>Ga0210003_1001703_pt1 | contig 19164 bp, 14 predicted proteins | sample LantaG_FD_182804 | JGI IMG/M metagenome (GOLD analysis project Ga0210003, IMG submission 182804) | Deep subsurface microbial communities from Baltic Sea to uncover new lineages of life (NeLLi) - Landsort_02402 metaG (SPAdes) (version 2) | ecosystem: Environmental > Aquatic > Marine > Oceanic >...
CTTATCAATCTACTGATTAGTTCTAAGCAATAGTTCCTTAATAAAAAACCCCAGTTAAAACTGGGGTTTTTAACCATGGGTTCAAAGGGGGAGGACATAAATACCCATGTAAGGTAAGGAATATTTTTAACGGACCAGCAACATCTTTTTTGACGCCGTCTGTTGACCGACCCTTAATTTGTAAAAATAAACTCCCGAGGCCAGTAAGGTGTGGTCGTCACCGACCGCCTCCCAGCTCAGGGTGGTCGTACCCGCGGCCACGTAACCTTCATAGACGATGCTTACTTTCTGTCCCAGGGCATTGAACACTTCGAGCGTACCCTCGCCGCCGACGGTGGAATAAAATTCTATCTGTGTCAGGGGGTTGAACGGGTTGGGATAATTCTGGCTGAGAGAAATCTTATCCGGCAGATAGTTCGACGGATTCTCGAGACTGGACGCGAAATCGACGGTTATATTCAGGGTCATGACTGAATCCGAATTCGAGATGTCGTCGATAGTAAAACCGGTGATATCGTATATGTAGGATGAGTTGTCAGGAAGAGTGGCGGCGTTGAAAGAGGTCTGGTAGGTGTCGCCGGGGAAAGGATCGCCGCTGTCGCCGAAATCGTCCCGCTGCTCCAGTTCAAACAGGCCGTCGGCCTGCTCCAGCGCGACCAGGTAATGCTCGGAGAGGTTTTCCCCGGGATACCATTCCTGGCAGTTGGTGCTTTTGCTGTCGTCGATATGCCAGATCAAAAGACCCGACGACGGCAGGTAGGCGTCGTAGCCGTAAGGCTGCCGGTTTTCAATCAGAAAGTATTCTTCGGTGCCCATGTTGGCGGTGCGCAGGCGGTAAACGGAGCCGCCGGTTTCGACGGCACTCACCGCCAGGTCAACCTGGGTCGAGGTGATGTCCACGACATTGGCTATCCCCATCTGGATTTTACTCCAGGCGCAGTAATGGGCCGGGGAGCCGCCCTGACCATCCGGGCCGTTCCAGCTGCCGTAGGCCATGATGCCCCAGTGACCGATACCGTAAGAGCTGCCGTCGGTATCGTACAAATCCGGGAGACCGAATCCGTGTGAGAGTTCATGGCAGTAAACCCCGATAGTCATATCGCCCGGGGTGGACCAGAGTTCCGGCTGGATAGTATAATCTTTGATATAAACCCCGTCCCGGCGCATCCGGTTGATGTACCATTTATGCGACCAGATATCGTTGGGATCTTTGGTATATTCGGCCCCGCTGCCACTGTGAATGACCAGCAGGATATCGACGTAACCGTCGTTGTCGTTATCGTACTCCCTGAAATCAACCAGGTAATCCACCTGGTTGACCATGTCCTCCACCAGTTTCTGGGCGTTATTGGGATAGGTGCCGGTGCCGAAAGAGTTGTCGACATAAAACTGATAGCTGTTAGGGGCCCTTTGCCAATCGATCTCGGAAGGCAGGGTGACGGTAGTCAGGTCAATCAACCCGTTTGAAACCTCATCGAAATAATCGTGAATTGTCTTACCGTTCAAACTGTACACCAGGGAATCGAAAAAAGTCGCCGGGGTGAGGGCCGGCTGGTCGCTGAAATCGACCAGGATAGCCAGGATTTTAAACGGCTCGGAAGCCGTAGCCTGAGAAGCCATCCCTTTGGCGGAAATTATTTTTTTAAGAAAAAAGTCGTCGGCCGCCCCGATGCCTTTCGCGCGCATGGTCTTTAACTGTTCGATTACGGCCTCCTTGATTTCCCGCTGGTCGGCCTTGTCCGGTCGAAATATATCGGGATGCGGAGGCATGGCGGCGGCCGGCAGGGTTAGTATGATAAACCCCGCCAGAACCGCCAGTAAATTTAATATTTTAAAGCGATATGTCCGGTTGCTAATCATCGTGTCCTCTTCCCTTTAACTCCTTACCCTGCGAAACTCTTAAAAATGAATGCCCAGCGAGAAGGCGAAATTGACGCCCTTCGAGGCATAGCCCGAAAACGGCGAGCCGGTCACGAAGGCGTAATCCAGATAAACCGGGGAGAGATTGAACCCGGAACCTAAAGAGAAAGTGGTGTTGCGATTACCGCCGGTGGTGAAACCGGCCCGCAAGGGAATAAGACTTATGATATGGTATTGCGCCCCGGTGGAGATAAGCGGTTTGGACGATACGCCGGTATTGCGATGGAAACCCTGCTGCCAGTCGACAGCCCAGAGGAGCTTGCCCGAGGTTTTGGCGAAACCGACGGTCAGGGTCGAGGGCAGGTTGCTGGAAAAATCGTCAATCGGTACGGAATAGTCGTCGGATACGATATAGTCGTCTTCCATATTGTCCACCGTCATGGTGTCGAAACTGAAATCGTAGCCGTGCTCTTCGGTCTCGTTGTTCCAGGTGATATGGCTGAAGAAGTTTTTAAGGCAAGCGCCGATGGTATAGGTGTCGTTGAGTTTCAGGGCGGCGCCCAGGTCCAGGGCGTAACCCTTGCCGCCGGTGGCGGTCTGAGCGACCAGGTGGCCTTCACCGGAGAAACCGGTGGCGTAAGTGGCAGCCATGCCCGTCATCTCGACCACTTCCTCGATAGCGATACCGCGGATATATTTAAAGGTGGCGCCGACCGCCAGCTGGCGCGTACCCCTGGAATAAACGGGCATGCCGTAAGACAACCCGGCGGTGGCGTAACTGACCAGGTCGGAATAGGAACCGTCGACACTGATGGTGTCGGCGAAGGCGTTGCCGTTGAGAATCAACTCGAAAATGTCCCGGCTCATGTTGACGTCGGCGATGCCCACGCCGGTGATATTGAAGGCGTACGAGCCGGTCGAGAGCGAGAGGGCGGTAACCTCGGCGTCGATGGACAGTTTCAAACCTTCCGAGGGGATTTTCCCCAGGATATATTCTTTGTCCTCGCTGGTCAACAGCGCGCCGGAGTAATCGTTATAATCTCCCAGCGAGAAGGAATTGTTGGAGATGTCCGCACCGACGCCGATGATTTCAAGGCCGGTCTGGCGGTAATCACTCAGGCCCAGGTTGGCCGGGTTATACTTGCCGGCGTCCGAGCCTTTGGCCAGGGCGGTATAGGCGCCCCCCATGGCCACGCTGCGGGCGGTGGAATTACCGCCGGCCAGCGCCGTGGAACTCAAAAGCATTAACGCCAGCGCTATAATCAGAGTTATTTTAATCGTCTTCATAAAGCCCATCCTGTTAATGGTCACACAAATCTTGTCATGGCTTGATTTCATCATGGCCGCCTCCTTTAAAACTCACCGTCGAAGCGGTATTCCACTTCGATGCGGCCGATGATGGTGAGGTAATCGCCGCTGGTCAGTCTCACTGTGCCGTCGGAGTCCTTCAGAATTATCTCGCTGCCGATATAGAGGGTGTCATTTTCGAGCACCTGGATATCCAGGCTGTCCAGCACCAACGTTTGATAGCCGGTGGAGATGGTGTCGCTGACGATTCCGGCCACGACCGGGGCGGCGTTGACCGCCAGGCTGTCTATAACCAGCTGCGGGTCGCTGAACAGGGTGGCCGAATCGCCGCCGAGGTAAATGCTCACCTCGGTGCCCAGCGGCAGGTGGCTGATGATATTGTAAATGAAACTGGTCTGGACAGCGTGGTCGGTGACGGCGTCGATGTCGTCCTGCTCGATTTCCTCGAACTCGATATCCGTTTCTATCTGGGTTTCATTGATGACCATTTCCAGCGGGGCGATGAAATTAAGCTCGGCGTAAATATAGTCGCTGGCCGTAATCGTGCCGGTCGAGATGCCGTCGCCGAACGACGCCACCCCGGAGATATCTATATTCGAGGGAACGGGGGAGAGGAAATCGGCCACGGTCGAATCTATGATGGTCGTGAGGACCGCCGACCCGCCGCTGCCGGGGGCGATGCTGTCGGCGATATTGAGAGTCTTGCCGTTGTCCCCGACCAGGGATATATCGAGATATCCGGGAAGACCCACGGCGTTTTCGATGGCTATGGTCAAAACCGCGTTAGCCAGTTCTATCTGATCGAATCCCTTGGGGACCTCGATTTCCTGGCTGACCGGGTCGATGGTCGTTTCGTTGTTGCTGAAAATCCCGGTCACCGAGGAAAAACTCAGCGAGTTTATCTGGGCCGAGACCTGGAAACTGTCGGTGGCATGAACGTCGATCGGCAGACCGGTATCATTGGCCACGGCCGAGACGTCGATATCGATCAACTGCGGCAGGGAAACATCGGTCGGCTCCAGGCTGTACCCGGCGATATCGATATTTAAAACCGTATCGATGCCGGGACCGATATCGCACAGGTTCGTGAACGGCAGGCTGCTTTGTTTCAAATCGGGCAGGCTGACCGTCACCGAGGCGTCCAACTGGCTGTTGTTCACGATTGACAGTTGCAGGTTGCCGCCGTCCAAGGCGGCGTTGTGGATGATATCCGTTTCAGCGCCCTGCTGAAGGGCCACGGCCGTGGAAAAATCACGCGTCAGGGCCGGTACGGTTACATCGTAGGCGGCGCTGACGGACAGCTGGGTCGGGAAATCAAGAATGCTGGTCAGTTCCAGTCCCGAGGTTTCCGGAAACGGTCCCCCACCGGTAAAACAGGTGGCCTCAATTTTTAACGTGTTCGAGACGGTTTTACCGTCGAGCGACAGCGGCACGGTTCCCGAGGAACCGGTGGGAATGGGCGCGCCGGTCATGTTGGAATCGACCAGGGCGTCGCCGTTGCCGGCGTCGAGCAGTTTAACTATGACCGAATCCACCGTCAAACCAAGATCGTTGGCGATGATTATATCCACCGCCCCGGTGACTATGTCAGCCGCCGTGAAGCCTTCCAGGGGCGGCAGGTCATTGGTAACCGTGAAGGTCGTCTCGGGAATGGGAATCCCGGCCCCGAGCGCCAGCGGGGCGATTTCGTCCAGGCTGACGGTTACCGAGTCCCGGGCCGGAGCGTCGATAGTGAACACTCCCAGTTGCTCGGAAAAAGGTGTAACCGATATGTCCTCGATGGTCAGGTTGACCTGGTCGATCGTGACCGTATCGATCTCTTCGGTGAAGGTGTAGATTATGTTGCTGTCGGCATCGATTATCAACCCCTCCTGGTCCATCATGGTGATTATCTCTTCCATGGTATAGGTGCGGTTGACCACCGGCACCGTCAGGTTGGTGGTCCAGGTTGGCGCTTCCGGTTTCTTCACCGTGCATTGGGTCAGCGTCAAGAAAATTATCACCACCAGGAAACTGAAGAGTATTTTCGATGAAAACTTAAACAGGAAAGAGTCCCTTAAGGACTTTTCTTCCAAATCTCTTGTCTTTCTTCTGCGGGTCATTATATCCCCCTGCATTTAAAGATTCCTTACCTATTTTTGTGTTTCAAACGCAAAGGGGGTGCCAATCCCGAGTGCTCCTATATCCTGATGATAACCAGGGACTTACGGACGAACGGGGGGTCGACGGCCATAGTTTCATAGGGGATGTTTCAAAGCCGGTATGGGAAGATGACCATATTTTCGGAACTAGTCCCGTAATCATATATTCTGCTATTATATTCTTAATTCATTGTTAGCGGTTTGGTGGCGATTTTTCGTTTGATGTTTAAAATAATTTTAAATTCGGATGACAAAGGGGTGCCTATCGGGATTAAAATTGGTTTTAAAAAAAATGTTGTAAAAAAAGGTAATAAGTCGTTAATTAATAGCAGTTTTTAACGCTTCCTTGAATTTGCTACATGGATTTTTTTAAACGAGGGGTAGGGAATAAATAAAGAAGAAAACTTTCCGTGTGTAAGAATGACTGATTTTGCGAATGAAGACATTTTTTTAATTTGGGTCTACGACTTAGAGGAAAAGAAATTTCTCCATATTTCTTCATCCTGTAAGAATATTTACGGTCGAGACAGGGAAGGCTTTTTCAAAGAGCCGGAACTCTGGAAAGAGATTGTTCACCCGGATGACCGTCCCCGTGTTGAAAAGGAGTTTGATGATGTTCTTCGGGAAAGACGCCGGGGCTATTCGCGATACCGTATTGTTTTGCCCGATGACCGGATTCGTTCCCTCACTCATGTTTTCTTGCCCGAACTCACCGCGGACGGTAAAGTAAAATCGATCGAAAGCGTAATTCGGGTTATAACCGAGCAGCCCTCGGAACTGGACCTGATGCTTACCGATACCGAAATATTCAGACAACTGGCCGAGTTATCCCATGAAGCGGTAATTATCCATATCGATAAACGCATTGTCTTTATCAATCGAGTGGGGTTGAATTTGTTCGGAGTCGACAGGGCCGAAGAAATGCTCGACAAAAATGTAATGGATTTTGTCCATCCTGATTATCAGGAATTGGTTGAAAGTCGAATTGCGAAAGCCCAGAAAAACGGCGGTCCCCTGTCGGTAGAAGAGCAGAAAATTATAAGGTGTGACGGTCGGGAACTTGAAATCGAGGTTACCTCGGCGCCGTTAAATTATATGGGCCAGAAAGCGGTAATTGCCCTGGCCCATGATATCAGCCGTTATAAAAAATCCGAAAAAGCCCGGAAAGACAGCGAGCAGCTTCTCCAACAGGTTCTCGACCTTATTCCCTTTATGCTGTTCGCCAAAGACAAAGACGGTCGTTTTGTATTCGGCAACAAGGCCGTGGCGGAAGCTCACGGCACCACACCCGACCTGCTGAAAGGCAAAACCTACCCTGAACTGATCGGAGGCGAACCCGAGTTCGAACAGTACCTCAGAGACGACCGGGAGGTGATCGAGACCGGACATACGAAATTTATCCCGGAAGAGACTTTTACCGGCGTAAACGGGGAATTGAGGCTGTTGCAGACAACCAAGATCCCGGTAAAATTACCCGGATTTGACACCAATTGCATTTTAGGCGTGGCTATTGATATTACCGAACAGAAAAAAGCCGAAGGGCAGTTGCGAGAGTCCGAATGGCAGTATCGGATGACTATCAACGCCATGGCCGATGCCATTCACGTAGTAGACGAAGATTTGAATATTACCCTGTGCAACGATTCTTTCATCGAATGGATGAATATTTTGGGTATTGATTCGGATACCAACAGCAAGCACCTCTCCGATGTCTTTCCTTTTCTCGGCCCTGAGGTTTACCAGGAATATGAGAGAGTTTTTAAAACCGGTAAATCGCTCAATACCGAAGAAACCAATGTTTTCGGTAGTAAAGAAATTATGACCGAGACCCGTAAAATACCGATTCTCGTAGGTGGCAAAGTCAAACAGGTCATGACCGTGATTCGTGATATTACCGCCAGTAAAAAAGCAGTCGAGACTCTGAGAGAAAGGGAAGCCACCCTCAACAGCATTTTCCGGGCGGCTCCGGTTGGGATAGGCTTGGTGATCGACCGGGTAATCCTTAAAGTGAATGACCGTTTATGTGATATGCTCGGTTACACCAGCGAGGAACTGGTGAATAAAAAAGCAGATTTTATATACGAGACCCAAGAGGAGTTCGAGCGGGTGGGGAAGGTGAAATACGAACAGATTGATAAAGAAGGAACCGGCACGGTGGAAACCAGATGGAATCTTAAGGACGGCCGGGTTATTGATATCCTGCTCAGCTCCACCCCTCTCGACTTCAAAAACCATACCCAGGGGGTTACTTTTACCGCCCTTGATATTACCGACCGGAAGCAGGCCATAGATGCCCTTCAAGGAGCCATGAAGAAGCTGGAAGAAGACCAGCAGGCCTTGATGGAAAAGAATGTGACCTTAAGGGAAGTTTTGAACCAGATCGAGGATGAAAAGAAACAAATTAAATTGCAGATTCAGGCCAATGTCGATAAAATCCTGCTCCCGATGATTATCAGTATGGAGAACCATCTGTCGGGAGATGACAGGAATTATCTGGAAGTTTTAAAAAAGAGCCTGATGGATATTACCTCGCCGTTCATAAACAAGCTGGATTCCCTGTACTCAAAATTGACACCCCGCGAGATTGAGATCTGCAACATGATTAAAAACGGCATGACCTCCAAAGAGATCGCCCGGTCTTTGACAATATCGGTCGAAACGGTCCATAAAACCCGCTACAACATCCGTCGCAAGCTGGGTATTCTTCATAAAGAGATCAACCTTAGTTCATTTTTAAAAACTCTGTAAGAGTCTATTATTCCCGCTGTTTTTGACGATTTTTGCCCCGTCGGCGCATGATGTGTATTAAGCTATTGATAGACAGCCCTTTAAGTTTTAGAACAGCGAATTTTTACATCTTCTCGACCTGACTATAAGTGTCATAAATTGGGTAATATCCATACCCATTATCTACCTATTTTTACCATGTGGATTAAGTTTTAAAATTTTACGATATTGCAGAACAAATGACATAATATGACTGTTCTTAGAGCGGTTATGTAGTACCAGGAAAGAAGACATTATTGGTGTGGCTTAAGAAAATTAAACAATTGTTTTCTCATAACATATGAAAGGGGCTAGAAGTGACTAAAACCGAACGCTTGATGAATTTGATCAATTTGATCAAATCCAGAGAAGTGGTGACAGTTCAGGACATGAGCCGGGAATTCGGAATTTCCCAGCGCACCGTGTACCGTGATTTGAACACGCTTTCCAAAATGAACATTCCCGTATATTACGAAAACGGCTATCGTCTGGGACAGGACACGCTGTTTGGTGATAACGGTTTTAATGACGAAGAGAAGGAACTGCTACGTTACAGTCTGCGGCAGAACCCGTTGGTTTCCGACCCGTATCTGGGCGGTAAATTCAAGGATATCGAAAAGAAAATCTTTGATACCGAAAAGAACGGCTCGCCGGGTTCGGAGAACATTTTCCTCTGGGAAACCGAGGAATCTTTACTGCTGCCGATTCAGAAGTCCAAAATTTTGAACAGCTTTGTACGGGCCATCATGGATAACCGCAAAGTCAGCCTGAGCCTCAAAAACAAGGCTTTGACAGCGATGCCGTTCATCCCGGTGGCGGTCAAGATGAAACGCGATGGTTCCTATCTGGTGGTCACAACCGCTGAGGATATCCCGGCACAGGAGATATTAATCGACGATATCGAGAGTCTCTATATTTCCGAGGAGCGGAATGACCGCCGTTCAGGTGAGCTCTTAAAATCAAAATAAGAGCCGTTAAAATATTTGACAACGGGGTTTGAAACATCTTTTTTCAGTTTATGTCAAGTAAACTGAATTTCAGAGACCTATCGATTGCCGGGCTTATCGCGGCTGTTTATGCCTTGATAAGCCTTGTTTTTTTACCCATTTCATTCGGTATCTACCAGGTCAGGATAGCTGAGGTGCTGACGGTTCTGCCTTTTATAACCGCGGCCGCCGTTCCCGGTCTTTTTATCGGTTGCCTGGTGGCGAATATATTCGGGGGGATGGGCTGGCTGGATATCGTTTTCGGACCCCTGATAACCCTGGTCGCCGCCCTGGCCACCCGCTATATTTATAATCTCTCCCAAAAAAAATACAGCCGCTGGCTGTCACTGATTCCGTTGATGCTTATATGGCTGGGGGCGGTTTTTCTGATGGGCAGCAGCCGGTTTAATCTGTCGGTTCTAATTTTTGCCGTTCTCTCGATTCTCCTTTTGTGGTACGCCATGAAACTCGATATTATCGATAAAAGGTCGGTCTTTTACGTGACTTTTTTAAAGATTGTCTCCCTGGTGCTGATTATAATAGCTATCTACACCAGCCGCCATCATGCCGATGAGATTGTTTTTCTTTTCGGGGCGCTGGCCGCCGCCTGTGCCTGGGTGATTACCCTGGTGGTTATCACGTTCTGGCTGAAAGATAAAAACCCCAATATCCTGTTGGCCCCGCTGCCGCCGGTGATTTTCAACGCCTTCGGCGTTTCGGTTTACCTGGCGCCCATCGTCGGGTTTGAATACTGGTTCTCGGTGCAGATGGTGGGTATCGGGGAAATGATCGCCTGCTACCTTCTGGGCTTGCCGCTTTTGCTGTTCCTGGAAAAACGGAAGGGCTTCCTCTTTAAAAAAACCATTAATTAAGCTGTACTATCGAATTATTTAGTTGATTGACATTTTATGTCAAGTCCTGTAAATTATCTCAGTTTTAATTCATTTGAGAGGGATTTGAAATATGAAATATATTTTTTTAATTCTTATTTGCGGCGGGTTGCTGTGGGCCGCCTGCGGGACAAATAAAATTCATAACGATGATATTGAAAGCGTCCCCGCTTATTGCAATCAACCGCCTTATGATAAAATCCCCGACGCCGAGGAATTTATCCCCCTGCAGCTTTTGCCTGAAATGATATACGAAGAAAAGCCCATCTATCCCAGGCTGGCTGAACAGGCCGGAATTGAGGGTGTTGTTTTTATCATAGTCCTGGTATTAAAAGACGGCCGGGTGGATTCCGCCATGGTCGAAAAAACCTCCGGAACCGCATCTCTTGACAACGCAGCTGTACAGGCGGCCTATAAAAATCGTTTTAAACCCGGGCTTAGGGACGGCTGCCCGGTTGCGTCGTGGGTGACATATAAAGTAGACTTTGCTCTGGATTGATTCCCCTGAACCGAATTGTCTTTAACTTTTAATACTTGAACTATCCCGACTTTTTTTCAATATTATTATGAAAGAATTTATGTAATTTGTTGTATAATAATAAAGTATTGCATAGACAAATGTTTGATGAAGTTACGAGGAATATCACGAGGTTTTATGAGTAAACGCTTAATTTTAGTTATCTTATTTATATTTTGGATGATGGCGGCATTTGTAACGGTTGCGGCGGGGGAAATCGAAGTCTCCAACACGATCGAGGGAAAGACTCCGAACGCCGGCACAATCTTTACTATTAACTGGAGTGTATCCGACGACGTACTCCCTTATGTCAAAATCGACCTGCTTGACGCTGACGGGCAACTGGTAAGAAAGATATCCGGCGGAACGCCGTCGAATAACGTCTATAAATGGGATATCCCTTCCGACCTGGTCGAAGGTGATTACCGGATCAAGGTTTTCACCAACGATTTGAGTTCCGAGGGGACCAGCGGGCTCTTTCATATTCTGCCCGCCCTCGAGGAAAAAAGACTGGTTGAGAATACATCCCCGCCGGTTGTGGATACTACACAAAAAAAACCATCGGTTTCTCAAAACACCGAGCCGAAAAGGGAGAAGCCGAGACTTACGACCTCCGATCCAAAACCGGTTGGGGGTTCGCCGGACGCTGTCCATCAGGGTCGTATTGTCACGCCCGTGGTGACTTTCGACGACCCCAAACTTGAGGAGATTATCCGGAAGTTAATAAAAAAGAAAGCTCCAGCGACGGTTTTTTCCTCGGATTTCAGGAAGATAAAGGAATTAGATGTCCGGGGGGCTGGGATCGCGAAAATATCCGGGATGGAGTATTTTGATTCCCTGGTCACGCTAGATGTGGGGGAAAATAAAATAACCGATATCAGCCATCTGAAATATTTAAAAAAACTGCGGGTTTTGAAGCTGGACAAGAACTTGATTAAGGACCTGACCCCGCTGGTAGAAAACGAATATATTGGGAAAGGGGTTACGGTTGATTTGAGCGGCAACCCCATCGACTGCAAGTTACAGGCGGACAATATCGCCCGCCTGGAAAAAAGCGGTGTGAAACTGCGGATTGATTGTCCCTGAGTATTGAAAAGCTAAAAAAAAGCGCCGATTTCCAGATCGGCGCTTTTTTTTATGAAAATATAAAAAAGCTTATTCGATTATTTCAATACATCCTTCGGGGCAGCTCTCGGCCGCGTCACGACAGGCATCTTCGAACTCTTCGGGTACTACGTCAACAATAACCTTCGCCTGGTCACCGTCCATTTCAAAAACATCAGGGCAAAGATCGACGCAAATAGCATCGCCGGTGCAAAGGTCCTGGTCGATTTTGACCTTCATAGTTACCTCCTCAAATAAAGTAGTTTATAGACTATTTGGGCCCTGAAAAATCAGGGACAAATTATCTCTTAATTTTGGAGGGGAATATAATTGTCGCGAGTGCTGATGTCAAACAGAACCGATAAATTTTTATGTTTTTTTTATTGTTTTACCTTTGATATTTCATCAAATCAAATATTAATTTATACGTAATATTAGGATATGAACCGGAAGAAGATATGACCGGCCCGAAAAACAGCACCGCCCTGCTGGTGATTGACATGCTCAATGATTACCTGGCCCCGAAAGGGAAGCTTTATTGCGCCCCCGGTCGGGCAATTATCCCCAACATCAAGCGTCTTATCGGCCTGGCCCGGGGCCGGGACTGGCCTATAATCTTCGTCAATACCGCCCTGTCCGGGTGCAAAAACCCCCTGGCGGAGAAATGGGGGATGCATGCCCGGAAAGGGAGCTGGGGAGCGGAAATAATTCCCGCTTTGAAGCCGGCCGCCGGGGACCGCATAGTAGACAAAAGTACCTATGATGGCTTCTACGACACCGACCTCGAAAAGATTTTACGAGAACTCCAGGTAAAAACCGTCGTGGTGACAGGCATTCACACCCATGTCTGTGTGCTGCTGACGGCCCTGGGGGCTTTTTACCGGGGTTTTAAAGTCGTTGCCATCGAAGAGTGTATGACCACCGACCAGCCGGTCAACCATGACACCCGCCTTCCGTTTTTCAAGACTCATGTCGGCCAATTGATGAAGTTTGAAGATTTTATCCGGCGATACTTTTAGCGAAAACGACCGCCCCGATTTCAAGCCGGGGTTATTATTTCCTTGCTCTTGAAACAAAAACTGCTAATTTTTTAGCTTAAGTTTAAGGTGTTATATTAAATAGCCGATTCTAATAGAACATTAACCAGCATAAATGGGAATTGTTATGGCTTTAACAGCAGTCTTTTACGAGGATGGAAAATATAAAAATTTTTACCCGCTGACGCATCTTCGGCCGGTCTATACTCTTCGCGCGGGTATCCTGCCCCTGTTCAAGCGGGCCGAGCGGGTTATGGATATCTCCGGCCTGACTTTTTTGACCCGTCATCAACTGGCTACCCTGGCGGCCGAGCAATACCGGGATTATCCGGTCAATATCATTAAGAAAGGTTCGGGCGAGGTTTTGTTTATCAACGGTCGGGTGCGCGATTACGGTGATTTGCCGGCCCTGGTTAAAAACTCCAAACTCTCCACGATATTCAAGAACAACGGGGAGACAGTGGCGGTGCTTTTCCAGCAGGAGTCGCTGGAGCATATTCCGCCCGTGGTGACGGTCGAGGAATATATCAAAGAGATTCAAAACAGCGGCGGCAGCATACCTGATTTTGAAACCAGCGCCACCCTGTACGGCTACGGTTGGGAATTGGTCGAGGATATTGAGAAAGAGATTATTGAGGATTTCAAATATTTGAAAGCCACCGGGAGCGAAACCGGCGGTGGCGCCAAAATCCACGACGGGGCGCATATTGTCAATGAAAAGGATGTGTTTTTAAGTAATGATGTCGAGCTGTTTCCGGGCGCGGTTATCGACGCTTCCAACGGCCCGGTCTATATCGGGGCCAACACCCGGGTCGAGTCTCATGCCGCGATTTACGGTCCGACTTTTATCGGGGCCAATACGGTCATGGTGGCCGGTAAAATAACGGCCTCGTCGATCGGCCATACCTGCCGGGTGGGCGGCGAGGTAGAAGAATCCGTTTTTCACGCCTATGTAAACAAGTACCATGCCGGGTTTATCGGGCACAGTTATGTCGGACCCTGGGTGAATTTCGGGGCCATGACCACCAATTCCGACTTGAAAAACAATTATTCCAATATCCGGGTGACGTTGAACGGCCAGCCGGTCGATACCGGCTCCATCAAGGTCGGGTCCTTTATCGGCGACCATACCAAATTCGGCATCGGGACCCTTCTGAACACCGGCATCATTATCGGCATATGCTGCAATATTTTCGGCGGCAGTTTGATTGTCGACAAGGAGGTCCCCTCGTTCCGCTGGGGCAATTCCCAGGGGTACGATACCTACCAGTTTGAAAAGGCGGTGGAAACCGCCCGGCGCACCGCCCAGCGGCGCAATTGCACACTGTCGGAGCGGGAAATCGAAATGCTGAAACACGTTTTCGAGAATACCGCCGACGGCGAGGGGGTTGTTAATTTTTAGCGTTCTGGAAATGAAGAAATCCGTAAGAATTTGTCAAAAAGGAAAATGCCTTGTTGACAGCTAACGGGGTGTATTATATTATTTGAGTTGTACTGTTAGGAGTTAAATGCCTGAACTTCGAAAAGATCCGGTCATCGGTCGGTGGGTGATAATTTCCACCGAGCGGGGGAGAAAACCATCGTCTTTCATTCCGGTTCCCAAACGCCGGGAAGCGAGCCTGTGTCCTTTTTGCCCGGGGCACGAGGATAGTACGCCTCCCGAGGTCATGGCCTACCGGGCGTCGGGCACGGAGCCTAATATGCCCGGCTGGTCCCTGCGCGTCATTTCCAACAAATACCCGGCGCTGATAATCGAGGGGGCGCTCAACCGGGAACCAAAAGGCATTTATGACTGCATGAACGGCATTGGGGCTCACGAGGTCATTATCGAGACCCCGGAACACGCCCATGATATAGTCGATATGACGATCGATGAAATCCGCGATGTGCTCTGGGCCTACCGCGAGCGGATGATTGACCTGCAGCGGGATATAAGGTTCAAGTATATACAGATATTCAAAAATCACGGGGAGGAGGCCGGGGCCTCGCTGGAGCATTCCCACAGCCAGCTTATCGCCACGCCGATTATTCCGAAACGCGTGCTGGAAAAGCTGGAGGGTTCCCGGCGGTATTTCGAATTCAAGGAACGCTGCATCTACTGTGACATAATCCGCCAGGAATTGAGCGAGAACGAACGCATCGTCAAGGACTACGACGCTTACATATCGTTTGAGCCTTTCGCCTCGCGCTTTCCCTTTGAAACCTGCATTATTCCCAAGGCACACCAGTCGAGTTATCTGGAAATCAGCAAATCCGATTTCTACGTTCTGGCCAGCTGCCTGAAGGACACCCTGATAAGGCTCCGTATCGCCCTCAACAATCCGCCCTTCAATTACATATTGCACACCCGGCCGATTTCCAACGAATCGCACGATTATTTCCACTGGCATATCGAAATTATCCCGAAACTGACCAAGGTGGCCGGTTTCGAATGGGGCTCGGGTTTTTATATCAACCCGACCACGCCCGAGGACGCCGCGGCTTTTTTGCGCGGGATCGATGTCAATGAATTTGAAAAAAAGAACTCTAAGAAAAGCAATTGAACATGACTGCCCGTAAGATTTTGATGGTTGCCTCGGAGGCGGCGCCGTTTGCCCGAACCGGCGGCCTGGGCGATGTCCTGGGAGCTTTACCCCAGGCCTTGTCACGCCAGGGGCACCAGGTCAAAGTTTTTTTGCCCCGTTACGGCTCGGTCGCTTTCAACCATCTCCCGGTCAGGATACTGGATAATTCTTTCGAGGTCGAGATTGATGGGAAAAAACATCCGGCGTCTTTCGAAGCGTGTTACGACCGCAAAAACAACAACGAAACCATTTTCGTGAACAATAAAGATTTTTTCGACCGGCCCGAACTCTATCGTGACCCCGGTACCGGGAAAGACTACGCCGACAACGACGAACGATTTATCTTTTTCAATCGGGCGGTGCTTGAGATGCTCAAGGCGATGAACTGGCAGCCGGATATAATCCACGTTCACGACTGGCAGGCCGGGCTGATTCCGGTTTATTTGAAGACGCGCTATAAAAACGACCCCTTTTTCAAGGATTCGAAAACCGTCCTGACAATTCACAATCTGGGCTACCAGGGCCTATTCGAGGGCAAGCGTTTTCGCAAATTGGGTCTGCCGAAGGAGCTGTTTTATCCGGTGAGCGGGCCGCTCGAGTTTTATGAGAAAGTCAATTTTCTCAAGGCGGCCATTATCTACGCCGACTATATAACGACCGTGTCCGAAAAATACGCCGAGGAAATCCAATCCTCCAAAGAACTCGGGGCGGGTCTGATGGATGTTCTCAAAGAACGCCGGGACAGTTTGAGGGGAATCGTTAACGGTGTCGATTACCGTCTCTGGTCCCCCTCGAAAGATAAAAAGATACCTTTCCGCTATAACAAGAACAACCTGACCGGCAAGCGGGAGAACCGGGTGGTCCTGCTCAACAAGACCGGCCTGCCGCAAAGGAACAAAGTGCCCCTGGTGGGTATAATTTCCCGCCTGGCCGACCAGAAGGGATTCGATTTGATTGCGGAAAGTGCCAAAAAACTTTTTGCGTTGAACCTTCAGATGGTTGTCCTCGGCACCGGTGAGCTGAAATATCATGACCTGTTCATGGAACTGGAAAAACGCTACCCGGACAAGTTGAAGGTATACCTGACTTTCGATGACGACCTGGCGCACCTTATCGAGGCCGGCGCCGATATGTTTTTAATGCCGTCCCGGTACGAACCCTGCGGTCTCAACCAGTTATATTCCCTGAAATACGGGACGGTGCCGATTGTCCGCGCGGTCGGCGGGCTGGCCGATACGGTGGTCGATTACAATCCCGATACCGGGCAGGGGACCGGGTTCGTGTTCAAAGAATACAGCGCCGAGGCCCTGGTTGAAACCGTTAAGCGAGCAATGGCGACTTACACGCGGAAAAAAGCCTGGAAAAAATTAATGAAAGCGGGCATGGCTCAGGATTTTTCATGGGCGAAAGCGGCCGAGAAATACGCCGACCTTTATGAGGAGCTGGCCCGACATTAAAATATTGTTTCCCGTTTTGAAAAAACACCTGATAATTTTAATCTTCGTTCTTCCGGCGATAATCGTCTTTTCCATCGGAACCAAACCGTCAGCCCCCGTCGAACGCGCCCTTTTGCTTTACCGGTCGATTATCGAAGCTTACCATATTACCGGCTGGTCGTACCAGTCGGACGCATCTATCCCGGATATCAGGGAAACTGCTCAATTATATTTTGGAACAGGATTCGCTTGTTTATTTGGCCCATGAGGACTTATATTTATTCGAAAAGATGTACGGTGATACGCTCAAGGCCGCTGTGCATCGTAACTGGTTGATGAAACTGGTTCCCTGGTTTGTACCGTCGTTTGACGCTTACGTGAAAATGCAGGTAGAACAAAACCAAAGGTAAAAAAGGTGGTTGGCAAGTTTTGAAAAAAAAGCATGTCGAGTTTCTTCTGATTATCCCGGCTTTAATCCTTTTCGCTATTATCGCTTATCATTACAATTTTATCCAGGATGACGCCTTTATTTCTTACCGCTACGCGGCCAATTACCTCAACGGCGACGGTCTGGTGTACAACATCGGGGAACATATCGAGGGTTTCACCAATTTCGGCTGGGTGGTTTATTTGATTATGTGGGGTTCCTGGGGGGTTGATTATATCGCGGTCTCCCAGATTACCGGCTTCCTCTTCGGGCTGGGGATAATTTATCTTACGTTTTTAATAGGCCGAATGCTGTTCACGGTTGAAAATAAATGGTTCGTCTATCTGCCGGTGTACCTGGTGGGGGTGAACCTTTCGCTGGCCTACTGGTCGCCGGCGGGTCTGGAGACGGCGGCTTTCGCCTTCACAGCCATGCTGTCGGTTTACCTGTATTTGCGCCGGAGCTGGCTTTTGATATTTTCGCTGGCGGTGGGGGTCTGGATTCGCCCCGAGGGAGCGCTGGTGGCGGGGCTGCTTTTGATTGTCGAAGCCGTTCTGGAAAGACGCATGCCCTGGTTCACCCTGCGCTGTGCTTTGACGGCCTTGGTGATGTCGCTGCCGCTGGTAGTCTTCAAGCTGCTGTATTACGGCTCGATTCTGCCCAATCCGTTTTACGCCAAGACCGGTTTTGACATGGAGCAATTGTTCAGCGGCCTGGAGTACGTCGGACGCTTTATGAGCCATTACGGCTTTTACGGGTTCGGTCTGGTCATTCCCCTGGTTTTTATCCGCCGGTTGTCCACAAAAGTTAAAATTATCTGGCTCTTTACGGTGCTCTATACGCTTTATATCGTGCTGGTAGGAGGCGATGTCTTGAAAGTACATCGCTTCTTTATCCCCCTTTTGGGGCTCTCGGCCATTCTGGTAGCCGTTTCGATCTTTTTGCTCATCAGCGGTTTGAAACCCCGGATTCGATACATGATATTGATTGTCGTCGCCGTGCCGCTTATGATTTTAACTTATATCCTGCCGAAAGATTTCATTAACCATTATAACGATTATGAGAAGCGGTTTACCCGGAAGCTGTCCGCCCAGGCGCAGAACCTGAAAGATTCCGACCCGAGAGATTTCTCGGTGGCGATAGCCACCATCGGTATATTCGGGTACGAGTTGATAGGGCATGAAATAATCGATATGGTCGGTTTGACCGACAGCACTATCGCCCGTTATAGCGAGGATCCGATAGAGGGGATGGAGACCACCTGGAAAGAAAGGAAACACAACACCAAATATCTGCTCCAGCGGGGTCCGGATTATATCGTATTTTCGACCGGCATCAAGCCCTCGGCTCCAGCCGAGCGGGCGTTGTTTCTCTATCCCCAGTTTTTGAACAGCTATCGCGCCCTGGGCTGGTTTTATTCGGGGGACCGGACCGACGGTACGGGGGTGCTCAACACTGCCTTCAAGAAAATGCGGCCGATTGAGGGGGAGATTAAAGCGACTTACCCGGTGGCTTATGTGCAGTATTATAAAACCGGGTTGGACGCTTATACCCGTGGGGATCATCGGACGGCGATTCAAAATTACGACAAAGCCCTGGCGATCTCACCCAGGCCGTACTGTGCCGATCTGGTTTACGGTAAGGCCCGCAGCCATATGCTCTTGGGCGAGCATAATATCGCCCGGCCGATCCTGAATAACCTTATTAAACGGGATTCGCTGCTTTATACGGCGCACAAAGAACTATATATGTACGATATGATTGACGGCGATTTACAGAAGGCGGAGATACATAAAAGATGGCTGAAACAACTGGTTCCATGGTACTTTCCTCGCATCGATACCCTGGTCACGCGTATGGTTGAGGCCAGACGCCAAGCCGGGAATTGATAATAAGTTAGAGTAATTCAAAGGAAAATAAGTTGACAAGTCGAATTGCCGATATATATTATATGAAAATTTAAAATGTATTAAGCGGGAATAGCTCAGTTGGTAGAGCACCACCTTGCCAAGGTGGCTGTCGCGAGTTCGAGCCTCGTTTCCCGCTTTTAAATATAGGCGCCATAGCCAAGTGGTAAGGCGGAGGTCTGCAAAACCTTTATTCCCCGGTTCGAATCCGGGTGGCGCCT
>Ga0210003_1001705_pt1 | contig 19122 bp, 13 predicted proteins | sample LantaG_FD_182804 | JGI IMG/M metagenome (GOLD analysis project Ga0210003, IMG submission 182804) | Deep subsurface microbial communities from Baltic Sea to uncover new lineages of life (NeLLi) - Landsort_02402 metaG (SPAdes) (version 2) | ecosystem: Environmental > Aquatic > Marine > Oceanic >...
CCGTGTAGAGAAAGCCGAGCATGTTAGCCCGGATCTTGCCGGCATGGTTCTGAGCCGGTTCGAAAAATTCTGATTAAGGAGTATTAAATGGCAGCTAAAGGTTTACTTTATACCAAAGACCACGAGTGGGTCAGTATTGAAGGTGCCGCCGCAACGGTGGGTATCACAGATTACGCTCAGGAGCAGTTGGGCGAGCTTGTCTTTGTCGAGCTACCCGTGATTGGTAAGGAAGTCAATGCTCACGACGAGATTGCTATCGTAGAGAGTTCGAAAGCCGCCAGTGACGTCTATTCGCCCGTGACGGGAAAGGTAATCGAAGTCAACCAGGAGCTTGAGACCCGCCCCGAGCTTATAAACGAGGACTGCTACAAGGGCGGCTGGATAGCTAAATTACAGCTCACCGATCCGAAGTCCCACGATGACCTGATGGACACCGAACAATACAAGCAATACGTAGCGGGATTATAGAAACCGCCATTCGGCCGCAGCCGGGCAGCCTGAGAGCGGTCCGGCACCGGCGCTGAGGATTTAACAAATGCCTTTCATATCGAATACGACAGAGCAGCAGAAAAAAATGCTTGCTGAAATCGGGCTTGGGATGGATGATCTGTTTTCCGACATCCCATCGGAGTTCCTGGACAAACCACTGAACCTGCCCGACGGTATCAACGAGCAGAACGTCCGAAATAAGCTGGCGGAGCTTGCCGATAAGAACTCGATTAATCTGACTTGTTTTCTTGGCGGGGGATTCTACGACCATTTCATTCCGGCGGCGGTTTACTCGGTCGTTTCGCGCAGCGAGTTCTACACGGCCTATACGCCGTATCAGCCGGAGCTGTCACAGGGAACACTCCAGGCAATCTACGAATACCAGTCGGTCATTTGCCGCTTAACCGGAATGGAGGTCGCCAACGCTTCTTTGTATGACGGCGGGACAGCGATGTACGAGGCGATGATGATGGCGCTGCGAATAACCGGGCGCAACAAAGTCATTATCGACAACAGCGTCAATCCCATTAACCGCGTCATGATTGACTCATACACGCAGAACCTGCAAATCGAGCTCGAAGAAACGCATTGCGCAGACGGCCTGGCAAACCGCAAACGGATTTTCAAGAAAATCGACGACAAGACCGCCGCGGTTATCCTGCAGAATCCGAACTTCTTCGGCTGCATAGACGATTTCAGCGACATCGCCGAAGCCGCCCACGAGAAAGGCGCCCTTCTGATTGTCTCCTGTTACCCGATATCGCTGGGGATACTCAAAACCCCGGGCCAGATGGGGGCCGATATCGTAACCGGAGAAGGCCAGAGCCTTGGCATGCCGATGTCTTTTGGCGGGCCGTACCTCGGATTCATGGCCTCGCGGATGAAGTACGTTCGCAAGATGCCCGGCCGAATTGTCGGACAGACCACCGACAGAATGGATCGGCGAAGCTACGTCCTGACACTACAGGCCCGGGAGCAGCACATCCGTCGAGACAAGGCTACTTCGAACATCTGCTCGAATGAGGCGCTTTGTGCCCTGACGGCGCTGGTTTACCTGTCCCTGCTCGGCAAACAGGGATTGAGAGAAACGGCACAGATATGTGCGGACAAGGCCAGCTACGCATACAAACGCCTGACTGCAATACCCTGTGTCGAGCCGCACTTCAAGGCGAAGTGGTTCTTCAACGAATTTGTTTTAGACCTGCCCTGCGAAGCGGCGGATGTAATCGCAAAACTGATCGAAAAAGGTTTTGCTGCGGGATTTCCGCTCAGCCGATACTACGACAAAATGGAAAATTCCATCCTGATTTGTGTCACCGAGAAGCGTACCAAGCAGCAAATCGGGATGCTGGCCGAAGCTCTGGAGAGTGTGCTATGAAGCTGATATTTGAAAAGAGTGCGCCGGACCGGCGGGCGGTCCAGCCGGGACCAAGTGACGTACCCGCGTCGATAAATATCAAGAAGGCCCTGCTGCGTGAAAATCCGGCGGAGATGCCGGAGCTCAGTGAGCTTGATGTCATCAGGCATTTCACGGAGCTGTCCCGCAGGAATTTCGGTGTCGACACGAACTTCTACCCGCTCGGCTCGTGTACAATGAAGTACAATCCCAAAGTGACAGAGCGCATTGCCGCCTACCCGGGCTTTGCGCACCTGCACCCATTGCTGCCCCAGTTGAGAATGGGCGGCATGCTCACCCAGGGAGCGCTGCGCGTGCTCTATGAGACGGACTTATTCCTCCGCGAAATCATGGGGATGGCGGGATTCACGATGCAGCCACTGGCAGGCGCGCACGGAGAGCTGACCGGCATGATGATAATGGCCGCTTATCACCGCGACAAAGGTAACAAAAAAACCACCGTTCTTATCCCGGACAGTGCTCACGGCACCAATCCCGCCAGCGCCGCGATCGCCGGTTATAAGGTTCGGACCATAGCAACAACCGAGAACGGCTTCATGGAATTGAGAGACGTCGAGAAGGCCCTGGACGATGATGTCGCGGGGGTAATGCTGACCTGTCCCAATACGCTCGGCCTGTTCAATCCTCACATCAGGGACATCTGCGACCTGGTTCACAGCGTTGACGGCCTGGCATACTACGATGGAGCCAACCTCAACGCCATAGTCGGCAAGGCGCGTCCCGGCGACTTCGGATTCGATATCATGCACGTCAACCTGCATAAAACTTTTGCCACCCCTCACGGCGGCGGCGGTCCCGGGGCCGGGCCGGTCGGAGTTAAAGAAAAACTGCTCGACTTCCTGCCGGTCTCAATCGTTGTCAAGAGGGACGATGGAACCTACGCACTGGAATATGACAGGCCGAAATCAATCGGCTACGTAGCACCTTTTTACGGCAACTTCGGCATTATTCTACGCGCGTATGTCTACATGCTGATGCTCGGTAAGAACGGCCTCAAGAGGGTCGCCGAAAATGCGGTGCTCAACGCAAACTACGTTAAGGAAAAACTCAAGAAGCACTACAAGCTCGCGTTTGACAGAACATGCAAGCATGAATGTGTTTTCAGCGTCCCGGAAAGCATGCTCGGCAACGGCGTCCACGCGATTGACATCGCCAAAGCTCTCATAGACAGAGGGTTCCACCCCCCTACTGTTTATTTCCCGACGAATGTAAAAGAGGCGATGATGATCGAGCCGACCGAGACCGAGAGCAAGGAAACGCTGGATGCTTTCGTAGAGGCAATGATCGAGATCGCCGAGCAGGCCATAACCGAACCGGATGCGCTCAAGAATGCGCCGATTACGACGCCCGTCTCAAGACCGAACGAAACCGCCGCGGCAAAATATCCGAACATCGCAAGCCTCTAAAAGAACGAGCAATTTTTTCACGTGTTCTTTTGGCTGCTGAAAAAGCTGCTGTAACCGCCCGTCTCGGCGTCTTTGTCGGTATCACCGGGCAACAGCGTCTGATAATTCTCGATTACCTTCTTATAAGCGTCGGCGTGTTGTTCGATTGTCTCCGGCTCGTAGTGTTTGAACCACGGGACTTCGAAGACACGGCGGGTGATGCCCTCGGCTACCGGCAGCTTTTCGACGTATTGCTCGATCTTTGCGGACTCATCGAGAAAAGCTATCCGCGTCGGCCTGCCGTGGCCGTAAACATCCTGACTGGTAAACAGCGGATGCAGATGCAGCGGCTTATTGCAGCCCGGATTGCAGATCGAGCCTTCCGCTCGAATAGCCTGGCTAAAGCGTGACAGCGAAAGCCCCCCCAGCTCCTCGGCGATGTACCTGAAATGCGGATAGTACCAACCGCCCTTTGTTGTGTTCGTGTCCTTGGGCGGTCGGATCGGTCTGATCCCGGCGGTATCTTCGAGCAGGTCGCAAAAATAATTCATCGCTTTGTCGATCTCGGCCATCTGCTTCGGATACAGCTCCAACTGTACAAGTCCGAAGGCCGAACTGAGCTGGTGAATCCGGTGCTTGGCTCCGCCGCAGGGCAGCCCCGCGAATGGCTTAAGCTCATCCAGCGTGATTTCATCGTGCCGGATGTAATGCCCGAATAAAAGAGCCCGTTCGTAAACACGCCTGTCGTCGGTAAAGAGGATTCCGCCCTCGCCAATGGCCAGGGCCTTGCCGGTCATCAGTGAAAATGCCGCCGCCTCGCCGAAGGTGCCGATTTGCCGGCCTTTGTATAGCGCTCCGTGAGCGTGGGATGCATCTTCGATGATTTTTAGATTGTGCCCGGCGGCAATTTTCATAATCGCATCCATCTCAGCCGGCATCCCCGCGTAATGCACGACGACAATCGCTTTGGTTCGCGGCGTGATACGATGCTCGATGTCCTTCGGATCGATGCAGAGTGTCTCGGGATCGATATCCGCGAAAACCGGCGTTGCGCCGAGACTGTACGCCTGCGTGACCGAGGCCCAGTAGGTAATGCTTGGGCAGATCACTTCGTCGCCGAGTCCGATTCCCAGGGCGTACATGGCGCCCAGGATGGCCGCCGTGCCGTTGTTATACGCAAGGCCGTATTTTCTGCCGAGCGATTCGGCGTACTTTTTCTCGAACTCTTTGGTGATTTCGATGCCGGACATCTTCCGGGCTCGCAGCACGTCGAGGACGGCCTGTTCGTGCCGTTCGGTGACAATCGGCCAGGCAAAAATATCTGACGACTCCGACTTAACCGACATTTTACTACCTAACAGTGCTAATTGCTCATGGGCCATTTTGTTTTGCTCTCCTCATTGAGTGTCACTGTCGGGCTAATTCGAGCGACCTCGTCGTGATGTAGTACTTGGCGATCATGTTGGGAACTTCCCATTCGGGCAGCCGGCCATCGGCCAGATACTGTAGATATGCCTCCATGACGTTTCGAAAATGAGCTTCGTGTCCGCTCCGGCATTTGTCGGGTATGGCGATATGCCAGCCGTCTGAGGCCTTCTCGGCTTTCAAGCCGGGGAACTTTCTCTGTAAGCCCGCGACGGCTCTTTTCAGAGAGGCGGCCACTTTAGCGGCGTCTGCTCCCGGGGCGGGTTCGACATAGACCTCCGGCCGATAGTTTTGCTCCCTGCCCTGGCGGATAATCATGTAAGCCCTGCTTCCTCGAAACAGCGAAGTATGTGTGTCCGCACCGCCCTCGGGAGCCTGGAAATTCCATGTCACCGACAGTTTCACGCAGACGCCCTTCATCGTGTAAATCATCTCACCGTTGGAATAGCAGGGCAGAACTCCGTCGTCGTTGAGCTTGTCTTTGAGATAATCGGGGAAGTCGGACACTCCTGTTACTTTCACGTATTGCGCGCGCGTAAACGTAGTAGGCCAGCGTCTGGCCTTATTTATCTCAATGTCCTGACGGTAATCGATTGCCTGCTCCGGGAAACACGTCCACATCATCAGATCTATCAGGTGCGTTGTAACGTCCACCAGGCCCTCGCCCTGCTGGGTCGTATCGAAATACCAGGCGGGCCGCTTGAGCGGCGCTCCGGCAACGTATTTGAAGAAATGGTGTACGCTCTCCTTGACGACGGCGGGATTTTCCGGTGAGCCGGCTTCCATCTCGCCGAAGAGGTCTTTATTGAGAACGAGAAGTTTTTGCAGGATGCAGGTGGTGTTGTATCGCTCGGTCATGATATCGTAGAGCAACAGGTCGCTTTTCTCGGCCGAGGCAAACGCCTGCTCCAGCAGCGCGAAGCCCTTCGAGTCGATGCACATCGGTTTGTCGCAGAAAACGTTGAAGCCGGCGTCGATGGAGGCCTTGATGTATTCTGCTTTTCTACGGTTGTTGCCGGAGAGCACAACAATGTCACCGCTTTTATCGGCGAGCATTTTTTCAAGAAAATCATCGCCTTTATAGACTTCCTGCCGCCAGTCTGTAGGATCGTCGGCACGTTCGTTGAACCTTTGAATCTGTGCCAGGTGGTTCTGCACATCGGGCCCATCGGGAGCATAGACTTTAACGACGGGGTCTATCTGCTCGTACATGCTCTTCTGAACCAGGGCCGCGTGATAGTGCCCCGGGTCGAGTGTAACAAGCTTGATTTTGTCCGGCGGATTATCTTTTGCCTTCATTTGCCCGGTTTCCGAACAGGAAGCAGTCAGCAGGCACAGGCCTAACATTGACAAAACAAAAGTTCTTAACATAGCTCGACTCCTTACACGTAACCTACTATTGGATTATCCAATAAACCGCACCGATCAGCAAACCTACACCCAGCCAGGCGGCAAGAAATCCCCCAATGCCGATCAGGGTTGGCCTTGGTATTTCAAAATCCGGATGCTGTATCAGCACGTTCCGCGGGCCCGGCTGCACACCGGCCGGCAGCGTAAACGGTTCTGCCTCAGGCTCGTCGGCGCCGATCGGCGTGCGAATACAGTCATAGAGCCGGTCCAATCTATCCTTCGGAGCCCTGCGCGTGAACAAACTCACAACAATCAGCACGACGAATCCAGCCGTCAGATAGAAAATCATCTGCCACGGCAGAGAAAGCCCGCCCTCAAAGAGCATTAAAGCCGGAAGCTTACCGGCAAGGTGCTCGTTGAAGTTCCAAAACACATAGCCGCCGAAAGCGATCTTACTGGTAAACAGAAGAATGCCGAAGCTCGTTAGTGTCGAGGCCCAGGCACCAGCCACTGTAGCGCGCCGCCAGAAAAGACCTATCCAGAAGGCGATTCCCATCATCGCTGACACCTGCCAGAAAATCTCCAGCCCGCTGACGACGCTCTCCAGATTGAACGCAAAAAGTATTCCAAGGACGACAACCAGAGCCGAGACTATCCTGCCGACAAGTGTATAGTGCCGGTCCGCCCTGCCGGGGCACAGGAACTTCTTGTAAATATTCTCGGTAAACAATGCCGAAGCGACGACCATGAGCGAATCGCATGTACTCATAACCGATGCGAGCATTGACGCGATGAACAGCCCGATCAATCCCGGTGCGATTCCGGGCAGCAACTCGCGAGCCATCACGCCGTATACGAGGTCCACGTCCTCAAGCTTGTCCCCGGCGTACATCGCAACGGCACACAGGCCCGTCAGCATCCAGGCCACGGTGCAGATTCGCTTGCCGAAAATTCCGACGGTGACACCCATGCGGCCTTCCATCTCCGTTTTTCCCGCGGCGCAATTGGCCATGGTCTCGGGCATTGTCACCCAGCCGACCAGTGCGTTAAAGGCGATTATAGCAATAAAAAAGAAGGTGATTTCATGCGGCGCCACAAGAGAGAGCATGGCCGGATCCGCGATGGCCTCGCGCAGGCCGCTCATCCAGCCAACTTTCGCCAGAGCAAACGGCAGGATGATAAAAGACAAAACAACCGTCAGCAGGCCCTGGACAAAATTCGTCGCTATCGCAGCGCTGAGTCCGCCGGCAATACCGTATATGAGAAATATAACGGTCATCGCGATAATCGCAAGCTCGGAGCTGATAGCTCCGCCCGAGACGGCCTCGACCATGGCCCCGGAGCCTTTTAGCATCACGCCGATTGCCACCAGAAGCTGCAGAATTCCCATCACGGCATAAAGCCCGCTGACGCTTCGGCTATAACGGATTTCAAAGTAGTCGCCGGTGGTAACCGCCCGCATCCGGCGGAAAAACGGCGCGATGAGCCAGAAGAACGGCGTGACAAAGAGCCACAGCCACTGGTACCAGATGCCCGAAGCTCCGGTACTATAAGTTTTTGCCGCAACGCTGACGGCCTGGTCGGAGTGAGTTCCCGAGCCGAACATAAAGAACGCCATCATCACTTTACCGAACTTGCGGTCGCCGATGAAAAAACTGGCGGAGCTGCGGACCTTCCTGACCGCCCAGAAACCGATGAGCGTGATACCGAGCAGATAAACGACAATGACAATCCAGTCAAAGAGTTTAAGGCCTAACATCCATAAACCTCCGGCATAGACGAATTACAAATCAACATCCCTTTTCTAAAAAATCGCCACAGGAAGGCCATTATAGGAACCAGCGGCATAGCCGGCAAGAATGAAAAAAAGGATTTGCGAAAAAGACCGCTGGAACTCGGCTGGCAATAAAGGTACTATTGTGACAAGTAAATGAAGTAAATGAATATGGAGAGTACCGAGATGAACCGATATACTATTAGCATTTCGAAATTAAAGCTGGCACTGACATTTTGGCTACTGTGCCTTATTGCTTTGCCATTTTGTGCCCGGGCGGGTCAACAGACAGACTGGAAAGCAGGTGTCGCTTCAATTGTCATTACGCCGGACGAGTCGATGTGGATGGCCGGGTACGCGGCGAGAAACAAACCTTCGGAAGGCAAGGTCCACGATTTGCACGCCAAAGCTCTATCGCTGGAAGATGAGCATGGCACGAGATTCGTAATCGTCACGGTCGATCTGATCGGCATTCCGCGCCCGATGCGTGACTGGCTGGCCGAGCACGCAAAAGCGTCCTACAAGCTCGAACCGGAAGCTTTGTTGCTGAATGCATCGCACACGCATTCGGGCCCGGTGATCCGCGAAACGAGATATTCCATCTACGGCAATACCCTGTACGGCCTGTCGCCGGAGCAAATCCAGCAAAACAATAAATACGTGGACGAGCTTCAAGACAAGCTGTTAGAACTGATCGGCAAGGCGATAGAGAACCTGGCTCCGGCAAAGCTTGGCTACACCCATGCCCGCGCGGGCTTTGCAATGAACCGTCGCTTGCCGACCGAAAGGGGCTTTCAAAACAGTCCGAATCCGGACGGCCCCGTCGATCACGATATGCCCGTTTTGCGGATTGACGGCCAGGACGGCAAATTGCGAGCTGTACTTTTCGGATACGCCTGCCATAACACGACCCTAAGCGGCTATGAATTCTGCGGAGACTACGCCGGCTTCGCCCAGGAGTACATAGAGCAGGCCCATCCCGGTACGACCGCGATGTTTATGGCCGGCTGCGGCGGAGACCAGAATCCGTACCCTCGTCGGACTCTTGATTATTGTATGCAGCACGGTCGAGCATTGGCCAACGGCGTCGAATCGGCACTGGCCCCGCAGGCACGTCCCGTCGCCGGGCCGGTTCGGGCTGCTCTCGATACGGTGACGCTGGATTTTGCCGAAGTGCCCACAAGAGAGAAGCTTCAGGAGCAGGCCAAGTCGACCGACAAGTATGTCCGCCGGCATGCGGAAGTGCTGCTGGAGGAGCTTGAGCGAAATGGGGCCATTCGGACGACCTATCCGTATTTGGTGCAGGTCATACGGTTCGGCGACGACTTGACTATGGTCGCCCTGGCCGGGGAGGTCGTGGTGGACTACTCGCTGCGTTTGAAGTCGGAGCTGCCCGGTCGCGCGGTTTGGGTGGCCGGCTACTCGAATGACGTTTTCGGTTATGTCCCTTCGGCCCGTGTTCTGCGCGAAGGAGGCTACGAGGCAGGTGATGCCATGCGGTACACGGACCTGCCCGGCCCGTTCGCCCCGTCGGTCGAGGAGTTGATTGTCGCTAAGGTCCATGAGCTGGCGCAGAGCCCTCAGCCCAAAAGCAAACTGGAGCTGATTCGCCCTAACGAAGATGGCAGCGGCTTCGTCCGTACAGAATCGGGCGCGAAGTTTCTGGCCTGGGGCGTTAATTATGACCACGATACGCCCGGGCGTTTGCTGGAGGACTACTGGCACGAAGAGTGGCCGACCGTCGTGGAAGATTTTAAGGAAATCAAGGCGCTCGGCGCCAACGTGGTCCGGATTCATCCTCAGACAGCAAAATTCATGCAGACACCGACGGAGCCGAACAAAGCGTCACTCGAACAGCTTGCCCGCCTCGTGGAACTGGCCGAGCAAACCAGGCTCTATCTCGATATCACGGGCCTGGGCTGCTACCATAAGAATGATGTGCCCGATTGGTACGACACGATGGATGAAGCCGCACGCTGGGATGTCCAGGCGCGATTCTGGGAGGCGGTCGCTAAAATTTGTGCCGGGAGTCACGCAATTTTCTGCTACGACCTGATGAATGAGCCCATCCTGCCCGGTGGTGACAAGGCCGAGACCGAGTGGCTGGCAGGCGAGTTCGGGGGCAAAAACTTTGTGCAGCGAATAACCCTCGACCTTGCAGGGCGAACAAGAGAGCAGGTCGCGAAGGCATGGGTGGACAAGCTCGTCGCGGCCATCCGAAAGCACGACGAGAATCACATGATAACGGTCGGTGTGATACCCTGGGCCCACGTCTGGCCAAACGCCAAGCCGTTCTTTTACTCGAAGCAGGTCGGCGAGAATCTCGATTTCGTCAGCGTTCACTTCTATCCCAAGAAGGGCGAAGTCGATAAGGCACTGAAGGCGCTCGCGGTTTACGACGTCGGCAAGCCGTTAGTGATCGAGGAGACTTCTCCGCTCTGGTGCGGCCAGGAAGATTTCAGTCGCTTTTTCGACGGCTCGCGCAAGATCGCCGACGGCTGGATCGGCTTCTACTGGGGTACGACCATCGACGAGTACGCCCGGAGGAAAGACGATATAGCGGCCGGCATCATGAAGGAATGGCTGGAATTCTTCCGCGCGAAAACGCCTGAGATTCTTCGCCGGAATTAGAGCCTGACATTTCGCACCACCGTTAACTATCATTGGGTGGCAGCCTCATCCCTTAGGGATGGGGATGGACTCGCCGAACGCTACTCAGGACGAATCTATCGCTTTTGTTTAATTTGGCCGATAAGCTCCAGTGCCTTTTCTATCATGATTTCGCCCGCTCCTTTGGCAAGGTTTGTCGCACCGGCCGGTTCGTATCCTCCCTCGTCGTAAGCGGTACTATGACATACGTATCCGATCGCGTCATTGCTGAGCGTCACTATAAAAAGATTCTCCAGTCCCGCCTGTTTCTTTATCGCCAGCCCCACTTCCACGAGGATCTCGCCGGGCAGTCCGAGGATATAAATGTCACCAAGCCGCAGAACCTGAATCTCGCTTGTCACCGGGTCGGGCATTTTATCATCCCCGGCGGCTTTCCCTGGCACCGGAAGTTTTGCCGGAAACGCAACCTCTTTTTTAAGGCCTCTCAGAGTGACATCATCGGTGGTCATGACGAACTGAAGCCGCCTGATGGCCTCGCCACCGACCGCCCTGCCGATCTGCCGGCGGGGCAGGACTCCCCTGTCGAAAGGCACGGCATCGCCTGCTAATCCAAGAGTAAACAAACACAGTCCCCCTTCCACCCCTTCGACAACGCTTGTAACAAAAGCGGGATAATCTGCCGATACCGCGGTACTCAGGGAAGGATATATGGAAACCGGGTGACAGCCAAAATTGACCAGCGAGGCGAGAAGTTCGCCGGCTGTATTCTCGACCCTCAGCACGCAAACCTCTGGATCGACGGGCCCGAATTTCCATTCGGCTTTATCATCAGGCAGAACAAATGTCGTTCTCACGTCACCGCCTGAATCGACTACAACTTTCCTTGTGGCTCTTACCTCCGGCGGGATAGTAAAAGCCATTTTCACGAGGCCATTACTATTTTTCGGCCTGCGGTTATACACGATTTCGGGAGCCTGGCCTTTCGCCGCCCCAATCTTTACCTCCTGCATTTCTTTGTGAGCAATCAACGCCGAGCCGGCTATTTTTTTTACGAGTGTATCGAGGTAGGACCGGTCGATGTCCGGAGCGGGGGCATCCGCTGCGGTCATGAACTTGGATTTGGTGAAAACTTCCGGCCCCGAATGAGTATGCGTGGCGCAGACAAGAATATTCCGTTCGGGGATACCGGTCTTTTCTGTGATAATTTTCCGCACCGGCCCGGCAATCTCTTCCAAAGGCGTATACAGCAAATCACACGAAACGATAACCAGGGTATTATTCCCATCGTTAAACACCAGCGCTTTTGCATAAAGCTCATCAAGAATATCGTCGCTCGGCTTGCCGTAGGAACCGATCAGCGGAATCCCGAGCGGCGGAGTAATATTTACCTTCGCACATCCTCCTTTGAGCACGGCTTGAGCGCCAGGGCAGAAGATATGGAGGCTTAAAAAAACAACTAAAACCCACGTCAGTGATTTGACAGCAATATTCTTTCTCATAGCGATTGGTCCTCGTACCTGGTTACATCGGGGTATTCTAACGCAGGTTCCGGCCGGATACCAGTCCAATCGCCTGTTGACAATTAGGATTCCACGGCCTTGTGAATGATTTCGAACAAATCACTAACAATAGTTCTTCAGCATTGGCAATCGATTTGCCCGGTCTACAACTTCTGGGGCACGTAGCCGAGCTTGCCCCAGGCCGCTTTCTGGACTGCGTGCAAATCCGGATTCCCCGGCTGGACACTATCGCTGGCCTGAGGGCTCGTCATTTCAGCGAGTTTCACTGTGCGTGAATCTTTCCATTTCCAGTAGTCGCTATGACCGTCGGCGAATGAGAAATTCGTACCGTCCCCATGCCGAACTGTCGGCAGATCCCACCAGCTTTCCTGGTCGTAGAACACGGTCCAGCTATCGGGCGATATCTTGCCTTCGTCAATGAACACGAACCGCTCGCCCGGCCCGCGGATCTGGCTTAACCGCTTAATCATCAAGTCCGCAGTTCCCGGTATGCTCGTCGCGCCATTCATCGCATCGACGATCGCGTATGTCAGCACTTCTCCGCGAATCCCTGTGGGACATTTGAAAATATCGACATCCTCACAGTATTTATAAAGTAACCCGTCTTTGAGGTTTTCACGCTGCTCTTCAGCGGTCCCGTCAAAATTCCACTTCGCGCCTATCCAGGCCGGCTCGCCATCTCGCGGGAAGAAGGTGCTTCCGTTGACGATCTTATCATCGTTCTCATACGCGTACATTATCCACGCAAGGGTCATTTGCTTGACATTGCTCAGGCACGCGGCACGCTTTCCCTGCTCTTTGACCCGATTAAGGGCCGGCATCAGAATCGCCATGAGAATGGCAATGATGGCAATAACGACCAGCAGTTCTATCAATGTAAATCCGTTTCGCTTACGCATAGCACTTGCCGCTCCCTTCTGAGAGAGATTTAGTTGTTTCGATATGCTTGACTGACATGATTATAGCACAAATGGTCGCGGCAATGCAAATAAAAGAGGGATTCCACAGCTAAATCGGTCACCATTAGCGATATACGAAATACGAGCGACGATTCACGAATATAGCACAACTAATTGTCCGAATACAAACAAAAGAGGGGTTAATTAGGGATGGTTGCCGATTTCATATATTGAAGTTCTTTTCTTCTGTTTCTATACGTCTTTGGCAACACTTTTCTCCTTAAACCTCATAAATCGGTAAACGTCCTGAATAATTTCTAATAATTTATATTATGAAGTTTCCGCCGGCCTCTCTTTCGAGAGCCGCCGTAATGAATGAGCAAGCCACAAAGACGTACTGAAGCCCTGTGGATTGTTGAATTTCCCAGACAGTGCCGACCTCTGGGTCAACATCAACACCATGATCAGCAGCGTTTCTAACTTGTCCCAAGTACTTAGCTGCTTCAATCACTTTCTTAGGCAAGTGGTTTCCCGGGCGAAATTTGTCCAGCTTCTGGTTGATGCCATTGGCTCCGGCAAGGTTAACGGTGAGTCTGTCCGCCAAACGTGCCAGGAACGACTCGACTGCTCTCGCGCCGTCGGCGACGGCGTCGTTTGTTCTTAATGAAGTGGCATTTAGGAGTGCGTTCGCCAGAGGAACGATTACCTCTGTTCGATCGAGTTGGTCAACTCTTGCTCCTATCTGCTGGCGTATGATGGCCTCCGCAGCAGCCTGATCATTTGCGGCAGCAGCTAAAGCCCGGAGTTGATTGTTAAGCTCATGGTCTGCCGCTGTATAACGCCCCCCGCCTTGACTGGAAAGTGCACTTGTATAAGTCCCGAGACTGATGAGAGTATCCTTGATTTCCTCTCTGTGTGCATCGATCTCAAGCTTAGCCTTAGTCTGCTGAGCGGCAGTGTCTGCAGTATTTGTGGCAGTCAGCCTATTCCGAAAGACAATGAAGGGTTCGTATGATTCGAGTACTACTCGGAGCAAAGCGGCCTTTCGGCTTTCTTCTGGAGTCGCAACGAACGATACTAGCGGATTCGCGGACGTGTATTTCCCATCATTGAGTTGAAGTAACCCTAAATCTGCGGCTAGCTGAAGCGCATTGTCGGCCTGAGTCGCCGACAGGTCACAAAAGTTCTGCACAAACGTTGAATCCGCCTCGCCATTAGCCTGAACAGCCTCGGTGACCTGCATCACGAGTTCTGCTGTACTTTGTGCAAATGGTCTTGGCATGTTTACTCGTCTCCGTCTGCGTCACTGGCCTCGTTACCGGCGATGTCTTGTATCAAGGCTTTGACTTGAGTGCCAAGCCTTGGAACATCATCAGGAGTGCAGTTGATGTTGATCTGTATGTTGATTTGGACGCCTTGGTGTGCTTCCACAGGAAAAGCTATGGGAGGCCGTGGTGGTTTATTGTTGATTTGCGGTCCCCTCAGAGTCTCGTTCTGGGCGGCGGAGTCTGCGTGTTCTTGCGGGATCTCGCTTGGATCTTGGAGCAGATACTTTCCGTCAACTTCAACAATGAGTTCTGCAGCTTTAAGAATATCGATCACCGTTCGTGCGCCTGTCATGAACCGACCCTTTTTAGGTTGCCCTGCAGAGTAAGCGATGTGGGTTTCAAGTGTCTGAGAATCCATACCGTTTCTAATGCGAACAGAGGTCAGGAGCTTCGTGAGAAACTCATCTTCTTCTACGATATGCCGCCATGATTTGCGGATTTCATCAGACATATCGTGTTCCAACGCGTGACCCAAATGCTGGCCGGCTGGCGTTGGCATTTTCTTTTTGCCTCCTTCAAGAATACCTGTTGCCACAAAGAAACCGACATTGCTGCTGATGATTGGTACGGCGGCACCTGTCAGCCTGCTGATCTCACTAAGGTCTGTAGGTTTTGCGATATGGCTATACGCTTTGATGAACTTTACCAATTCATCGTATGAGGATAGTGGGAGTTTGAATTTGTCATCTGACATGTGCTTATTATCTCCTTTGCTTTTTGATAATTAAGAAAACTTGGAAGAAAACTCGGGATATTCAACCTATTAAAATCTACGTCACACGGCCTTATGAAATTATTCGCACGCAAAAGCCTTCCTTCTACGAAATAATCAATATCTCAGATCTGCTATCTTCTGCCGGAATCAATTGAAAAGCCCGCTCAAAGTTGCCGGTTCCCATTATACACTTTGTTTCTGACCAAAACAAACAAATTCGATCTTTTCAGTTTTTTAGAGCATGTCTCACAGAATTCAGCCCCTGAGATAACTCAAACAACTCCAATAATTCCCACTATCTATATACACAGCGTATCTCACGGGCTAAATGTTGATGGTAAAATTGAAAAAAATGAAAAATAAGCAAAATAATTGTGAAAAGCGTGGAATACAGCCCTTCGACTCCGCTCAGGATGAAGGAAGACAGGATGCAGAATTTGAGAATTTACTCAAAAATCCGCGTTAATCAGCGTTAATCGGCGTTCATCTGCGGTTGCTTTCTTCGTGAATCTTCGTGTCCTTCGTGGTGAATCCAAATCAGAATCCGCATGGGCAGCGAAGCTGCGCCATCCTACCTGTCTGGATTTCCTTACAACATACGACATACGCCCGACGCAATACGAACAAAGAACGCCGTGTAATGGACATTTTTCCGGAATAAGCCCGCTCTTTAGGCTGTAATTTCGTATATTCGTATGTCGTATGTAGTATGTCGTGAATTGAATGAAAAATGGAGGTAGTTGGTAAAAAACCTCAACAATATGTCATTGCGAGGCCTGAAGGGCCGTGGCAATCTTCTCTGTTATGTACAGAAAAACCATCGCATGGTTTGAGATTGCTTCGCGGAGTTTATCCTGAGCGAAGTCGAAGGGCTCCTAAGAAAATAGACGGTTTTTGCAGCGGAAGGATTGAGATTGCCGCAGTCGCTGCGCTCCTTCGCAATGACATTGGTGGGCTATTTTCTTTTTTATGCATCCTGAGAATCAGGTCAGGTGCTCGCAATGACAGACTATAGCCTGATGCTCTCTAAAATTTGCAAAAACAATCCAAAATAATGAAAAAAACAGGTGAAAAAGAGTAGAAAACGACGAAAATTGAGCTTAATTTGAAAAAACAAAGCCAATTTGCCGGCGGCTAAAATGAACGTATATATCTATATATAAAGGGGTTATGATGATTTTTGCGGTTTTTGACAGGGAAAAAACAAAGCCAATTCAAAGCCAAACAAAGCCAATTTTAACATCCCGTCTACCACAAAAGGGGTAGAAGGAAGAAATGGAGTGCCGGATAAATAGGAATATCCGTCCAAATGTTAGAATAAAAAAAATATGAAACATATAAGTTTGGCTGGGATGATTAAAATAGAAAGCCAATGACAAAAGAATTGAATATCCAGACTATCCGGCAGGCACAGGCCGGAAATAAGCAGAGTCAGTCGGCGGTGTCCGAACAAGTCCGGCAGAAAGTCTATACGTATATCTACCGTCTCACGCTGGACTACCATCTGACCGAGGACCTGACCCAGGAGACGGTCCTGGAGATGATCAAATCCATCCCTCAGCTTGAGGTGCCCCATGTCAATGGCTTTTGGGGCTGGATTTTCCGCACCGCCCTCGGTAAGGTACAGCACCACTTTCGGCTCCAGGGCGCCCGGCGTCTGGCCCGGAAAACTATTTCAGACGACTTCGTTCTGGAGTCCTGCCCAAGCGATGACAATAATCCCATGAACGCTCTGGTTAGTGAAGAGATCAGGAATGCGGTGCTGGGTGCCATGCAAGCCATTAAGATCAAATACCGCAATATTCTGGTCCTGCGCTGCTTCGAGAACCTGTCCTATGGTCAGATTGCCGGGATAACGGGCGGCAGCGAACTCAAGACCCGATTGTTGTTCTTCCGGGCTAAACATTCCCTGAAGAACCAACTGGAACGCCACGGTTTTAAACGTGACCACCTGCTGGCCGCCCTGACCATGTTCGCCGGCTTAACCGTTGGAACCGGCAAAAAGGCAGCAGCTGAAGAAATAGTTTTAGCCAGTTCCCTGGAAACGGGATTAGGCATTAGCTTGGCGGGTCTGCTGAGCGCTAAAACAGCAATAGCCGCAGCCTGTATCTTGATCATCGCCGGTTTTGCGGTCAGTAGGATCAAACAACCAGATCCCATACCGACCAGCGAGGAACTCTACAGCCATCTGTATCCACTGCTGGATAACGAAGAGTTTGTGGCCCCATCCCAGGTGGTTGACGTGAATGATCCCGATAATGACGGCTTTATGGTTGTCAATCTAAACACTCCAACTGCACCGGCTCAACGCCTGAAACCAGATCTCCTCAGAGACGTTTTACTCAATAAGCCACACATGGGACTCGTATTGCCCAAAGACCATTGGGTGGAACTCGGTTTTGATGGCCCCCTTCGTGACGGGCCCGGTCCGGATTTACTGATAATCACCAGGCACTGTCGCTTTTATATCCGGGTGTTTGTTACCGATGGCATGAGCAAGGTTTTAGAACTGCCTCAACCCCAGTGCCTACGCATGCGTGTCTGCAGGCATATACACATCATCGACTTCGACCTGGCCACACTGGATATACCCTTTGAGCCCCATGCGGTACGTTTGATGGGCAACTTCAACAATAATGCCGTCAGGGGTATTGAATTCTACTCAGTCCGGGCACGCATCCAACGAACAGAACCTTAATCCATTTCTTCTGAAACAAATCCCTTTTTGCGGGATGATCAAAATAGACATAGCCGGTAGTTTTGTATTAGCGAAAGGAGATTGTCTATGAAACCAAAATGGAATACAAGGTATTGGATTGTGACCATAGTTTGGGCCGGATGCGTACAGGCGACTGCAGAACCATTTGCTATCGGGCCATATTTGGGGCAGACCCCGCCCGGGTCTACGGCTCAGGTTTTTGCCCCGGGACTGATCTGTGATACACGGCCACACCGGTGGGAATCCCATGGGAGCTTCTCTGCAGATGGTAACACCTTTTGTTTTAAACGGCGTGGGTATGTTATTATCACAGAAAACACGGACCAGAATTGGACAACGCCTAAGCGAATAAAAAGTATCCCATCCAGCTCATTTTCGCCCTGCGTGTCTCTGGATGCCAATAGTATCTACTTCATGGACATCGACAATCCGTCTAATTTCTACCATCCGTTTCGCTGCCAAAGAACGTCGGATGGATGGTCTTTGCCTCAGAAAGTAGAACCACTCTTTAACTATCCGGGGCTGTCTCATGGTGGATTCTCTTTCGCTGCGGATAACAGTATCTACATCTTTATTACTTGGCAAAAGGGTGTAGGTAGAGTACGCGGAACGTTTTATGTCCCCTATGTGAACAATACCTGGGCTCGGGCCGTCAAGCTCTCTGTTGATGGTGGCGCTCCGGGAATTGCCCCGGACGAGTCCTTTATGGTATTCAACACCTCCGGTCAACCGGGAGGACTGGGTGCCACGGACCTGTACCTGACCCTGCGGCGGCCGGATGGTACCTGGACCGAAGCCCGGAATCTCGGCCCTCGAATTAATTCTGCGTATTTTGAATACGCAGCCAGAATCTCTTGGGACAAGAAATACATGTTCTTCACCCGCGCTAACGGGTGGGGTGAGAATTCGTATCGTGATACGGCTGACATCTACTGGGTGGAACTCAAGGAGTATCTACCCGAATCCTACAGGTAGCCTGAAGATATATCAAACAAGTAAAAAGGAGATCTGTCATGAAACAGACAATGAAAAAATTGGTTTTGCTTGTTGCTTTTTTGGGATTCAGTTCTATCCAAGTGTTCGGAAAGCCCTTTGCCGAGGGACCGTACCTGGGACAGACCCCGCCCGGCCCTATTGCCCAGGTCTTTGCCCCGGGACTGATCTGTGATACACGGCCTCACAAGGGAGAAGGACATGGGCACTTCTCTGCGGATGGCAACACCTTTTGTTATAACGCCCTTGGGTATGTTTATATCACAGAAAATACGGACCAGGGCTGGACAACGCCTCAGTGTATAAAGAGTATTCCATACAACTCATTTTCGTGCTGTCTGTCTCCGGATGCCAATAGTATCTACGTCTTCATGTGCGGCTCGTCAACCAAATCGACGCCGAACAGCAATGATCCGTCTAAAGACCGGAGTCTTCATCGCTGCATGCGCACGTCCCAGGGGTGGTCTTTGCCGCAGGAATTAGGACCCCCTTTCAGCT
>Ga0210003_1001706_pt1 | contig 19122 bp, 9 predicted proteins | sample LantaG_FD_182804 | JGI IMG/M metagenome (GOLD analysis project Ga0210003, IMG submission 182804) | Deep subsurface microbial communities from Baltic Sea to uncover new lineages of life (NeLLi) - Landsort_02402 metaG (SPAdes) (version 2) | ecosystem: Environmental > Aquatic > Marine > Oceanic >...
GGCAAAATCGCAGGTACATCAGTATATGAATACCCAAGGTGGAAGAAAGGGCTCTACTGTGATCCTTCAATAAATCAGTTCAGACAGCATCCTTCAGATTACATAGAGGGACTTGAACAATCGGTAAAAGGATCCCTCAAAGGATTAAGCATGGAGGTTATTGATAATATTACCGGTATTTCTGCTGACACAACCGGATCAACACCTATAGCTGTTGACAGAGAAGGTGTCCCTTTATCATTGAAAACCGGTTTTGAAAATGATCCCGATGCCATGTTTGTGCTCTGGAAAGACCATACGGCGGTCAGGGAGGCTGAAGAGATAAATGATCTGTCCAGGTCATGGGGAGGGAAAGATTTTACAAAATACGAAGGAGGTATATATTCCTCGGAATGGTTCTGGGCAAAGATCCTGCATGTGATGCGTAACAACGAAAATGTCAGGAAAAATGCTTTTTCATGGGTGGAACACTGTGACTGGATACCTGCCCTTTTGTGCGGTAATACCGATCCTCTGAAGATCAAAAGAAGCCGATGTGCCGCAGGCCATAAGGCAATGTGGCACCCTGATTTCAATGGTCTGCCTGATGAGGAATTTCTCGTGAAGCTCGATCCCGTTCTGGCAGGATTAAGAGCGCGTCTTTACAGTGAGACATTCACCTGTGATGTTCCGGCCGGAAATATATCCCCGGAATGGGCTTCAAGACTGGGATTGCCTGAAAACGTGAAAGTAGGTGCAGGTGCTTTTGATGCCCATCTTGGTGCAGTAGGGGGAGGGATAAAACCTTACCAGCTTATTAAAGTCATGGGGACCTCAACATGCGATATGCTTGTCTCATCTATGGAAGAGGTTGGGGATAAGCTGGTTGCAGGGATCTGCGGGCAGGTTGACGGATCAATAATTCCCGGAATGATGGGTCTAGAAGCAGGTCAGTCTGCTTTTGGGGATGTTTATGCGTGGTTTGGAAAACTTCTGCTATGGCCGGTACATGAGATAATATCAGAAACGGAATGGCCAGATCAAGAATCAAAAGAAAAGATCTTTGATATTACAGCCGACAAAGTCATAGATGAGCTTAGCAAACAAGCCGAACAGATTTCTGAAGAGGAGACAACCCTTATTGCCCTTGACTGGCTGAATGGCAGAAGAACACCAGATGCCAATCAAGCGCTTAAGGGAGCTATCACAGGTCTCTCACTGGGTTCTGATGCCCCAGGGATCTTTAAAGCACTTGTTGAAGCAACTGCATTCGGATCAAAGATGATAAATGAAAGATTTATTTCTGAAGGTATCAGAATTGATGGGGTAATTGCCACAGGAGGAGTGGCCAAAAAGAATCCATACGTAATGCAAATCGTTGCTGATGTCCTGAATATGCCTATTAAAGTAGCCAGCTCCGACCAGACATGTGCCCTGGGATCAGCAATGGCCGCATCAGTTGTGGCTGGAGTTCATAAAGACATACCGGCAGCACAAAAAGCAATGGGCACCGGTTTTGAAAAAGAGTATAAACCAAATCCGGAGAGAGCTGAAAAATATAAAAAGCTTTTCCTGAAATACAAAAAACTTGGTTCGTTCATAGAGACACAATTGACATAATCCATGATCAGAAAGGTAAAGTCCCCTTTAGGGGATTTAGGGGCAAAAAAAAATGAATAATAAACGGGAATATAAAATGTTGAACTTATCAAAGAAATCAAAATGAAAAAATCTCTTTTTCTTTTAATTGTATTTCTTTTTAACATGGCATTCATTTTAAATGCACAGAAAGAAAATACAGGAAAGTTTAACCAACTGGTAATCATAGCAAATAATACGGGACCTGTAATCAGCAAGGATATCTACGGTCATTTTTCCGAACATCTCGGGTCATGTATCTATGGAGGTATATGGGTAGGAAAAGAATCATCCATTCCAAATACTTATGGGATCAGGAATGATGTCTTGTTTGCCCTTCGTGAGATGAAAATTCCCAATCTGCGCTGGCCGGGAGGATGTTTTGCCGACACATACCACTGGAAAGACGGTATCGGGCCTCAGGAGAAAAGGGCTTCAATAATAAACACACACTGGGGCGGCGTCACCGAAGATAATTCATTTGGTACCCATGAGTTCATGAAGCTTATTGAACTACTGGACTGTGATGCATATATATGCGGTAATGTAGGATCAGGTTCGGTGAAGGAGATGGCTGATTGGATTGAATACCTGACTTCGGATTCGGATAGTCCGATGACAAGACTAAGGAAGGAGAACGGCAGGGAAGAACCCTGGAAAGTGAAATATTTTGGTATTGGTAATGAGAACTGGGGCTGCGGTGGAAATATGACTGCCGATTTCTACAGTGATGTTATGAGACAGTATTCAACTTATCTCAGGAACTTCTCCGGCAACAGGCTTTACCGGGTTGCATGCGGTGCAAATAACTATGAATTCGAATGGACTGAAACACTTATGAGGGAACCTGTAAATCGTTATATGTTCCAGGGACTCTCACTGCACTATTATTCTGTTCCCGGGGGCTGGGGCAACAAAAACAGCGCAACAAATTTTACCGAGGATGACTGGTTTGAAACCTTCAGGCTTAATTATGAAATGGACAGGATCATAAAAGGTCATGCAGCTGTTATGGACAGGCATGATCCCCGTAATACAAAAGGAATTGTAATAGATGAATGGGGCAACTGGTTTGAAGTGGAACCCGGAACAAACCCGGGCTTCCTGTACCAGCAAAATACCCTCAGGGATGCAATAACAGCGGCAATACATCTTAATATTTTCAATCACCACGCTGACAGGGTTAAAGTGGCTAACCTGGCACAGACGGTAAATGTTCTGCAGGCCGTTATTCTTACAAAAGATGATAAAATGGTGCTTACACCTACATACCATGTTTTCAGGATGTTCAGTGTTCACCAGGAGGCACAGCTGCTGAATACAGACCTCCGTTGCGAGGATTATGTAATGGGGGAGAGGGCTATTCCGGCAATATCAGCTTCTGCTTCCGTTGATAAAGAGGGGAAAATACATATTTCACTGGCAAATCTTAATCCGTCAAAGGAAATAACAGTGACCTGCCCGGTGATTGGCGGAACCTTTAAGAATGTATCGGGTGAAGTACTTACAGCTCCGGAGATGAATGCTTTTAACAGTTTTGAAAAACCCGAAATGGTGCAACCCACTGTGTTTAAGGGCTTTAAATATAATGACGGAACGCTTTCCATAACAATGCCTGCAAAATCTATTGTAGTACTTGAACTGAAAAAAGAATAACCACGGGGTAACACGGAGTTTTACACGGAGTTACACTGTTAATCGTGAGATTATACGAACCGTGAAACTCCGTAATTACTCTGTGCAACTCCGTGGTAAAAAAAAAAATATATGAAAAACGTTGTTTATTTTACCCTGGTTTTTGCTGCTATATCTTATATTCTTTCAGGATGCTCAAGCAAATCCGGTGACTATCCTATTCAACCCGTCCCTTTTACTTCTGTGAAGCTGACTGATGATTTTTGGGCGCCCAGGATCAAAAGAAATGCAGATGTCACAATTCCCATTGCATTTTCTTACTGCGAATCGACAGGCAGGGTGAAGAACTTTGAAATAGCCGGCGGGCTCGATACAGGCAGATTCCAGACAATTTACCCTTTTGATGATTCCGATGTGTTTAAAATAATGGAGGGAGCCTCTTTTTCACTGCAAACTTATCCTGATCCTGAGCTGGAAGCATATCTCGATACACTTATCTATAAGATAGGTCTGGCACAGGAGGAGGATGGGTACCTTTATACAAACCGTACTATTGCTGAGATGCATGGGCGTAAAGGACTTCATGAGTGGGCAAGTCCGAACAGATGGGAGCTCGATTCAATACTGAGCCATGAGCTGTATAACCTCGGCCACCTTTATGAGGCAGCAGTGGCTCATTACCAGGCTACAGGCAAAAAAACCCTCCTTGATATAGCCCTGAAATCGGCAGACCTTGTTTATAAAGACTTTATCATTGATGGACTGAAAGTATATCCGGGACATCAGGTTATTGAAATGGGACTTGTAAAACTATACAGGGTCACAGGCGAGAAAAAATATCTCGACCTGGCAAAATACTTTCTTGATATCAGGGGACCCGGCGGAAACGAATACAATCAGGCAATCCAGAAGCCGGTCGATCAGACTGAAGCTATTGGACATGCCGTAAGAGCGACCTATATGTATTCTGGTATGGCCGACATTGCTGCAATCGAAAAGGATAAGGCATACCTTGATGCCATAACCAGGATATGGGAAGATATTGTCTTTCGTAAGATCTATATCACAGGCGGTATAGGAGCAACAGGAGGGAATGAGGGTTTTGCCGGACCCTATATCCTGCCAAACATGACAGCTTATTGTGAGACATGTGCATCAATAGGGGATATTTTTACCAATCACAGGCTTTTCCTGTTACATGGAGAGACAAAATACATCGATGTCCTTGAAAAAACACTTTATAACTCTATGTTGTCTGGTGTTTCATTGTCGGCTGACAGGTTCTTTTATCCGAATCCTCTTGAATCGAACGGCCAGCATGAGAGAAGCGCCTGGTTCGGCTGCGCATGCTGCCCGTCAAATGTGGCGAGATTTGTACCTGCAATACCTGGTTATATCTATGCGGTAACAGATGAAGATTTATATGTTAACCTCTTCATCTCAAATGATGCTGAAATTACTCTGGGTAATAATAAAGTAAAAATATCCCAGGAGGCAAATTTCCCCTGGGACGGGAAGGTTGTACTTTCAGTCTTTCCCGAAACAGAAAAACGTTTCTCATTGAAAATCCGCATTCCTGGCTGGGTGCTAAATCAAGCAATACCCGGAGACCTTTACAGGTTTAATGATAATCTTGAAGAGACATATACTATTCTCCTGAACGGGAAGAAGATCAAGACAGAATTTGAAAACGGTTATGCTGAGATTGAACGTAAATGGAAGAAAGGTGATCGTATAGATATTGATTTCCCTATGCCTGTGCGGAAAGTATTAGCTGATGAAAGGGTTAAAGAAGATAAAGGAAAGATGGCTTTTCAAAGGGGACCTGTTATTTACTGTGCCGAATGGCCCGATAACAATACTGGAAATGTCAGAAATCTGGTAATTGAGAAAGAAACACCTGTTAAAACAGAATTTATTCCTTCACTGCTGGAGGGAACCCAGGTAATAAAAACCACTGGTTACCAGACAAAGAAAAGACTTGACGGGACAATTGAGAATCTTCCTGAAGAACCTGTTACACTCATTCCTTATGCTTTATGGAATAACCGCGGACCAGGGCAGATGATGGTCTGGTTCCCTGTGATGGCTGAATAATATGTGTAAAAATCAGGAATTATCATTAATGGGAAAATTAATTCAAATAGTAATTATAATAGTATGTTTACCAGCACTTTCCTGTAGAAATAATATAAGACCTGGAAATATTGTAAATTCCAGAGGCTACTACATAGATGCAGAGAAGGGTGATGATAAAAACAACGGGAGTTTTACTGATCCTGTTAAAACAATTGACAGGCTTAATGAGCTGCTTCAGGAGGAAACAGGAAATATTTTTTTTACAGGTGGTCAGATCTATAATGGTACATTAATAATAAGAAACAGCACCGGCGAAAACAGAGATACGGTTTGCATATGTACAAGAGGGAAAAAGAAGGCGATAATTAATGGCGGACCGGGAGAAGCAATACGAATTGAAAACTGCAGGGATATAAGGATCAGCAACATTGATACCAGGGGAGATGGAAGGAAAACCGGCAATAAAACCAACGGTATTTCTGTAGTGAATTCCCGTGATTGTTTATTTGAACAGATCAGAACAGAGGGTTTTCAGAAGTCGGGGCTTGAATTATTTGATTGCAGGAATATACAGGTGCAAAATGTCCTTGCCATTAATAACGGTTTTTGCGGCATTCATGTTATGGGATCAGAAACAGGCTCCTCAGGCCATATCCTGATCAGGGATTGCAGGGCTGAAAATAATCCGGGTGATCCTGCAATACTTGATAATCACAGCGGAAATGGAATTCTCGTGGGAGTCTCTGACAGCGTCATTATAGACCATTGTACAGCTACAAATAACGGCTGGGATATGCCGAGGCTGGGTAACGGGCCGGTAGGGATATGGGCATGGCAAAGCGATAATGTAATTATTCAGTATTGCATAAGTTACAGAAACAGAACATCAAAAGGTGCTAAAGACGGGGGCGGTTTTGATTTTGACGGCGGAATCACAAATTCTGTCATACAATATTGCCTGTCGTATGAAAATGAAGGTGCCGGATATGGGCTATTCCAGTTTCCGTATGCTTCAGACTGGGCAAATAATATAATACGGTATTGCATCAGCTATAACGATGCCCGGACTACAGAAGGAGCCGGCAGTATATTTATCTGGAATGGTTCAGGGGAAAGCCGCCAGATGGTCGGCTGCCTGATACATAATAATGTATTTTATAATTCATCAGCTCCCGTGATAAGTTTTGAAAATGAATCGACTCACGAGAATTTTATATTCTGCAATAATATTTTTATGGGTGGTGATAATATCTTTTCGGGGATCAATTCTGGCAGCTCATTCCTGGGAAATGTATGGTGGAGTACTAAAGGAACTTTACATCTGATGGAATACAGCAGTCTTGTTGAATGGGCAGAAGCTTACGGACAGGAAATGATGAACGGACAGATTGTCGGGATAGAGGCAGATCCCGGATTAAATGACCCGTTAGATGTTGAAATTACTGATCCTTATCAACTTAATGCACTTAATGGATATACCTTAAAATCTGATTCACCATTAAGGAACAAGGGTATTGATATCAAAACTATTGCTGACCGGGAATATCCCGAGACTGATTTTTTCGGAAACCCCGTACCACTTGGCAAAGCCCCTGAAGCCGGTATTTTTGAGATGAGATAAAACAATATTGATTCTAAATCTGAGTGATAAGAAAAATGATTACACAGATTATTATTATATACAATGCAATTTCAATAAACAACAAGGTGCGTTTCCCAATTTCTTTTGCCATCTGGTAGGGCTGTTGATTTTAAAGATTATTATTTACCCTGATTTCAGGTGCGATAAAAAACAATCCTGATATTCTACCCTCAAAGTTATAGCTCCTTTTGTTTTAGGAGGGAGACAATTTGTATTAATAAGAGGTGTCAAATGTTAAAATAACTATCAAAGGCGGAAAATTGTAAATTTGTATAAGTATTTTTAAGGTCCGGTTAGTGAAAGGTAACTCAGGAATATTATTGTGAGAATATATCGTAAGATTCATAATGATTTCTATGATCGATGGGATCCCTTCACCATGACTCTGAAGTCATGGAGCGTGATACTTTTTTGCTGTTTTTTTCTATCACCCCCTCTTCTTGCACAGAATAACCGTATTTTTTTCTCTAACCTTAATGTTAATGACGGTTTATCAGACAACTGGATAAAATGTATTTACCAGGACAGGAAAGGTTTTGTGTGGGTTGGAACCAACAGCGGCTTAAACAGGTTTGATGGATACGAATTTGAAATCTTCAGGTCAGATGCTTCTGATTCAACAACGATATCGGACAACGCTATAAATACTATCACCGAAGACAGAAACGGAGATCTATGGATCGGTACCAGGAGCGGAGTTAGCATTCTTGATAATGAGACATATGAATTCAGAAGAGTGTACCTGGTTGCCCCGCCTCCTCTTTCCTGCCAGGATGTTAACTATATAACTGCAATGTCAGCCGACCCTGAAGGTAATCTTCTTATCGGAACTCATAATGGATTATTCCTTATCAATCAAAAGAACAGTTCAGTGAGGCATATACTTACAGATGAACATTTATGCTCTTCACAACTTAACAGTATTACTTCAATTACCTGCGATAAATACGGATCATTCTGGATCGGAACGGTGAATGGTTATATTATAAAATTTAACCAGGGCTCCAATTCATTTGAGAAATTTGAACCTTCTAATTGGGAAAATGGTGAAGGCGGAAGTATTTCAAAATTATTTGCCGATAGTGAAAATAATCTATGGGTAGCTGATAAGAACGGACTCCACATTTTTAATATTTCGGCCAGATCATGGGATGCCAGATTCAGGAACAGATACGGCAAGATTTTCACAGGCCTGCAGATTACAGGAATAGACAAGGATCCTGACAGCCTGATCTGGATCACTACCGACGGGAATGGTGTTTTTATAATCGGAGACAGGGAATCAGATCCGGTTAATATTACAAGCAGACCCTATGCTGAAGGTTCTGTTGCCAGTAATGGTCTCTCAACATTGTATTGTGGTAAATCCGGAATAACATGGATTGGTAATTCAAAAAAAGGCATTGATTTCTATAAAAGAAATGTAAGGAAATTCAGGGTTTTCAGGAATTATCCGACTGACAATAACAGCCTGAGTAATAATGATGTTAATTGTATTACAGAAGATAAAAGGGGTAATATTTGGATAGGAACTAATGGCGGTGGTCTAAACTATTATAACAGAAAAACAAATAAGTTCATACATTATAATTCGAAACCAGGCGTTCCTAATAGTCTGAGCAGCAATATAATAGTATCAATTTTTGAGGACTCTGAAAACAAGATATGGATTGGGACCTATCTGGGCGGATTGAATTGCCTGGATCCTGAAACAGGAACAATCAGAATATACCGTTACAATGATTCCGATTCAACCGCTATTTCTGATGACCGTGTATGGAGTATATGTGAAGACAGCAGGAAAAACCTCTGGATTGCCACACTTACGGGAGGACTGAACCTTTTTGATCGTAAAACCGGTAAATTCAGGCGTTTCAATTCACGGAACAGTGCAATCTGTTTTGATTATATAAACCATATATCTGTTGACAAGGATGATAATCTGTGGCTTAGTTCTGCAAACGGTTTGATTTTTTACGATCCCCGGCAGAACAGATCGGAGTGTTATTACAGTGATCCTGAAACACCTGCATCAATAAGCGATAACCACATTATTTCAACATTCAGAGACAGCAGGGATCTATTCTGGGTTTGCACAAATAATGGTCTGAACCTGATGGATCAGAGAAATGGAACATTCCGGGTATTCCGGGAAGAGGATGGATTGCCCTCAAACAGCGTACTCAGAATACTTGAAGATATTGATTCCAATCTCTGGATAAGCACAAAAAATGGTATCTCAAAGCTGATGGTCAGCCGGGAGGAAGGTAAAGACTCTCTTATTTTCAGATTCATCAATTACGGTATGAGTGACGGCTTACAGGGGAAAGAATTCAATGAAACGGCTGCATGTGCAACAAGAGATGGTGAACTCTGGTTCGGAGGCACAGAAGGGCTTAATGCTTTTTACCCTCAGGAAATAAAGGAAAACAGCACTTTGACAAAGCTTGTTCTAACAGGTTTCAGAGTTGATAATAAGGTAATACATTATGGAGAGGAGATCAATAACAGAGTGCTTCTTAAAATGCCTCTCTTTAATACTGAAAAGATCACGTTGAAATATAAGGAGAATTCCTTTACCATCGACTTTGCCGCTTTGAATTATTTCTTCCCTGATAATAACAGGTATACATATAATCTGGAGGGATTTAATGATAAATGGATACTTACAGAAGGCAAGGAAAATTATGCAACATTTTCCAACCTGAATAACGGTAATTATATCTTTCAACTTAAAGGTACAAATACCGACGGTATATGGAATGAAAAGCCGGTTACAATAAGGATAAGAGTTCTTCCTCCTTTCTGGAAGAGCTGGTATGCTTATGTTATTTATATAATGATAATATTGGGATTGCTCTTCTTTTTACGCTATCTGATACTTACACGTGAAAGATTAAGAATGCAGATAGAGCAAGAGCAGATGGAATCTCAGCATATTCATGAGATTGACAACCTGAAAATCAAATTTTTTACAAATATCTCGCATGAATTAAGAACGCCTCTTACTCTTATATTGTCTCCTGCAGAAAAGTTGAAAGCATTCCTTAAAAACAAACCGGAAGAAAAATATTCGAATCTGATAATTCAGAATGCAAGGAGACTCCTGTTTATGATCAACCAGCTGCTTGACTTCAGGAAAATGGAGGTGCAGGGCTTCGGATTCAACCCATCTATGGGTAATATAATTGCATCTGTCAGGGAAGCGGTTAACTCATTCAACGATCTTGCGGAGCAGAAGAATATTCAACTGGTTTTTCATTCATATATTAAAGAGCTGAATACAGTTTTTGATAAGGATAAGCTGGAAAAAATAATCTTTAATCTACTATCCAACGCATTTAAATTTACTCATGCCGGGGGGAAAGTGACAGTTACTGTTAATATCCAGGAAAGAATAGACAGAAAAGCCAGATCAGCGCAGAGTGCCGGTAAGATATATCACCTGATAATAAGAGTTGAAGACACCGGAATAGGTGTTCCGGCCGACAAGATTGATAAATTGTTTGTAAGCTTTTATCAGGTTGATTCTGAAATGGCAAATAATCAGGGTACGGGAATAGGTTTAACGCTGGTTAAGGAATTTGTAAACCTTCATAACGGTCACATAAGTGTGGAAAGTGAACCTGGCAAAGGGAGTTGTTTTACGATCATAATACCTGTAAAACCTGATCTGAGAAACCTGGCGGAAGATAATGAATATATACAGACCACTACAAAAATAGCCGGTGAACCATCGTCACTGTTTTATGAAGAAGAAGAAGATGATGATAATATACCCGGTGAAAAACCGGCTGTTCTTATAGCGGAAGATAATGATGATCTCAGGTTTTATTTAAAAGACAATCTTAAGGGTCAGTACAATGTGTATGAAGCTGGTAACGGAGATGAAGCGCTGGTAATAATTATGAAAATCATCCCTGATCTGATAATCAGCGATATTATGATGCCGGGGCTGGATGGAATGGAACTATGCCGGAGAATCAAGTCTGATAAAACCACAAGTCATATACCTGTTATCCTGTTGACCGCAAAGACAGGAGAGGAAGAGCAGTGTAAAAGCCTTGAAACAGGGGCTGATGATTATATCACTAAACCCTTTAATTTTCAGTTACTTGAAGCAAAAATCGAGAGCCTTATCAATATACGAAGAGAACTGAGAAAGACCTTCAGGAACAATCTTACTATAGAGCCCCGTGATATTACAATCACTTCACTTGATGAACAATTCATAGAGAAGGCACTTGACCTCGTTGAAAAAAATATGGCAAAAGCTGATTATACAGTTGAGGAATTAAGTCACAATCTTGGATTAAGCAGAACTCTCCTTTACAAAAAGATACTGGCACTCACCGGGAAGCCACCTCTTGAATTTATCCGTACATTACGTCTGAAACGTGCGGCACAGCTGCTGCAAAAAAGTCAGCTGAATGTCTCTGAAGTTGCCTTCAGGGTAGGATTCAATGATCCTAAATATTTCCGGAAACACTTTAAAAATGAGTTTGGCATTCTTCCTTCAAGATATTCTGAAAAATCCAGAAAGAAATCATAACAAAACCATTTAACACCCTAATCCTAAACATTTCATACTCTTTCTGACCACAAGATAGGTTTATCTTTGATATTTAGTTAACCTGGTAAAGGTTATAAACCCGATTAAATTTTTAAAATATGTAGTAGTACTATCTTAAAAAACCCAAAACTATGCTAAAACGAAGTGTATTTTTTGTTTTGTTACTGCTGATCAACGTGGGACTTATGGCCCAGCAGACTGTTTCAGGTGTCGTAAGAGACCAGAACGGTCAGCCAATGACCGGCGTGACAGTAGTTGTTCAGGGTACTTCTGCCGGAACTCTTACGGGTGCTGACGGAAGGTACTCTCTGGCAGTACCTGCCGGAGGTACAGCTCTGAAATTTTCATTCATTGGTTACAATGAACAGGAGGTGCCCATTGAGGGCAGAAGTGTCATTGACATAACCCTTGAAGAAGCACTCCTGGGACTGGATGAAGTTATAGTTGTTGGTTACGGTACTCTTAAGAAGAAACTCGTAACCGGTGCAACTGTCTAGGTAAAGGGTGATGACATACAGAAGCTGAGCACGATTTCCCCCATGACAGCTCTCCAGGGTCAGACACCCGGACTCTCAATTATCAAAAACACCGGACAGCCGGGCGACGGTTTTAAAGTCAACATCCGTGGTATGGGAACAATTGGTAACTCACAACCACTGTATGTTATTGACGGCGTTCCGGGTGGAAATATCGACCATCTGTCCCCGGCCGATATTGAAACGATTGACGTCCTCAAGGATGCTGCTTCATCCGCCATCTACGGTTCACGTGGTGCAAACGGTGTTATTCTGGTAACAACAAAGAAAGGTGTCAGACCACCATCCGGAGCTCAGTCAACTATTTCATACGATGCTTCTTACGGGTGGCAGAACCTTTATAAGAAACTGCCCCTGATGAATGCATTGGAATATGCAAACATTATTGATGAGGCAAGAGTTAACAGCGGCCAGCCGCGCCTCGATTTTGCATCACTGGTTCCTGACTGGGACAAGATTGTGTCAGGCGAATGGGAAGGAACAGACTGGCTCGATGAACTGACCTATGAAAATGCACCGGTGATGAATAATGCTCTGAATATTACCGGAGGATCTCAGGCAGGGACATACTCAATGGGGCTCTCCCATTCAACCCAGACAGGTATTATAGGAAATCCTGTTGAATCACACTATGAACGTTTTACATTCCGGCTTAATTCCGACTATTCTTTGTTAAGAGATAAATCCAATACATTTGATATTCTCAAGGCGGGACAGACATTGAGGTATATGAACTCAAACCAGCATGGAATAGGAACAGGCAACCAGTACTGGAATGATGTATTCAGCTGTATTGTAGCCAGTCCGTTCCTGCCTATGTATGCTGAAGACGAGACTGATCTTGCATATCCCTATCATTTTGCAATCCCATGGAATACACAGGCATCCAATCCTATCGCCCAGATGGTTTATTCACGCGGACAAAATGAAAGCAAGAACCACAATCTTAACGGGAGTTTCTACCTGGAAGTACAACCAATAAGGAGACTTATTTTCAGGAGTTCTTTTGGTTATGCTATGTCAGCAAGCTCCTACAGAAGCTATTCTCCTATATATAACCTGAGTTCAACATCATTCAATACCGAGAATGATGTATCCCATTCCATGTCGGTAGGTTACCAGTGGACATGGGAGAATACAGTCACATATAATCTTACTGTTGGCACTGACCATTCAATTACAGCTCTTGCCGGTACATCAGCTGAGAAATGGGGCCTTGGAGAATCAGTTAGCGGATCAAATTCCAACTCACTCTTCTCCGATTTCCTTCATGCTTACCTGGCTAACACACCTGTAATTGATGTTAATCTTACAAATGTGTCGAGCAGCCCGTGGGGTGAAGGAGGTATTATTTCATACTTTGGGCGTCTGTCATATACATTCAGGGATAAATACATGGCAACCGCCATTTTGCGTGCAGACGCTTCATCAAATTTTGCAGAGGGTAACAGATGGGGTTATTTCCCGTCAGTATCTGCCGGATGGGTCGTCTCCGAAGAGAATTTCTTCCAGAATATGAGGAGTACCATAGATTTTTTCAAACTCCGTGCAAGCTGGGGCCAGAACGGAAACCAGTCTATCAGCTCATTCCAGTACCTGGCAACAATATCATTTGCCAATGTCAACTATTTCTTCGGACCGGATAAAGCAGACGTCAGCACAGGAGGCTATCCAAATATCCTTCCCAATCCGGATGTTACATGGGAAACATCAGAGCAGATCAACGTCGGCTTCGATGCCCGTTTCCTTAGAAACAAGCTGAGTACGGAATTTGATGTTTACAGCAGAACCACTAATGACTGGCTGATAAATCCTTCAATGCTTGCATCTTATGGAACTGGCGCTCCCTATATTAACGGAGGTGACGTTTCGAACAAGGGCGTTGAACTTGCACTGAACTATAACGATAATGCAGGCAGCTTCGATTATTCGGCAGGATTTAATATTGCCTATAACAAAAATGAGGTAACACGTATCAATAATAATGAGAAAATATTCCACGGCGGGGGTAATGTACTGGGGCAGGGAACAGAAGAAGTTTACCGTGCACAGGTCGGATATCCTATAGGTTATTTCTGGGGGTACAAGACCCTTGGAGTTTTCCAGGCCGAAGCTGAAGTAAGCGACTACAGGAATTCAGACGGTCAGGTAATTCAACCCACAGCTGTCGCAGGTGACCTCATATTTGATGACACAAATGATGACGGAGTGATAAATTATCTCGATAAAGTGATGATTGGCGATCCTAATCCTGATTATATTATTGGTTTTAATTTATCTCTGGCATTCAAAGGTTTCGACTTATCATTGCTGGCAAACGGCGCTCTGGGTCAGCAGATAGCACGCAGTTGGCGCCGCTGGGCCGATTCACCGCTGAATAACTATACTACCGACGTCTTTAACAGGTGGCACGGAGAAGGATCTTCAAACAAGTATCCGAGACTTACTTACGGTTCTCATATAAACTGGCAATATAACTCCGACATCTTTATTGAAGATGCAGATTATCTGAAAATCAGTAACGTAACTCTGGGTTATGACTTTAAAGAACTGATTAAAGTCATGCCTCTTTCGCAGGTAAGATTCTTTGCATCTCTGCAGAACGCATACACTTTCACAAAGTATTCAGGTATGGACCCTGAAATCGGAGGCGGAAGTGGTACAGACAGCTGGGCAAAAGGTATTGATATCGGATATTACCCGGCTCCGCGAACCTTTATGTTAGGTGTAAGTTTAAAATTCTAAAATGATGATGAATATGAAAAGGATATTTATATTACTGCTTACAGGTGCTGTTCTTGCGGGATGCTCTGAAAGCTTTCTCGACACTGTTCCTCTGACCCAGAAGACAGATAATGACTTTTATCAGACAGAGACCGATATGGACCAGGCACTTACTGCTGCATATGTTACTATGGTTTCCGTACCAAACGGTTCAATACTGAATGCATATCCGTTTGCTATCTCTGAACTGATGTCTGATGAACGGTTTGGAGGCGGCGGAGACAATGACCTGACACCAAGGGCAATAGCTGATTTTAAAATTGATGGTCAGGATATGTACCTTGGAGCATGGACTAGATATTACAGAGGTATATTCCGCTGTAATATGCTGCTTGAGAATATTGACAAACCCGATTGGTCAAGTGAGGCAGCTAAAGGTAAAGTTGAAGGGGAAGCACATTTCCTGAGAGCTTTGTTCTATTTCGACATGTCGCGTTTGTTCGGTGAGGTTCCTCTCATCCTTGAGACAAAACAACAGAACCTGCCGAAATCTCCTGCAGCTGATACCTATGCTCAGATAGCAACTGACCTGAAAGGTGCCATTGAGGCCTTCCCGGGTACACCGTGGGTCATATCAGATATGGGCCGCGGCAGCAAATGGGCTGCTGAAGCTCTTATGGCCCGTGTCTTCCTGTTTTATACAGGATATTATGAAGTTGCCGACCTTCCTCTTGTTGATGGCGGAAGTGTAACGAAAAGCGAAGTTATTGCCTGGCTCGACGACTGTATAGCAAACAGCGGCTACGATCTTATGCCTGAATTCAGGAATCTGTGGCCATATTCTGTAGCAAATTCCACTAATTCGGATAATCCATACAAATTTACCGAAGATAATAACCTGTCATGGTATGGTGAAGCAGGTGGCAATAATGAAACAGTGTTCTCACTAAAATTCTCAACCTTTGCTGACTGGGGTACCAGTATCTATTACAGCAACCAGATGGACCTGTTTTTCGGATGGAGAGCCTATTCATATAAAGGTGCCATGGGCGAAGGATGGGGAATGGGCACAGTGAATAAGAAGCTGTGGGATGCATGGTCAGATACTGATATACGTAAGAGAGGCTCAATCTGCAAGGTCGATGATGCTGCAGAAGGTATTGACGCAAGTTATGACCTTGGCGTTGATTTCCACGACAAACAGATGGATGAGACTGGTTACTGGCAAAAGAAATACAGGCCTATTAACCTTTCTAATGACGGTGAATGGAGCAACTACAGCGTTACTTTTTACAGCGCCACCAGGAACTTCCAGCTCGACAATATGCAGGATATAGTGCTTATACGTTATGCCGACGTTTTGTTGATGCACTCAGAGCTCACCGAAACGATTACTGGTATCAACCAGGTGAGAGCGCGTGTGGGACTTACTGCAATCGGTGCTTATTCACTCGATGCTCTGAAAGATGAACGCAGGTTTGAGCTGGCATTTGAAGGAGTACGCTATTACGACCTCCTCCGCTGGGCCGGGAAGAGCAACCTTGCCTCTGTTGAAGCGATCCTGGAGGGCCAGAATGGAGTTGCAACTATTAATAATGGTGTGACCGGGGTGAAAAAAGGTGTTGATTTCAGACCGGAGACAGGAGGCTTCGTGCAGATACCCAACCAGGAAATCCAGCTCTCCGAAGGAGTGCTTGTCCAGAATACCGGATGGGAAACAGGCGTTGCACCAACCTATTCTTTTAGTTGTAAGTAATACTTAATGATAAAAGATATGAAAAAAAGAATATTATATCTCGTCGCAGGAGTAGCATTTCTGGTTATTACCTGCACTCCGATAGAAATCAGGGAAGAGGCCGGAGCGTTAGTACCAGCGACTAGTTTTGATTATACAATCACCAGCGTTCCAAGTATGGATTACAAGCTTATACTTGATAATAATACACCGGAGGTTATGTTCTCCTGGGATTATGCCTGGGGCGTAAGCCGCAAACAATTAGACACTGTGAGAATGCTGGTGCCGGGAACCTATACTATCAAGATTACAGCAACAACCGCCGGAGGTATTGTGACTGATGAGACAACGGTAACAGTTACCCAATCCGATCCCGATGCTTTCCAGGATCCGGAATGGGGATACCTTACCAATATGGCAGCCGGAAAAACCTGGGTTTGGGATGATACTCAACCCGGACCATGGGGTAACGGTGGCTTTAAAGGCTGTTATGCCCCGTGTTGGTGGGTAGTGAGCATGGCTGATATTAATGGTATGGGCGTCGGCTCCGATGAGATGAAATTCGACCTTAACGGAGGCCGTAACCTGACACTAACCGCTGCTTCTACACCTGCTGCATACGCGGGCGTTACAGAAGGTACATTTGATCTCGATTTCTCAATCTATAAAGAGGGATGGGATGTTGGCAAACTGACAACTACAAATGTGACAATTATTAATGGTGTACAGGTTAACTTCGATAATGAGATCGAGGACGAATTCTATATCCTTACACTGTCAGCCGACCAGCTTGTTCTGAGCGCTCCTGAACCGGGAGTGACGGGCGACTGGGGTACAGCGTGGTTCTGGATGTTTAAACCAAAACCATAGAAACCAATAGAAAAGGGGCTGCAAAAAGCCCCTTTTTAATTTTGTATTTCAGAGCAGTTGAGATAGCTTTACAGAAAAGAATTCTGATGAATAAGATCTTTCCTGTCTTCATTGGTCTGTTGTCAATAGCTTCATGTACACGTCCGGAACCTTTTAGAATTGATGGAACAGTCCCGGGCACAACTTTTGAAGGATCGAAAATATATCTTGTCGCCCTGGACGGACCTGTCTCAAAGAATGTCGATTCCTCATTCATCAGGAATGGCAAATTTCTTTTTGAAAAAAAGGCCGATTCCATGGGAGTTAAAATATTAAGAGTACCGGCCCGATTTCCGGATGTGGTTGAAGATCTTGTAGTAATTACTGAACCGGGAAACCTGGAAGTTGTTATGTCATCCAACAGCCACGGACATGGAACACGCCTGAATAATATTCTCCAGGAATGGAAAAACAGGAAACATATCAACGATTCACTGCAACGCGACCTGTATTTCAGAAAGAATATGGAGGGAGTAACACAGGCAGTCTCTGACAGCCTTCTAAGATACTCCCGGGAGCTGAACACTGATTTCATGGGAGTGGTAGTTAAACTGATGAACGAGAACCTGGATAATGGCATCGGTCTGTTGTTATTCAAGGTTTATTATCATACTTTGCCTGCAGAAGTCAAAGAGAGAGTCCTGGAACTAACCGGTGATACTTATCTTGAAAAGGACAAAGAATTGAAAAGGATAGTCATGTATGATCAGAATAACATGCAATGAAACCCTTTATAAAAGAATCAGGTTTTGAAAAACTGATCCTGATACTATGCTGCTTCGGATCACTGCTCCTGTTTGGAGTTTTTTATGAGCAGCACCTCTATCAGAAAGAACAACTACAGCTGTTTGAGCTTTCATCCGGGTATTTTTTACAGAGAATATCTCAACATGGAGGTTTTGCGGATTATATCGGAGAGTTCCTCGTTCAGTTTTTTCACCTTCCGTTTGCAGGAGCTGTAATCATTACCGCTTTATTCCTGTTGCTCTGTTTTCAGACACGATGGATTATTTACAGAATATCGGGAAAAAAACCCGCAATCCTTTTTACAATTTTGCCAGCCGCCGGGTATCTTATTCTTCTTCTTGATGATTTTTATAGCCTTTCCGGATTAGCAGGACTGATTCTTGCACTGGCTACGGCAATGTTTTATATAAGTTTGAAGAGTGTAAAACTTAGAAGTACAGTAGGGATTATCTTAATACCTCTGATATACTGGCTTACCGGGGGGGCTTATCTTGTGTTCGTATCATTAATGATCATTCATGAGATCATGTCCCGGTTAAGAAATCCTGGTAATCAGAATATTACAGTTCTTGTAATGCTCTCCTGGCTTGTTCTTGCCATTGGTTTTCCGTTGCTTGGAAGGGAATACATTTTTAATAGTACGCTGCTACAGGCATTTATGTCAGGATCATATTACAGAATCAGTATATTCTTTCCAATTCCTCTTATAATATTGTTCATTTTATTCCCCCTCTTATCCCTGCATCAGCATTTTGTACCTGAAATTATTAGGAATAAAATGCCGGTTGTATATAAATTATTAATGTTTCGCACTTAATTTATTTTGCTGTTTTATAGTATTATACAAAACAGTCTTTTTTCTATCATATTGTTTTTCAATTCTCTAAAGTTTCCATTTTCAGTTATGCTGCTGTTTGAGATTGAG
>Ga0210003_1001707_pt1 | contig 19114 bp, 32 predicted proteins | sample LantaG_FD_182804 | JGI IMG/M metagenome (GOLD analysis project Ga0210003, IMG submission 182804) | Deep subsurface microbial communities from Baltic Sea to uncover new lineages of life (NeLLi) - Landsort_02402 metaG (SPAdes) (version 2) | ecosystem: Environmental > Aquatic > Marine > Oceanic >...
AGTCCAGACTGCGTTATCCCGCAACGTTTTATTTAAACCTTTATGGTCATTTTCTGGTGGGTGATCAGGGACTTGAACCCTGGACTCCATCCTTAAAAGGGATGTACTCTACCAGCTGAGTTAATCACCCATAATTTTTGGCGGTACCAGCAGGGATCAAACCTGCTACATTCTGATTACACAAGTCGGCTGCTCTACCGACTGAGCTATCAGGGCTTACTTATCGTTATCTTCTTTAATTGTCATAGAGAAAGGCAGGCCTTTTTCTTGAACAATGCGCTTTACAAATATCTCTATAGCAATATCCATGTCAATACCAAGGCTATGAAGAATCTCGTAAGCTTGATTATAAGACTCCTTAGAAACATTTACCAAGTTCAGAGTCTTCTTGTTACCTGCAGAGTAACCTGCACATTCCCATGCAGCGTCACCGCCGTGGTGATAGCTATAAACTATTTTTCCTGACACTACAAAAGATTGGTCTGAATCATTAACTCGGAGAGTGTTAGGCTTCTCAAATAAAACAGAGATGGGGCTATGTATGGTATCATTTGTCAAAATCATATCCCGTTTATTCAGTTTATTATCCAGCTTATTCCAATGAAGAAGCCGGATGTTATTGAGGCCCTTTTCGTCATAATAACAAATAATATCACGGTTGACGTATGAAGAACGTGTTGCTACAAATATGATATCTCCGGGGCCGATTCCAAAAGTAGCCAAAGAATGATCCGTCACATAAAAAGACGTTAGCTTTTCCTTAAGAAGAAGAGCAACTTTCTTATGAAGGAGTGCATGCTTAATGTCAGGGCTAACATCTGTTATAATACGTCCATCTGTGACAACACCCATAACAGGGATAGTATAAAAAGCATCAGGGTCTTCTAGAAAAGACTCCCTCGTTCTTTCTGTTTTGAAAAAGAATATGGGTATATCCATTACTTTACTAATTTGATTGATGATGTTAGGGTTGGGCGTTATACAAGGCCGGTAAAGGTACTGATGAAAAGCATATGCTTTTACGTTTTTCAGATGTTCTACAACATCAACAACCCGTTGTCCTGTTTCTTTCAAGACAATATTAAGTCTATATCCAAAATACATGTAGAAACCTCCATAAAAAGTAATGTAAAGAGATGGTAGCCCCAAGCGGAATCGAACCGCTATTTCCAGGTTGAAAACCTGGCGACCTAGACCGTTAGTCGATGGGGCCACGTAAAGTTTGGCTGAGTGGGTGGGGGTCGAACCCACGACATCCTGATTAACAGTCAGGCTCTCTACCAACTGAGATACCACTCAACATAATATTTGGAGCCGTTGGAGGGAGTCAAACCCCCGACCTATTCAATACCAATGAATTGCTCTATCAACTGAGCTACAACGGCATGGAGCCCCTGGCAGGAATTGAACCCGCAACCTCCTGATTACAAAACAGGCACTCTAGCCAGTTGAGCTACAGGGGCTTATTTTCTGGTGGATCCGACAGGACTTGAACCTGCTACATTCTGCTTGCAAAGCAGACGCTCTCCCAGCTGAGCTACGGACCCATGGAGCCGCTAGACCCATGATTAACCCTGCCGGGGATTAGCCGACATAGGCCCTCAAGTCCCATGGAACCTTAAAGAGGATTCATGAGCAAGCGGCATATAACTAACTATTCTTTTTCGTAAAATTCCTTTGCACTTTCAACAGGCATGTCCTTTAGAAACTCTTGGGCTTCTGCCAGGATCCCTGCAGCAGCAACTCTGGAATACTTATCTTCCAGCATAGCCTCCATACATCTAGCCATCATTCTTATCAGCTTATGCATGAATAAGATATCACCAACAACATTCTTAAGATTATCTTCTATTCTGTCACCTTCCCTTACCATGTGTTAACTCCTTCTTGGGCTTGAGTACTTTTTTGGGCTTGAGTACTTTTTTATACTTAGCCTCATCCTTCTTAGTCCACTTTGGAAATGTGTCTGTCTTGTTAAATACTGTAGAGTCGCCCATTTCTATGCTTCTCGGGAATGTCGCCTTTACTGGAATACCATTCTTAAAGAAGAAAATATCGGTCCCTCTACCTCCTATCTGTTCCCATGACGGGCACATGTATAAGTTTACATGGCGGAACAGCTCTTCTTCTGTAGTAAGTCCATATAGAGCGCATTCGTATCTACTGTTCTTCCCCCTGGTTTTATATAGTGTTGCTACAATCCATACTGGTGGAGAGTCGCCACTAAAGCCTTTCTTAAGGGAAAACAGCATATTTTTCCCTTTAGCATCCTCTATAGCCTTGTTAAACAGAAACTTTGGGAAAGGTCCTAAGGTCTTTCCAATCTCTCTAAGGGTATTCTCTGCCTCTTCACGCTGACGTCCTAAATGACATCTAGAGTGTGCAGGCTCCCCCTTTTCTGTAAGTCGCAAGTCTTCATTAGGTACACACTTTTTTCCGCAAATAACACATATAAAATCTGACATAAGATCCTCCTAGTAAAAATAAGTAATGGTAGGCCAGAGAGGACTCGAACCCCTTCCATCCGGTTATGAGCCGGGGGCTCTACCAGTTGAGCTACTGGCCCCCAAACTAAGTAAGTGGAAGCCGAGGTCGGACTTGAACCGACGTAGAAAGATTTGCAGTCTTCCACCTAAGCCACTCGGACACTCGGCTTTAATATTTGGCAGGGGTAGTAGGATTTGAACCCACGACATTTGGTTTTGGAGACCAACGTTCTGCCAACTGAACTATACCCCTACTTATTATATCTTTATACCCTTCTGAGTATAATTTTCTGGAGCGGGTAGCGAGGCTCGAACTCGCGACAGTCTGCTTGGAAGGCAGGAACTCTACCAACTGAGCTACACCCGCTAATGGCGGAAAGCTGGACCCGACCCCCCTAAGTTATTGTAAACGTGGAGGACCCATTCATCTTCTCGGGTCAACGAAGATTCTTTTTTCATCCCAGTTTAGTTAACCGCCATCTTCGCTGGGCATGGGGAAGAGAACTACTGTTCCCCGGGTTTCCCTACTAATAAAGTGGCCTCGGGTAGAGTCGAACTACCATCTGCGCCCCTGAGGAAGAATCCCTTGTAGGGATCCCTCTTCTGGGGGCCGTCCTACCGTTAGACGACAAGGCCTCATTTGGGGTGACCGAGGGGACTTGAACCCCCAATGACCAGGACCACAACCTGGTGGCTTATCCATTTTGCCAACGGCCACGTTCTACCAAGTTACCTTGGCTTAATATCTTTATACCCTTCTGAGTATAATTTTTGTGACGGCGCTAGGTTAGTCCGTGGCTTAGGCTCTGACGTCATCCCCTATGCCCTTGATCTAACCCGCATTCCGCCTTTCTAGTGCCTTATCGCGACATGATGTCGTGATAGACGTCGCGATACGGGCACCTTAATATTTAAGTGCGCTCGGGTGGAATCGAACCAAGCCGACAACCGCCAGTATAAACTGGGTCCGGTGCTCTACCACTGAGCTACGAGCGCATGCTATCTACTATCAATGTCAAACATCCATCCCGGGTCCAGGTATTTCACTGGTGCATCTGGTATAATGCAGGGAAACTTGGTGGGAAGAGAAGGATTCGAACCTCCGCGCTTTTTACAGAACTGGGTTACAGCCAGTCACCTTCAGCCAGACTCGGTCATCTTCCCGGATAACAAAAAAGGCTGGGAACTTTTGTCTCCCAGCCTCTTGGTCTTTTACTTAATGTTATTTACCTTGCTACTGAGAGATGTGTCCTCCTTGGCATTTATGTTCTCCTGAATTTATTGCATAGGAGGATACCCAGGCTGTGCTGGTTCTATCAATCATACTGCCAAAAAACAAACGTGTTCGGTCTCTCATACTTTTATCTTACCAAGAACCGATCCCCCTGTCAACATTTTTTTTCAGCTCTTTCCTGTAGTTGCCGACACGCCTCCCGAATTGCTGCCATAACATCTTCTGGAAGATGCCGTGACAGTAAGACCCGATTAATCCGTGCCGGCTCCATCGTTCTAAAAAATGCTACCAACTCTTCCTTATAGGTAAATACCTTCATGAGTGTACCATAACCACCTTCTTGACAGAGGTCACAGACCTTTAGGGGGAGCCTGACAACACAATAAAGATTATCGTTTTCTTTTTTACTGAAACACTTAGGGCACACCCAGATTGGATGATCAAAAAAATGTATTCCTATATGTACATTAGCTGCTCCAGAACTCATAGTAGGGGACCTCCTATATTTTTTAATAGCTCTTCTTCTTTATTAAGCTAATCAAGAACTCCCGCTGATGGTCTGACATATCACGAAGTATGACTCTTGTTAGTGTGCTTACAGATTGATGCTCTGGGATGGCTTCATTCATTTCCTTTGCATCTTTCCTCATAAAAAACATAATGCGCCCTCCACACTCACGACAGCTTCTGCAACCGATGCTATTAAGTCTTCTATGTTGATGTGGGGACCTATATCCCTTAGGAGCCCTAGCTCTCGGTTCTTCATAACGATCTTTTATAACCTTAAGACAGTTTTCACACATAGCTAAATATGCTTGGAATATCAAAGATTCTTTCCTCTGCTCAAAAAGTGGCGTGGCCATTATAACCTCCCTTCTAATGCTTTTATTATCTGGATCAAAAATGCCCTTCGTTTATCAGACATTGGTCTCAAGATGATCCTCTTTAGAACAGACACCGGCTGATTACACGCAAGGGCTGCTGGTCCGTCTTCATCATCATATAATGTATGTGGTTTACCACCACACTCATAGCACACATGGTTTTCATCAGTCTTAGTTGGGGGGTCGGGTCCATCCTCGTAGACCATGTAGCGGTGTTCGTCAAGCCCTTCACACTTTGTGTCATAAACGTTTAAGCATGTGTCACATATCCAAACATACGCACAAGCTACTCTACATTTGCCCAAACCTTCCGTATAGGTTTCAACATAAAAATGGCTCATAGGTGTCTCCTAACAGATCGTTTAGGTTTGAATGTAGAGACTATAAGATTAATCTCTTCTCGTACAACATCAGGAACATCGTGCTTAAGTAGTATCATTTTAAGCTGAGCTGAACTATACCACTTAAAATAATCATGAATCATCTCCTCACCCCACATATCATCCATGATAACGGCACCTACCCCTCCTATACATGAGGGATTTCCACAATGGTACGCATGTACATACTGAATCCCATCATGGGATCCCACAAGCGGCTCACCCGTTGTAAAGCCACAGCACTTTGGACAAAAGAATATAGTCATCTGTACAACAAAATCTTCCACCTTAGTCATTCTATGTCTCCATATCCAGCATCTTTTTGATTCACAAGGTCCGTTATTATTCTTATGATATCTTGAGGATATGCATCTCTAACTAAGAGTTGCTTAAGCCTTGCGGATGACTGCTCCCTAAGGTCACTACGAATACTCTTCCATGTATCAAAGTAACAATCGTTATTATAAAATGATGCATTACCATGAACACTAGCCTTACAGTCAGGGCATGTTACACACTGGCTCTTTTCCATCATCACACGGATAGTAAATATTTCTTGAAAACCTAGCTCTTGGATACAGCCACATTTTCTACAAATAACAATTGCTTTCATATGGTACTCCTTTTTAATAGGATAAGCCTTCTTTATGCCTGGAGATCGGTTTTCTTTTCATTAATGATTTCTGTGACCATGGAAACAAACGACTCTGGGTACACGTCCCCTAACAATATCTGCTTTAGTCTACCAGAAGAAAGGGATCTGTACGTATCCTTAATGATCTGTGCTAAAAAAGAACAACTATGCCACTCAGTATCATCTAGGTTACCCTGAGAGATATAACCGATACGCTGAGCATTGCAGTCATGGCAAAAGTATAAAGTAGGCTTACGTGTACGCATCATTGAATGATATTGATCTCGGTTAATGAAGGTGATAGACCCACACTTCTGACAAAACGTGAGACCGGCTATTGAGCTAACCTGTGCGATAGGACCTCCTAGTTACTCTTCATCAACCTCCCATAAGTTGATGAGTGCTTTAGTAATAAGCACGGCAGGCATCCACCTAGGAAGTCGATAATGTTTTGGTTTTTTGGCTAGAGTTTGATAAGGAACACAGCCGTCCCTCATATACGGAACTAGTGAGCTTTGTGATAACTCAATCTCTCCACTATTTAGAAGATCCTCAAGAGCCTCTTTAGCTTGCTTAGTAAGATGCCCCCAAAGCATAATAGTTTTAAATTTCTTTAGTGTTAGCATTTCTCCAGACTTACGTTGTTCTATTTCCGGAATTAGTTTTACCAGTTCAACAAACGATATTCCTGGATTAGCTTTTATAATTTCTAGAATTCTGTCTCTCACGTAATTTTCCCCCTATGATTACTGTACCAAATAATATAGTACTTAGTATACAGGGGGAAATGTTAGGATGCAACAGTTATGCTAGTGCAGATATGCGATTGATGATTGAAGTGACGGCCTCTCTTGTGGAGTCAGAGGTTGCCTCTTGTGGTGTAACGGTCATAACGGCCCCGTATTTCTTAATTACCAGTCCTGCCAAGGTGATGTGTCCATGGGAACAAAGGAGATCTAAAATAGTTCTGCCCTGATGGGTATCCTCAATGTTAAGCCCATTTTCTATTAGTAACTCTATTGTGTCAAAGAGATACTCAGTATTTCCCCAAGTAGTAGTCCCTCTTTTTAAGTACTCTTGTATTGCTACAAAATGATAAGGCAGGTCGTCAGAAGATAAGTCAGTCACAATAGAAGCTCCAGCATTAATTAACATTTCTATTAAGCGGCGATCGAGCCTAGCTACTGCGGACTCCAACGGACGTTTTATCATAGATGTTCCAGCATCTTTTTTGTTAGGACTAGCACCACACTCTAATAGAATAGTTACTAGCTCATAGTGCCCAGAAAAAATAGCACTATGGCTTACTATCGCAGTACAGACGGCTACCATAAAACGTGTGCCTTCTATGTATACATCATCAGGATCGACACCACAACATACATAAAACTTTGCAGCAGCTAAGTTACGACCTAACACAGCATCTATAAAATCATTTTTCATGTCAGCTAAGGGTTTCTTTTTAAGGTTCATACTGTGTAGTTATCCTCCTTCCTACTAGATATTGTAAGTATTTCTGGTGAGCTTTTGTCTTCTCAAGTCTACGTCTCTGACAGTCTGTAAGAGGCATCAATGTGTAAAAATCTACTAACCACGGATGGTCGTCTGGGAGTTTTTTAGCATGCTGGTAGCTACTACCAAATCTAAGGGCAAATCTTCTAACACTAGAGTCACCTTGTATAGAGTTCCTGACAGCGCTAGTACATCGGCACAGTCGCTCTGTTATTTCGCAGTACTTACGGTTTCTTAGGGCTTTTTCCACTCTTCTCATCTTCTTCGACGCCCTAGACACCCACTCCTCTACTTCAAACAATTCATCAGGGTCCAAGCATGTCACACGTCTTCCCGGTCTCTTCTTAAGGGTGTACTGTATGGCCCTCATGAACGTCTTTTTTCTTTCCCTAAATATCTTTATTTTTATCTTGATTCCCATATTGCTCTCCTAGTATATCTTTAAGTTGAAGCTGAAAGGTTTGTACAGCCTCAGACTCTGTTGTTTCCATAACAAACCTCCATAATATTGCTGTGCTTACAGACCTAGTAATAGAATTAAAAAAACAAGCGTCATTACTGGTAGGTATGTCATGAGTAGTATTAAACTTCCGTTGATCGGAGTCAGTATCAATATGACAGCAGAGAAAATCAACAGAAAGAGAGCCGGAGTTATAGCTAAACCCACTACTAATCATCAAAGCGCTGTCCTCTCCAAAATAAGTGCACTCAGGGCCAGGCTTAACAGAAACAAGCGCCTTAGCTAATCGTAAAAAGGCATTATCTGTTTCTTTACCTCTAGGTATATTTTTACAGGTGTTAAATCCACAAAAGGTAACAGCCAGGGAGGGGTCGGTTATCCAATCAAAATCCCACCACTTTGTTTCCTCATAGTAAAGTATCCTGATCTTACTTAGCTCATGCTTCTTTGCCTTGTTACGTAAGAAGCCTAACGGCGCCATTCGTTTATACTCATCGAAGAAAAAGGTATAAAAGCACTTACGCTTTTTGGTGGTTTTTGGGAGATCAGGAAGTCTGGATTTGATGTTTCGACTAATCCGGAAATGGACTAATCGTTTGGTTAGCATTATAGAGGCTATCCTTAGGGTCTTACGTGCATTGCTATGGTCAAACAGAACAACGTATATTAATATGGATGCCATTATGTGTAGAACGTCCTTAATCATTAGTAAGCCTCCGTATAATAACAAAAGCGGCTTGAATTAGCCGCTAGTGTGGATAGTTAAAGTAGTATGCAGGTTCCTTATATGTTCTTAGTAGCCATCTTCTTTATGTATAGATCTAACGCCAGTATACATACGTAAACAACGTTCCGCTTAGATTTAGCTCCAATCTTGTTAAATCCGTTGTACACTACTGCACTCCCCTTTATCTTATCAATAGTCATCTCTGAAAATGCTCTGACATACTCTCGGTACTCTGCTTTATGCGCAAGCGCATAGAGCATTTTATCTCTAGTGAGACTAGAGTCCTTTAGGGTTCTTTCAAAGAGAGCAATTATAACAGGCAGGTCTGCATCTGTCATGGTAGACAAGGCATAGAAGGAGTATAGGGGACGAACCCTAAGCTTCTTAGCAACTGGAGTAACAAGACCCTTCTTAAACTCACCAGACTCACTGAGAAACATAGTAAGAATTGTATGCAATCGGCCGACAACAGATCCTACTTCTGCGTCTCTACCAGGATTCTGCTCTTCTTTTTCTTTAGCATTCTTCATCTTGTTAAAGGTCTCATAGTATTTGTTAGCCAATGCACGCATGATCTGTCTTGTTTTGTTCCTTGCTTGAATAACAGCATTGTATACCACGTCATCCAGGCTTTTCCCAGATTCTAATCGGGCCTTCATCCTGCTAAATTCGGCCTTGGCTAGCTCTGAAAGCATAACTGATATTGAACCATGCTTCGTAAGATAGAACTTACCACTCAACGAAGAAAGGGTTATATCAAATACTGTCTGATCAAAGCCCCTAGGAAAGAAGGTGTACATGTGTGAGTTCCAGAACTTAAAGAAGATTACATACATCCCATTGTAGCCAACAGGGTCTGTTCCATTATAGATTGATATAAATGGCCAGACAACGTTCTCCTCCTTACGGGTGAGTGGACTCTTTCCTTTTACTTCTGAGAAGACCAGATCAAACTTCTTACTCGGAAAGTCAGGAAAGGCAGATAGCTTGTCAAAGTGCTTTGTGGATACAGAGTAACGCTCAGCTGGATTATCCGCCCGTATCTCCAAAGTCTGCTTAAGTTCTGCTAAGTACGTGGTATAGGTCATTGACATTTTATTCCTCCAGGATCTTAATCACTTTTTGTGTCTTGATTTCCGGAGAGTAGTGTGTCAAACATCCTCTCAGCGCTCTTTGCAGAAGTACCAGCTGGTACAAAATGCTCCAAACATCTGTTATCAGGACGGACTCTCTTTCCCCAATGCCCACAGACCCCGTTCTCAAACTTGTCACAGGCCTGACACACACCAAAATCTTTCTTTAGATCAACTGACGATTTTCTGTTTTGTCTACTCAAGTATCAACTCCTCCTTATAGGAATGCTTTAGTGAACCAGTTTAGTGTTTCTACAGTCAGAGGATCCTTTTTCTTGGTCTTCTTAATGCTAATTTTCCCCTTCTTTGAAAAGACGAGGACACGTGGGCCCTGAGGAGAGTTAAACACTCCTTGGACTGAATCAAGCGAGCAGTGCTCAGAGGTAAACCATGTGAGAGTTGCATCCACTCCATCTTCCATGTTACCAGATACCACAACGTTCTTAATCCCACCATTAGGAATATCCTTGATCTTGACCTTCTTAATACTAAGCGCCTTATCTGCAATTGAATACAGAGCCTTGTCTGATATGTCAACAGGTGACGCACTAGCACCAACGATTGGGCTGACTATATCTCTTGCATACTTAACAGCCAGCGTGTTCCCAAATACGAACATATGGCCATTAACCAAAATAAGGTATGATGTGCCCAAGGTTAATATCCCTTTCTGGCATACAATACCTTCCTCAAGTACCTTAGTTTCCTTTCGGAAAGGAAAGTCAAACTCTACCTCAATGGCATCACTGTCGTGCTCATACACTCTTGAAATACCAGCCTTCTCCATCTTTACGTCAGACCGGAGTTCTTCTTTGTTAAGAAGATCGTACCATTTCGATGAAAAGGAATTTGTACTGTACACAGTCGCATTTAATGCTAACTCTGCAAACTCTAGTTGGTTCTTTGTCATAGGGTCCTCCTTATGATATGAGTTTCCGGAAACGCTGTCGTACACGTTCCAGGAAACCCTCACTTCTTTTCTTATGCTGTACCTTCGTGGTAAGCACGTCAACGTAGATCACGACCTCTAGAGGATCATGGTCAGTAGTAAATAAAGGAAATATTCCCGAGCCCTCAGCTATTTCACAAAAAGGCCTATCCCCAAGAGTTCCTTTCCAATCAAGGCCTCCCTTGCTTTTATGAGGAACTGAAGAATAAACCAGAAGGTTTCCTTCTATATCTCTAACCATGGATCCTATCAGTCGTTTTCTATATATCATACTACTGGAACTTCTTCCTGTTTCTGCCAATACTTAGTAATCATAATCCTTAAGTGCTCTTCAGGACAAAGGCCTTGGTATCGGTCAACCTCAACACCATCCTTAAAGGTGATAACGGTAGGCACTCCAAGTATATTGAACTCCTTAGTTATGGAAGAGGCGTCTGTAACATCGAAGTTACAAACCTTAACTCCTGGTTCTTCCTGGAATTCAGCAGCGATTTTCTCTAGCATTGGGTTCATCATGGTGCAAGGCGCACACCACGGGGTGGCCATCTTAACGAGAACCACACCTTTGTGATTTAGAACCTCTCTTTTCCATGTCTCTGGTGTTATTATAACCATCATTTGTCAATCTCCAGATCAGACTGCTTAAGCTCAAAAGTTGTGTTTACAACAATCTCATCTGACACGGTCAAGAAGCTCATAAGCATGGTAAGTATAGCACTCACAGTATTAATAAAGGCAACATACCTCTTCTTGTGGGCATTCTTAAGAATAACATTATCTTTCTCAAGAGCCACAAGCCTTTGCTCAAAGTCATGATTCACTGAGTAAGAGGGTACTCCAGTATTAACTTTAGTACGTATGGCACTAGTAGAAGAGGTGGATGGCCCTGTTGCTTTTATGTTTGATCCACTCTTATTAGTACCAAAGACTAGTTGGTTAGTATGAGGCACCTCTTGCTTTTTAGGAGCTGCCTGAGGTTCTTGAACTACCTGAGGTGCTTGAGGCGGCTGGCCTAAAATGTTAAGGAGGTATACTAAGCTCTTTCCTGTGAACTGTTTCTTAATGAGAGGGCGTATAGCTTCACCATGACCAGCAGTAGCCAGGTATGTAACCACAGCCTTAATAGAAGATAAACTAACTGGGCGGTTGTCTGCTTCTATTCTAGAAATGGTACTTCCACTTCCACTTCCATTAGAAATAACCTTCTCAGCTAGTTTAGTTTGTGACAACTTATTGTCTTTGCGGTAGCACTTGACATATTTACCTAAGGTGTCCACCTCGATTGGCAAAAGAGTTTCTTGAGATGTAATAGGAATAGGAGTAGAGGACCCATCTTTTACCTGAGGAGTAGCAGCATCCGTAACATCTAAGGAAGTCAAGTAGGTACTAGCGTGTGTAACAGTATACCACAGCATGCCCCCCCATCGTAAAGGGTTTGTCCTATTATTATCTTTTCTAGAAAGTATAGACGACTTACGAATTTCTTTTACGGAAGTCTGAGCAATAGCAGCTAACAACTTATCAGGGTAGTAATGTTTGCAAAGCTCCCCCATAATAGGGTCTACGTCTTTTTTTCTAACATGGATAATATGTCTCCACAACTTACTACCAACTGTATGGTTGTGTGCCTTAAATAGCTCTTTGACTCCTAGAGTCATCTGGCCGATACGTACACCATCGTCATCATATGTTGTAACGTCGATAGATAGCCCAGGCCTCTCGTCATAACCACACATAGCCTTAACTCTTGAATTTGTTATGTTGCTAAGTACTTCAATAAGAGCTTTGGAGATGTGTTTTGCGTTCTCCCCAATCTTAGTCTTCTCTCTATGAATAGCGGCTAAATTGTCCTTGAAAACATCAGCAAGCTCTTCCAGTCTATAGAAATCTTTTTGAATATCTATAGCACCCCATCCCGACGTGTTACTCTTAATAACTGTTATAGTAGACATGTATTCTTCCTCCTTATTATTGCTTAGACCCTTGAATAGATTCATACCTCTTAAGAATCCTAAGTACCTTACCAGCGTACTTAAACGCATAGTTTGATACTCCATAATACCGTACTAACGCTTTTTGTATGTCACCCCCCTCATAATCTAGATACTTCCTGAATATGTAACATCCACTCTTTATATTATTATTGATATCATACAGATAGCTAGGGTCAGGCATCTGGAGTTCTTTACTCCACACACTGTAGTTTATTTGCATTAAACCGTAACATGGGCTTGACCCTGAGTCTGTATAACACTTTGGATTAAATCCACTTTCTTGTTCCATAATAGCATATACTAGTGGGATAGAGAGGTCAAAATGCTTAGCGTATTTTACCACAGAGGTCTGTATATCCTTCATGATCTCAGGCTTAATCTTAAACTTAGCAATTACCGCAACAGACATATCAAAGAAGTTTGATTCTATTGTCAAAGAGGTAATCTCTTCTGTTCCTATAGTGGAGTCGTCAGAAGAGGTAACTGTGTGGAAGACAATGACTTTTTCTTTCTGTATAGTACTGATTGCTTCAAGACAGGCCTCCAATTTATAGTTTACTGATGAAATGCCAACTACACAAACGATTGTTGGTAAAAAAATAAGGAAGAGGAATCCGTCTTCTTTCTTCATGCCTAGTTAACCTCGTACCCAGGGTAATCCTGATAATCGCATTCTTCTATGTCACCATGAAGCAGCAGGTCCTCGTCTTGCTCTTCGCGCTTAAACCCAAGCTTCTTATCAACAAGAAGGTCAAATGTCCGTTTATTCATTAAAACCATACCACCATAACTGATCCAGCTTACTTTTTCACTTAAGACTAGCATGGCATCCTCGGTAACGGTTTCATGATCAAATTCTTTGTTGCATGCTCGAACGAGAACGTGGTTATCGGTCACATCTTTTTTTGTTTTAGAACTCATTTAGAGGTAGCCTCCTGGTTTGAACCGGTAGTCCGGCTATCATACTTAATTTTAACTCTCTTTGTCAAGGGCACACTTCCACCACCTGACCGTCTCTTACTCCTGTTTTTCTTTTCTGCCTTTTCCTTTCTCACAAGCCTACGGTGTGCCTTTTTTATGAAGTACTGTTCTACTGGTGTCATTGGGGAAGCCAGCATCGCTATCGTTAACTTAGCAGTAGTAGTTATATCGTACATATACAACCATATCATTTTCCAAAAGCAGTTCCCACACAGTGTCCAACGCCAAACCCTAACACTAACTAAGTCGTTATTACATTCATGCTCATTGATGAACCACTGCTGTGAGTTTAATTCTGGGTTCCATATGGTCACTGGCTCCTTACATCGCGCACAAGGCCTAGTAGGCAGACTGCGTTTCAAGGATGAGAACACAGAGTATATATCGTCGCCATCACTGAAGGCAGGCAGGGATCCATCCCAGTTGGGATCCTTTATTGGGTGGGTGATTATATAATTAATAACCCAAGGCTTCTGTCTCTTTTGCTTCATTTTCGTGCTCCTTTTCCCTAGCTGCATCTGCTTTCAACTTGAAGGCGTCTTCAATGGCTAAACTAAGTACTTCATTGGAGAACTGTTGCATCTTTAAGTATGTAACAAAGGATGCCGGTAACTCACACAGTACCTTTACGAAGTCAGACCGATAGAACGGGAACTCCCGGGAAGGGTTCTTCTCCATTATAGAACACAAACGGAGAGTAACTTTTTTAATAGTATCCTGGCTAGAATTTCTAAACAGGTCCCCACACATGTAGAAAGAGCGTGCTCCTGCAATAAACACAAACCACTCTGGGTCATCGATCCAAGACAGGGTTTCCCAGCCGTTACGCTTATGCTGGTTGATTCTCTCCATCCAAAGCATCGTTTCCGTCATGTTTAGATTCTCTTTCTTCGATAACGTGGTCATTAGGAACCTCCATTCCCTTTTCTTCTCTTCCAGCTGCACCCATCTCGTACATAAGCTCTTCCAGGACCTCCTTAAAATTCTCATTGTTAAGCTTCTGTAGGCTCAGTCTAATGAGAATTGGCTTGCCTAGAAGAGAAAGAATGCTCTTAAGCTGCTCTTTGGTAGCATAAGAGTAGTATAACCCAGATGCTACCCTGAAAATTAACTTAACAAAGGCATCGTTCACCTTAAATTTCTTACAGTTAATTAGTCCCTGGTCAATAACGAGTACGTCCTCATCATGGTACCATTGACAGTCAGTCCACCCATTGGCATTGTACCCGATAATCCTTCTCTCAAAATCCGGTCGTCTTTTCATGTCAGCCCGGTGCTTTCTCTTTTTCTTTGCTCTTCCCATGGCAGAAACCTCCTGATTGCATAACCACACAAGTTGGTGTTGCTTACATACACTCATTTCGTAGTAATGTGTAGAAGAGCATGATAACACATTAAATGCTTGACCACATCACCAAATAGCATTCTAGGTACCACCTACCAGATAACCTTACCACAAGAATTGTACGTTTGGGTATTTTCCCAGCCTTTCCTTTATCTGCGGCTCAATCACCTCTTCAAATATGTTAAACCTATTTGCAAGACCAGATCCCAACTTAGAGATTAAGTAGAGAACCTCATCATTTTCTACTAACTCATACTCCAGTCTCTTTATCTCCTCATCAAAAACTTTCTTGTACTCATCAGGAGTATAGAATGCACCACTTTTAGATGATGGTTCTCTTTTAGTAATAAATCCAAAGGTATTCTCCTCATCACGCAGTGTAGCTGCACCACGCTTTCCATAACGAATATTGTTATCTCCAAAGACAAACACAACATCATTATTATTCCTGAGGAATGCTGCCGTGATCACTGGTGGAACTTTCTTTTTGGAAAAGTCCTTCTTCCCAACATGAGAGAGATACTTACAAAGAACTTCATCCTCAATGTAAAACGGATCAACCCCTGCTCTGGTCGCAGCATTCACTATTAATTGCCCTAGCCGCATGTCTGCGTCTCTCATCCATTCTCTTAAGAGGGTTTCCAGTACCTTCGGAATCCTATTCGGATCTCTTGTCATCGTTATCCTCCTCACTCATGGCACTCTTACGTACAGTACCAGTTAACTCTATACTCACATTCTTATCCCTGAGCCAAAGGTTAACATTGTTTTCCTGGTCAACTGCAAAGATAAGATCAACTCTGGGCAACTCACTAGTTACTTCAATAGATCCATCTGCACATGGAGAGCAGAAAAGATCCTTACTCTTAGACACAGCATCTAATGCTCCAACCATGTCAATAAGCATCTGGATCTGTTCTCTCGTGAAACCTCCTTTACCACCGTAGCTATCCCAGTTCTCTTTGAAAGTAAGAAAGTCCTCAAACGTGTTATTCCATTCTAACTTCATCAGATTCTCCTTTTTTCCATGCAGAGGTATGTGCTCTTCCTTGCTGCTCCAGTAACCACTGTACCTCTAAAGCCTCGATAAGACAAAGATCACGTTGCTGAATAATTCCCTTAATGGTTATATCATCACTAGTCATTAAAGCCCTCCTATTTTTAGTTGGTGCCTGATTCCGGTCAACCGTGAGCAAAACTCTGTTCTAGTAAGAACCGTTCTCTTTGGGTCTTGGCCACCCATAGTATGTGTAAGGACAGCGTTGTTTGTGGCTAGTAGGGCTTTTCTAAAAGAATCGTTCTTTGCCAGTTCTAGGTAAGCACGGTCAAGCAGGTCCTGATATTCCTGGGAATGCCTGTCAATTTCTGTACCACGCCACCATAATGTTTGTGTATTCCACCACTTCTTAGGCTTACCCTTGTACTTAGCCTTAATGCCAACAAGAGTACATACATGCTCCTGGACATCAGGATTCTTAAACTTAAGAGATTGCAAAAACCCTTCCATGCTATTGCACGTAACCCCATCAATCTCAAACGGGTGTGGTGAAAAGTTACTGAGAGATGCAGCAGGATATCCATGTTTAGATCCTATATCCATCAAACCTCCTCTTCATCTTCATCTTCATCTTCATCATCCCAGTCATCGTAGTCGTCATCAGCATCATTCCCTTCTTCCTCTTCTAAAAATACTATTTTTGCAGCAACTACATCTGTTCCCTTCGTGTAAATAACAACAGTGTAACTCCCATCACCTATACCAGAGTCTGACACTACTCCACCATGCTTAAGCATACCAGCACAAAGCTCATTACTCCCAGTAGCAACACAGGCTGCTGCATACCACAGGTGTTCGTCCTCAGCAAACACCCTACCCCAATCAGCTTCAATACACCACAGGTTATCGTTAGGGCCATAGGCGTCCTTATCAGTAAAACAACCCTTAGTATAAATCCCAGCTTTACCAGAATCTACAGGAATAACGCCCGGGTTACGAGTTTCACCCAAGTTCCAGTCAGAAATTCCCCCTCCGACGGCTCTCACACTTTCATGATAAACCATAACAGACACGTTACGTACTCCCCATCCGGGGACATCCTCTATAGTTACAGCAGCTTCCCATAAGCCAATACGGACATCCCCCTCCTCCCAGGACGGGTCTTCATAACAAGGGTCTCCAAATAGTAAAACGGGAGTTATGACATCAAATGTACCTATCACCTGAGGGCCCTTTTCGGCTAAACCCTGACGTTTACGCCTAACCCCTCCTTTCAGCAATTGCTCATACTCATAGTTAAAGAGCAAGGCAAGCTGCACTTCTTCGGGAGATAGATTAAGAGCAAGTGCATTATCCAGTAAAGATAGGATGTTAGCACACTCTTCTTTCCAATCAAGCTCACCAGCGAGACCATCTGCTAGTAATTCACTTACTATCATAGCTAGCCTCCTCTCTTTTTCGTTATTGAGTATCTAACAAAGGAACAGATAGATGTTACAGGGTCTACTAAAAACGTATGTAGAAGGTTAAGTATAATTGAAGAGAAGAAAGCAAGTATCTTAACAACCCTAGCCGCACAAAGAAACATAATAAAGCCCGGCCAAATTATGAGAGTAAACAATCCAAATCCTGTTACATACATCCTATTAGTTTCTGAGTTATGACCTACACCATCGTCTGGAAAATTTATATCTATGTCATCCATCATTAGTAAAAAGCACCCACCACCTAATAGATAAAGGATAGGTCCCCATATAAAAGGCGAGAGTTTGAAGTGGACTATCCCAGATATAACGGCAAAAAGTAGACCTCCTGCGAGAGCTAGATTAATGAATGCCTTTGACATCTCTTTTTTGTCCATACATCCTCCTATTTAACATTAAAAATTCTCTTGTAGTACTCCACACTACCACCCATCTGTTTTCCAGGATCATCAGAAAGCTTAACTGTCTCAGTATCACCTACCTCAGTATCACCTACCTCAGTCGCTTTAATAACAATCTTCGGTGCCCTCAGCCCTGTATTATTTGTGAGGTTTGTACCAATACCAAATATACACCAAACCTTTCCTCTAAAGTATTCAAGAATATAAACCATTGTCTGAAAATCAAGGCCGTCTGAAAAGACAATAACTTTAGTCATTGGATCAACACCAAACTTCTTACAAAGAGCTATATACTTTTCGCCAAAAGCAATTGCATCTCCAGAGTCATGCCTAACACCTTCCCAGTCTTTGACAACACTTTCTGCCAAGTCTGAGTTAAACAACCAGTCAGTTGTAAACGTATCAGTTAGCAAGATCGAAAGGGTATCTCCGTAAGTAGCTTTCCACTGGTCCATAACCAGCCTGTATGCATCTACAGGAGACTTGTTCTTCAGCTCCTGGGAAGCTGCCACTACCATAAACATTTCATGGGCTAATGTACCGATCGGTCTAATTCCATACTTCTTTGCAAAATACAGGTTTGAAGTTCCAGAAAACTGGTACTGACTCAGAGCCAAAAACCGTTCTATTACCTGTTCCTGATGAGCAAAACTAAATCTCCGTCTTGTGCCAAAATCCGAAAATCTTAGACTTCTGTTATCAATAGTTGTTTTAAGATTCCTAATCGTGTTCTCAACTCCAATTGCCTTAACAGCTTCTCTTCCGTCAAGAGTCAAGGTTTGTTCCATAGAATGCTTCCCAAAGAGCTCTGTTATCGTAGCCATAACAGGCGTCTCATAGAATACAGAAGACTGCCATGAGCCCTGGAACCATAGGCCCAGCTGCCCATTATCATCGCTAACACCAAACCCAAGATATCTTCCTAAGGGCTTACCAATGATAGAGCTTACAAATATATCGCTGAACACTTGTCGCTTGTTGGGGTTAGCAAAGGAAGAGACTTTGATACTCCTGAGGTAGTCACCCTCATCATTTGTAATTTCAAGTGCAAATAGATGCTTAAGGTTTGCCTTAAGTTCTTCCATACAGATGTAGTCAGCAAGCCGAACATGCTTACTACGATTAATAAGTCTGTATGTAACACATACGTCCTTCCAGGGGCTAACTGAGATGGACTGCGCCATGGTGAACTTGTACATGTCATTATCGAGCAATGAATTGATTATCATTATTCCTCCTTTTTCATTTTTCTCGCTAGTTCAACTGCTTCCTTTTCCCATTCCGTTTCTGAATGGTTACCCATAAAATCTATGATTTCGTCTGGCCACTCGCTCATGATAGATGCTATATTATTTATATCAATCATTTATCCTCCTTAATCAAACTTTAACCTTCTGCTAATAACTTTTCTTTTAGTAGCAGTAGTAGGAGCAGCATCCATAGCCCTCCTCACAATGTGTGAATCATCGTAATTATTGAATGTGTCACCTTAAGAATTCTTTTAAGCATTACT
>Ga0210003_1001708_pt1 | contig 19112 bp, 41 predicted proteins | sample LantaG_FD_182804 | JGI IMG/M metagenome (GOLD analysis project Ga0210003, IMG submission 182804) | Deep subsurface microbial communities from Baltic Sea to uncover new lineages of life (NeLLi) - Landsort_02402 metaG (SPAdes) (version 2) | ecosystem: Environmental > Aquatic > Marine > Oceanic >...
CATTCTGGTTCATTATCAATTGTGATTTGATATTCCCTTTTTATATCGTCTGCTATCTCTTTTGCCCATTGTTTTATTTCTTTGTCAGTTAATATTCCAAAGTGATAATATCTTGGTTCGTTGGGGTCAACGGGCATAAATGGGAATGTGCTTTTGCTTATTAATATCTTTTCAATTATCTTTTCCATATCCTCTCCTTAATCTCACAATACCAATAACTGATAACTGCTAAAAATTTAATAAAAATAATGAATAATATTTTTTTAATCATTTATATAACTTCTCTCTTAAAAGTTGATTTTCTGTAGATAATTTCCTAAAAAATTTAGGCAAATACTCTAAACTTATTTTATTCTTATGTAATTTTTTAGACCTTAAAATTCGATTTATTTCATAAAAATTATCTTTAATATCAATTGTATATAAACCATAGGGAGTATCTTCTAATCTTGATTTAACATCTTCAAATTCTATTGGCACTAAAAAGTTAAATTCATTTGGAACAAAATCAGCATAAAATCTTTTATAACAACCAAGATAATCACCGTGCTTATTGATTTTATTATTATTACCATGACAACCAAAAATGGTCTTGTTTTTTATAATATTTAAAATAATATTTACCTCTCTTAATAAATCAACTCTTGTCAATTTTATTTCAAATTCAGTAGTATAAAAACTCCGTCTTATGCCAAAAACATCTGAATTGTTAAAACTTTCTGTTGCTATTCCAAGATAACTCCATTTCCAAAGCATTTTGGATATTAAAAATTTTTTTACCTTGTTTATATCCAATGAATTATTATTCATCTTATCACCCTCACGAGCATTTCTTTTACTCCAAACTCCAAAGCCTCATCTTTACTATCAAATAATATATCTATCCAGTTCTCATCTTCCCAGTGGTCGCCTGCCCAATACCCCAATCCATTATCAAGAACAATAAATCCTCCAAGCCCTCTTATTTCAATTAGGGTATATAGCGGAATACAATTTGAAGCTACTATTGGTAGGTCCTTAACTCTTGTATAATCTAAATTAAAAGTAGTAGCTACTATATTATTTGTTCCTTGCTGCGGGTCATTGACACTGTAGCCGGTAATTGTAAAAGTCTGCCAGATATATTCAATATGATCTTCATATTTTCTATATAAATCATCATAGTTATCTTGAAGTTCATTATAATTTTTAGTAAATTCCTCGTAGGTTTCCAATCTTGCCTCTTCTTTTTGTATTTCCGTATCTATATATTCAGCCATAGTTTTACTATGTTGTTTCTCCCTAATCGGTATTATAAGAACTAACCCTGCTATTATTGCTATTAGAATTATTAGTCTATTTGGTTTCATCTTGCCTCTAATTCCCTTATTTTTTTCTCATAAAGTTTTATTGATTTATCACACTCTTTAGCACTTTCCTTATGCCATTTAATCTGATTAAGATTATGGTTTTTCTTAGCTATAATTTGTTCTATAATTTCTTTATAGGTTGAGATTTGATTTTCGTTCATTTCAATTTCTTTTCTACCACCTGCAGTACGGATTATCATATAAAAATCTATGCCAAAAATTTCTTAGTATGTTTAGTATATGTTTTAGATGTTTCATATATTTTCTCCCAAATATTCAAATCTTATCCTATAAACATACGGATTATCCTGCCATCTACAATTCTTTTTGTTTATGAAATACCATAAGTCAATAAATTCAATTAAGCATTTTGGATAATCATTATAAAAGCCCTCTTTTTCTAATTCCCGAGTGTCTCCCCTAATATCTCTTAATCGAACCATCATTGTATTACATATTTTTAAATACCCTTGTTTTCTACCAAACCTACCCACCTTAAAATAACAAATATCTCCTGCTTTTAGATTAGTCTTAATCCTGCGAGTTACAGTTTTTTTATCTGATTTTATAAGTGATATAAATTCTTTTTGAAATGAAATTGACTTAATCACTTCAACCTCCTACTCGCAATTATCATAAATATTAAAAATGCTATTATAACTGCTAAAACTATATAAATATTTGTCATTTAATTAACTCTGGCTGATAGTATGTATTTGCTATCTCTCTCTTTTTAATATTTTTCTTTGAATATTGTTTATCCCACTTTTAGGATAAGTGGATAATTGTCTATATGTTCCATTGTTATAAAACCAATCCATAGCGAGAGTAATGCTTTTCTTGTCTTCTTTAACAATTATTCCAACAGTAATACCATTTATTAATCCAAGTTCTTTTAATCCTTCTTCATTAAAAGTATCATTACCGTGTAATGCTGCGTCAGTCCAATTTATAATTGCAACTTCTTTGTCTTTTTTATTCATTAATAACCTTATATATTTTTTTTGCTGTTTCTTTTAAATTTTTAATAAGTTGTTTTTTATCTTTATTTGATACATCCAAAACCCAACTTTCCATCATTTGCACTTCGTGAGCAAACACAAGAAGTAATGGATATATTTTCTTTACCTTTTCGTTTTTATCCATATTTAGTTTTAACATCTATTACCCTACCCCACTTAAAGTAAATTGTTTATTATTTTCATATCATCTGTAACTGGTCTTTTTGTGCTATCATTTAATTAACTCCGGTTGATAGTATGTATTTGCTAATCTTTTATTTGCTATATCTACATAATCTGGATTTATTTCTATGCCTATGAATTTTCTATCTAATAATTTACAAGCTACAGCAGTTGTCCCTGAACCCACAAACGGGTCCAAGACAATATCATTTTCATTTGAGAATATTCTAATTAATCTTTTTGTTAATTTAAGTGGTGTTATTGTTGGGTGTCCATATCTTTTTTCATTAAAAAAGTATCCTTCTCCTGGCCAACGGATATCTAACCAAATATCAGGTCCCCATTTATTACTTTTTACTGTCGTTAAAATAGGGTGAAATTGTAGAGATAAATTTTTTATTTTGTTATTTGAAGATGCACCCATTCTTGCAATAATTAACTTTGCGTCAGGAATATAATTCCACCATTCTCTTAACATTTTGCTTCCCAGAATAAGAACTATTTTATTGTCTGATATTCTCTTAAATTCATTTATAAGATTTTCTATAAAAGCTAAATATTCCTTCGGTTTTAAATTATCCTTATATCCTCCAAAATCTTTACCCACATTCCAGGGCGGGTCTGTTAAGCATAAATCAAAATACTTATCTGGAAAATCTTTCATTATTTCTAAGCAAGAACCGCAATATATTTTATTTAGTTCTAACATCTATTACCCTACCCCACTTAAAGTAAGTTGTTTATTTATGTTCCAATTTATCATATGGTCTGGTAAAGACTTGCATATTATCTAATAAAGGTTTACATATTTTTATCCAGCCCTTTCTTGCTTTTCCACCTTCCTGAAAGTCCTCTGAACCGCTACACCAAATAAGTGCCTCTGTCAATAATCTAATTCTTTTTAGCATTGCCTTTATTTCCCTTAATGTTTCTTTATCCATTTCTCCCCATTAAATTAATTGTAATTGTTTATTTCATATCATCTGCAATTGGTCTTTTTGTGCTATCATAATTTCATAAGCGTCTATCATTTCTTTATGACTGGTTAGCCTGGATAAATGTTCATTACGAAAATTCATAATTTCCAAGTCACTTGCAGCATAGAAATAGCCGGCCTTAGTTGAGCCAATAGGGACAGAATTATTTATTACAATATCCCTTTTAATGTCTCTTAGTTCACGTGTGGTAATATTAAAATAACTGGCAAGTCTGTCTTTGGAAATTGCGTTGTCCCTACCAAAGCAATACTCTTTTAAATAATTAATTAATTTGTTCTCCTTATCATTCATAATTTATTTAATTTGTGACGATTTTCATAAGTCCATAATGGCTGTAAATTATCTAACACCCAACACTCTTTAAATTCCTTATCTTCGTAGGATTCAAAATTAAAACTTGATATAGGTCTTTTATGGTCAATTTCCCACTTATTCATATTTTGCCAGGTCATACCATCTTTAAATAAACTTTCAAGATGTGCTATTAAATTCTGTAATTTATAACCAACCAAATCTTCCCAATGACGGTCACCCTTATTATGTTTCAATGAAATATTTATTGCCGTTATAATTCTATTTCTTAATCTATTTTGGGGAATGGAACGGAATTTTTTAATTCGTGCATTTATTTTTTCGGGATTATTTTTATACTGTTTTCTACTACATTCATTTATTCTTTCACGATTATTTTTTTGATATTTTTTCATATATTCTGAGTTATTCTTATTCCATTTTCTTTTTGATTCTCTTATTTTTTCAATGTTATTTTTATAATATTGCTTAGAATATTCTTTAAGACAATTCTTACACAAGGATGTATGATAGTCCTTATGTCTTTTGTCTTTACCAAATTTATAAATTGGTTTTATTTCTTTGCATTTACTACATCTTTTAGTTTTCATTTAATTTCACTTTCTTATTTTTATTTTATTTCAGGCAGTACCCTGATTTTCAAGATACTGCCTTGCCTCCTATACTTTTAATTTACCTTCGGACTTTTCAAACTCATCAATTATTTGTTCGTCTTCTTCTTTTCCTTTTATTTTCTCTTCAAGTCCTTCGAATATTTCATCAATCTGCGCCATTGTTAAATCTTTTTTATGTTTTACTTTATAGGTTTCTTTTACCCATTTATCTACTTTATCAATATTAAATCCTGCTCCTTTTACAATTGTATAAAATCTTTTAAGCTGTTTTTCGGTTACAAGTTTTTTAGATTTATTATCATCTTTTCCTTCTGTTAATTTTCTGGATTTACCCTGATCCTTGAATTTCTTTATCATTTCTTTTACATAGTTTTCAGGGATTAAAGCTCTTTGTGCATTTCTTTGTGCTTTGGATAATGCCTGTTCCATTGCAAATTCATTTACCCTACCACTAATATATTTCTTTTGCTGTCTTTTAATTCCCCAAGCACCATTACCACTTAAATTATCCTTTGCATAAACCCAGACCTCAATCCAGTCATCACTTTCTCTAACTTTTGGCTCTCGCTCTGATATGCAAATTCTCGCCATATTATTTTTATTCATATGTCTTACTGTTTCCCTGACACCTGCCAAACTTAAACCTGTTACTGTTTTTCCATTCTGCTCAAATTCATAGACAAACTCATCTAAGAAACTTCCCTTTAATTCAACCAATACTTGTTCTTCATCTGCCTTTTCAATGATTTTAAATGATTCTGCCTCATCTCCATTTGTGCTTTTGTTATCTACTTTGATTAATTCTTTTTCCTTTAGTTCTGGTTTAATTACCATTTAATCCTCCCATCATCAAATCATAAATTTTATTAATTTTATTTGGCCTGCATTTTTCATAATAGCCACACATTTTCTGTGAGCAATGCCAACCCTGCGTTCTCTTATAAAAATTACCAGCTTTCAATGCCTCAACTATTTGACCGACAAGTTCCAAATATTCATCTAAGTCTTCATCGGTTCTAAAAGTAGAATAAGATTTTATCTGTGGTTTTTTTGTAGTGATTAAATAATCATAGCGTAAATCTCCAGGGTCTTCTCCATATAGACATTTATAACCTAATTTATATCCAGTCATCTGCAATTGGTCATCTAAATCCTTTTGATATGGAGATTTTTTAGATATTTTGTGGTCTACAAGTTCTTTCAAATCTGTTATTAAATCAATAAATCCCTTTATAAAATAATCCACATTTGCAAATTCAATGGCAAATTCCTTTTCAACCTCTTTAGGTTGTATTGTTTTTGATTTTACTTTTTGATATTCTTCTAAAACTCTTACTCCATTATCTTTTACTATCCCAGGTTTTTCATCTTCAAAAATTGGATTTTCTTCTTCTATCCTCTTATCAAATTCCTCCGAAAAAAAGTCTAACACTTCAGAAGTTTTTAAATCTTTGTATGATTCTATTTTTTGCTTGTAATTATGAGCTATTGCAGAATGTCCGGCACTACCCAAAACTAATATTCCAGCAGGTGGTATTTTTAATCCATCAATATAACGGTACATATATTGACGGGGACACCTCAAAAACATATTAATCTGTGTAGAACTTAACCATTCTTTAGGTAGATTTATTTTTGTCTTTCCCATTTTTCTCCTTAAATTATTCTTCTTTTAACCAGCTTACTAAATCCGATTCTTTTTTATATCTCAACTTTTCTACTGATAAATCCCTCTCACACCCATAGGCATTTATAACCTTACTATCAAGTTCACACTTCTGATATCCTTCAAAATCTACATATAAAAATGGACATTCTTTACATTTATTCATCTTTAATCCCCCCCATCATAATCATTAATGTCTTCATTGTATTCCTTAATTTCTTCAGCCCCATTACCCAATTCTTTATATCCGTGTAAATAACAATAATCGCAACTACCCCTTGCCTTATCCTTATATTCACTATCACAGTTGTTACACTTACCCGGAAGTTTAATCGTGTATTGTCTCAATCGTCTGACTAAATTTATTTTCATCTCATATCCTTTCTTAATATTTATTTGTGTTTGTGTCATTTTAATAATTCTGGTTTTTGGTATAAGTTGCCGATGATTTCTGATTTTAATAAAATATTTTTATTGAAAGTCCAACCAGAGGTTTGTTTTTTGTGATTTATCCAATAAAAAGAAAATCCTGCTATCTCTTCGTTCCATTTAATTATTCTTAATTTTTGATTTGGGTCTTTTATATCCCTAATATGTGCATCGGGGATAATGACTATGTCCTTATCGTAAACCTCAATATCATTTTTATCTTTAAATCCCACACATTCACAACGTGCAATAAGTTTCCAACCTCTTCCAATATTTCCGGGAATATCATTAAATCTTTCAATCTCCTCTATAGCTTCGGTTAGTGTATGGATTTTATTTTCTTTGTCTTTAAAATAATACTTAATTTTAATTTCTCTCATAATTTCCTTTCATAATATTTTATATTAAACACCAGTTCCTGCACTTACCTGATTTCGTATAAGGACAGATTTTTTCCTTTTGGCACAGCGATTATTTGCTGTCTTTGGTTTATTTTTACCGTATTCTTTGAAGAAATTATCTACTCGTTTTTGTATTTCAGTTAATACCATCTATCTTTCCTTTCCATCTGTTAATTGAAATCTACTATCCAGCATATTGTCATAAAGTGTTCTATTGTCTTGCATAATCATATAGGGTAAGAATATCTGTTCTAAACTTACCATTTCCGTTTCGAGTATTGCCATCTGTGCCTTTACCCAATATAAAAGAATTCTCCAAGATACTCGCAGGGCTTGATGTTCATCTACAAATCTTATGGGGATTTTACCTTCCCTATTCTGCTCTTTTAAAATTCTATAAACTGGTTCAGAATTGCAAGGAAGTTTAATTCCTCTTTCACCGCTGGGTGTATCCACCTTAAAAGATATTGCTTTAATTTTTCCTTCTTTATCATATTCCATAAGAACTGCTTTTGCTTTATGATTTGCCAATATTTCATTAATTTCAGCTACTGTCTTTTGCGGTTCAATTTTAGTTGTATATGTGAATAATGGTTTTTTACTCATTTATTTCCTTTCAATTGTATAAATAGTTTTAGTATCCTTATCCTCAAAAAATAATTCAGGATATAATTTTAAAATAAGTTCATTTGTTTTTTGTATTTGTTTTTCTTCTTTACTCATTTATTCCTCACTTATATACCCTTCACATTCCTCTATTGGAAATTCCATCTATAAATCTATACTTCTTTCACCTATTGGCATATTTATTTCTGATGCGCATATCCCACAGTTATAACAAGATACATCTTCTATCACCCCAGGTATTTTAATCCATTCGTGGTAACCATATTTGCAGGGGTCATATTTCTTTTTAAGATATTCAATTTCATTCCTTGCCTTTTCTAACTTAAAAGATAACTCAATACATAAACTTGATAAATAAAATACATCAGGTTTAAGCAGTTCTCCTGTTGGTAAATTTGAATTTGTTTTACTTTTCACTATTCCTCCTTATATTTTATTATTAGTCCCTTAATAGCTCTAATATTTTTAATAGCATCTTTAACTACATTGTCAAAATATTTAGCAGATAAAAATTCATCATAGCTCTCTATCTGTGTACTATTATCATTTATTGCACTACCTATAGCATCCTCTAAGGCTTCCTCTAAATTTCTTGGTTTCCAATTAGTCATCTATTCCCCCTTAAATTAATTGTAATTGTTTATTTTAGACTCCTATAACTTCTTACATTATTTGACTTGACTTTCTTATCTTTATAAAAACTACAGCAAGGACAATCAGGATTAGCAATTATACCTACTGGAATACACATATCTTTTTCAGGTTTATTGTATTCGCCGCAAGTCTTACATATCCTATTCATTCTTTTTGTTGTTCGATATATTCCTTCTAAGGGTATTGTTTTTAACATAACAAACCTGTCGTTAAAGATATTTTCGTATTCAATCATTTTTATTTCTTGTCTATAAAATTAGGTATTCCCTTTGGCGCTTCTGCCATTACCTTAAGTTCATTAAGTAATCTTTCCATTTCATTTTCATTACGGTGTATTGTGCTTTCTCCATCTACAATTCGATATTTTGAACTAATGTGATATATGGTTTTAATTTCTTCTACTATTTCAGCGGGAGTTTTCTTTATTTCCCATTCACGACCACAACAAGGACAGTAAAGTGGGTGGTCGCTGTCACAAGCTCCAGCCATATTTAAATCAAAGTGCCAACCACACTTCTTACAATGATAACTCTCTATTCTCATTTTCATTCCTTTCTTTAATTATTTTTATTTAAGCTCATTCCACTGTTTCCAATAAGCCCTATTAAGTTCTTTTATTAAACTTATAACTACTTTTAAGATTTGTTTTAGTTTTCCCATAATTGCCCCCATCTCAAATATCGATCCCCGTATTTTTCCACTCTTTGAAAATCTCTTCTGCACTTTTGATTTTTTGTATCTTGCCAATTTTCCATTCTGGTTTAGCTTGTTTAATTTTTTCTAAATCTTCTTTCAATGCTTTCAGGCTTGTATCTTTTACAATGCCCTTTTTACTTTTATAAGTTATTTTTGCTCGATACATTTTGCCTCACTTGTATTATTCATTTAACCTTTCTGGGGGTATTGGACGCTCTACCCCCATTGTTATTAAGCCGCCTCGTCCGGTATATGTTCTTCAAAAAGTGGTATAACATTATCCAGGATTATCTTTTCGGAATTGTCTTTGTGATACTGATATTTATTCTGTCTCATTGCTTCTTTTAAAACTGTCCTTGCCTGATTAAGCAGTGGTTCATTTGAAAGTATTCCATCGAGCTTATCCAGGTGGTACAGGACTTCATCTATTGCATTAAGTAATCTATTTTCTCGTACTATCGAAGCCACCGCGTCAGAGTTTAAATCCTGTATTCTTTCTGCTGTACTAAATTTTATTTTTATTAGCTTTCCCATAATTGCCTCACTTATTTAATTCGTTAAATTTATTTATAAATTCTTTATCAGGTTTTATAATTATTTCCTGCACATTATTTATATACTGTCTCGAATAACCCATTTTTATTGCTAAATCTTTAATTCCTAATTTCAATTTCTTCCTTATCTCTCTAATTCGTTTACTGACTCTGTAGCGCTCTAATGTCTCTTGCCAGTACTCTTTATTACTTCTCATATTTACTCTTAAATTTGCCCGTATATATACGCCTTATAATTAAAGTCTGTCTCATATATCTTAATTAAATCTAAGATATTAAATAGATACAAATATCAAAAAAATATATCCTCTATTTTTACACCTAAGTATTCTGCTATTTTTTTCATTCTCTCGGCTCTTGGATACCTTTTACCATTTATATAGGATGACATCTCTGGTCTTGAAAAACCTAATTTATCAGCTATAACACCAATTTTAAGACCCCTGTCTTCTATTAGTTTTTTTAAATTATTACTTATTTTTAATTTATTCATTTCTATCATTTATTTAACTACACGAACAGGTTATCTTAATATATATTACGTCTACTTCCACCCATTTTATATAGATATGTAAGTTGTATAAATCATATACATAAAATATCACCTATTTTCATCAATGTCAAGTACTTTATATAAAAAAATAAATATTTTTACATATTGAATAATATATCTGATATAATATATCCACCTACAATGAACTAATTGAAATAATGGAGATGATTATGGGAGATAAAAAAACTTATGAGGATTTTGGTATTATATTGGAAAAGTTAAAAAATGAAAATGGTTCAGCTTATGAAAGAATGGGTATAGAAATTAATATGAATCCAAGTACCCTGCAAAGAATGGCAAAGACAAGAGCTGTAAAATTACCGGAATATGAAGTTATGGAAAAGGTTGCGAGATATTTTCATGTCGAACCTTACTTCTTCTATGAATACCGATTAAGAAAATTATTGGATTTTATTGATAAGGACAGAAAATTTCTTGACCATTGCCTACGCCAAGCTAAAAGAGTTGATAGAAAAGTATCTGCTAAACCAGAAGAAACTATTGAAGAATTTGAAGAATTGGAAGAGGCGGAAGAAAAGATAAAAAAATCAGCAAGTAAGTAATGTTATTTATATATCAGAATGGAAAAATAAACATAAAAAATTTTGATATAAATTACGAAAAAATAATAGGAAAGGAATAAATATGAGAGTAAAATATTTGATACCGTTTTTAATTTTAGTATTGATTTTTGGTTTTGGATTGTTTACATCGTGTAAAGCAGAAGAAATAATTGAAGAAAAAGTAATTGAAGAGCCAATAAAGGAAAAAATAGTAGAACCAATAGAAGAAGAAATTATAGTAGAGCCAATTGAAGAAATAATAGATTTAACTAAAAATTTTGATGGCGTAGAAATAAAATGTATCAGAGTCATAGACGGAGATACTATTGAAATTGAAGATGAGACTGGAATAAAATACAAAGTTAGATATATAGGAATTGATACTCCAGAAGTTAATGAAGATTATGGAGATATCGCTACAGAAAAAAATAAAGAATTAGTTGAAGGTAAGATAGTCAAACTTGAAAAAGATGTATCAAGTACAGATAAATATGGAAGGATATTAGCTTATGTCTATATGGAAGATATCTTTATAAATGCTTATCTTGTTCAAGAAGGCTATGCTCAAATTTCCACATACCCCCCAGATGTAAAATATGTTGATTATTTCTTAGAACTTCAACAAGAAGCTAAAGAAAATAATAAAGGATTATGGAGTATTGGAATAGTTGAAGAAGAAAAAGAACAGGAAAAGATTCAAGAACAACCTCAAAAACAAGAGGAAGAAGTAATAGTAGAAGAACCAGCAAAAGAAGAACCTATAAAAGAAGAACCAAAGCAAGCTCAATATTGCGGAAGTATAAATTCCGATGTATATCATTATCCTTCTTGTGGTTCAGCTAAACGGATAAATCAAGAAAATCTAATTTGGTTTACTGATGAAAATGATGCTAAATCTAAAGGATATAGACCTTGTAAAAAATGTAATCCGCCTGGATAAAAAATTTAAAGAGATTGGAATAAAATGAATGAAGAAAAAGACGAAAATAAAACCCAAGATGAACTTCTAAAAGAAGTAAAGAAATTAAGAGAAGAAACCGAAAAGGACAACAAGAAAAAACAACAAAATAGTGCTTATAATTCTATGATGGTTATAGGTATAATTTTGATTGCCATTGCGTTCTTTCTATGGAAGTGCACGGGGATATTTTAATTGATTAAATAAAAAAAAGGGCAGCAATAATACCAATTGTTAAAACTGATAATATCACTGCCCTAATAACTTACCATTTAAGTCTTTTTATAAATATCATATAACCCACTTGCTATAAGTCCTACTGCAACAAATCCCTTAACTATATCAGGTGCATATAAACCAATAGCATAAATTACAGCACCTACTCCAGCACTTATAAGGATATACCACTGACCAAGTTTATTGCCTGTTAAAGTCTTTATTAGATTTACTAAAGCAACGGTTATGACTACAAGTACGGTAACATCTAAAAAATTAATATCTATCATTATTTCACCTCCCTAATACTTAAATACCATAAATTTATTTCTTAAATCACAATGTATAAAATTCTTTTTTATATTAATCCCAAATCCCCTAAACTCTGTAAGTTTAGCTACATATACAGCAAGATCGTAAGGTTGCATACCATTTACCCTTATGTCCACGGCCATGCCCTGAACGTGGTAACTATTCTTAACACCACCGCAATAATTATTCCAGGCTGGAGTCCGGTAAGCAGATGTTATGTGTATTGGTGAGCCAATATAATCTCTTACTATTTGTAATTCTTTTGCCATAAGTATTATTTTATTCAAGTATTTAGCAGGTGGTTCTATAGATTTTAAAAATATTTTTACATCGTTACTCCAGAACTCGCCGTAACAAAAATTATCACTTAATTTATCTTGTTTATTCATAATATTATTTCTTCTATTTGCTTTCTTGTTTCATTACTTAACTGCATTTTATTTCTATATGCTTTATACCAATCTTGTAATTCATTTGGTTGCCTTCTGCCCTGTGCCTTACCCGCACCTCGCCAATCACATATCATTTCAGAAATATATTTTATTGGCATATTTAAAATTTTATCATCATCTTCATCTTGAATTAAAATCCAATATTGCCAATGATGTGGATTACGATGAATATGAAATAACCAAGCATGGTCAAAAAATATATCTTTTTTATCTTGAGATTTTGAATACCCACCCTTTGTTTGTGCTATCTTTTTATATTTCTTTTCGTTTGTACTACCATAAAAATGGCGGGCATAGGGAATAAACTCATCAAACCTAAACTTGGATAAGTCATGGATTATCCCCTGCCAAAACAAACCTATTTTAAAACATTCTATAACTACAAACCATTTGTGCCTTAAAACATATTTTAAATATCTAATATATTTATTCATAAGCCATACTCTTCTTAAAATCCCTCACTATAAAAGCCTTATTTATACCTGCCACCGGACTTGTACAATATCTAACTGCTATTCCCTTTTCATTATTGCCATTAAAATATTTGCCATCTTCCCATAGATAATTATCCAATAACCACTTTGTCCATTCCATTATGCAGATTGAATAACTTTGGAATTTTCCTGCGCTTACATAGGGACTTGAATCATAAGCCTTAAAACCATATAGATTGTTTTTCATTCTGGCTATAAAGGAAGTGCCACTTGCACTTTCTAAAACTGCGTGTGCAATGTTATGTAGGATATTTACTTTATAGTTATTTTGTGAGTCTACAAAAGCCCAAGATAAACCTGCTAACCCCCTATCTAAAATATATTTTTCAAGTCCATAACAGTCTAAATCTTCTGGATTATTCAGTATTGGCTCATAAACTTCCGGGCAGTAGTTATTCCTATTAAATTTTTTAATGTAAGTCCGGGTCTTATCCCCTACTATTCCATCTACTTTTAACTTAGGATTAGCATCAAAATCTTTATTTATATGGTCCTGGAAACCCTTAACACACAAAATAGTATTTGTATCATAAATTCCAGAAGGCTGTATTTTATAACCTAAGTCGTCTAAATAGAATTGTATATCTATTACATCAGTTCCTTTTATTCCTCTTTTAAGTAGTCGCATATAATCACCTACCCATAACTCCCAATATTATTGCAGATACAATACCCAAACCTATTACAGAAAATATACCCAGAAGGATTTTATCGTGCCATCTTAGTTTGTCAGCATGATTTAATAATTTACTATTCTGCTGTTTTACTTTTATAAATATTGCAATAGTAAGTTCTTTATTATTTATCTGCATTAAATCTGTAATGCTTAACTTGTCAAATTCTTCTATTTCTGGTTTTGTTTTTGCCATAAATCCTCCTAAATTCCTTCTGGTATTAAAATTCCTTTAGGTCTAAAAATCTTATTATGTTTTTCCCACATATCTTTCATAAATACCCAGGGTTGTCCACCAGAAAATCCACTGGGTGTTCCCAATTCGTAAAATACTAATTCTCCTATACCCATATAGGTGGCGTCTCCATTATTGAGCGTTACATCAACTTTGTAATATCTGTAATTTATTGGATTTAATATATAAAAAGTTTTACTTTCAGTATTTGTCCACGTAAAACCAGTTCGAGTATCTAAAGTAATATAATCAGCACCATTAGAAGAACCTTGAATAGTCCAGTTTTTGGGGTCTCTGACTGTCTGGTTTTCTCCTACATCTGTCATAATATATTTCCCTACCCTGTAGGCAATTCCCAAATCTATCTTTAACCAACCTGTAGTTGCATTGGCTAACCAATGATTGTCTGTACCTATTGAATAATCAAATGCTCTATATGCTGCCCTGGTAGCAAGTACAGAACTCGCACTCGCTACAAAAGGAGCTGGGGTAGTATTATTAGACATTTGCGGAATAACTTTATTAGTCTTATATGTTGCCATAATTACACCTTATTCCATTTAATTCTTATCCAATCAAATAACGTAGCCTCTGCATCAGAACCGCCATCATCTTTTATTACAAATTTACAATGCCAAATTTTGCCTGCTACCATTAAATGCTTGTCTTGAGTTACTGTAGTCGAACGGATTGTAACTTTGCCTGCCGTTGCGTCAGAAGCAATTTGATTATAGAGGTCATAAGCTGCTGCCAGGTCTGGATTGTGTACTTCCCCAGTTGCAACTGAAGCTACCCTAATTCCTAAAGAATGTTTCTTAGAAGCTGCTGCGTTCCGCCAGCAAGTTGTAATTACAATACTGCCACCGTCATAATCGGCAGGTATTAAAAACTTAGGGCAATCAAACCAATTTGTTTTAACTACCGATATGTGTTGAGCATAACATTTTGCTGCTGTTCCTGCTGTATCAACAAGTGTGGCAGATGAACCATTAATGTTAAATCCTGCTGCCATTACGATTATTTCGTTGGCTTTAAGTGCAGTCTTTTGTGCCGCTAATTGTGCTATAGTTGCAAAACTGCTTACATCTACAATCAGGTCAGATAATTTAATAGCTTCTGTTTCTATATCTACAAAGTATATTTTATTGTCTTCAAAATATATTCTAGTAGCCATTATTCCTCCATTATTTTTCCTTTATTTTTTTTATATCTAATTCAAGTTTACTAACTTTATCTTTAAGGATTTTTATTTCATCGCTTAGTATTTTATTTTCTTCTTCTAAATGTAGTTCCCTATTTTCAACTGTTTCTTTTAGTTCAGCTAACTCTTTAATTACTTTCCTTGCTCTTGTTTTTGATATCATAACTGAACATCACCACCTAAATAGCCTGCCTGAATTGAACCTGCGTCAATTATTTTAGGATTATCGTGGAATGGCATAGCATAGGATAACTGTTTGGCTCTTTTTGCTTCCAGGTCTGCAATTGAGTAGGCTTTATTTACAAGTTCCAAACTGACATCAGCGGGATCAAGTAAATTCTTTGTTATCTTTTTTATCCTGCAATTAGTATTTATTTTAAGCTCGCTGTCATATACCCTTACAGTATCACCTAAATCTATGGTCTCATCTTCCCAGGTGTTTACCATAACTTTAGACAAGTCAACCATATTGACTTTGTATTTTAATTTAGGCTCATCATGGGTAAATAGATAATCCATAGCACCTACTATAATTACTGACGATGGGTCTGTTGTAAGGGTATATACTATTTTTAGATAAGGCTTATTTGAGGCATTTTCTTTTGAATTAATATAAGCATGCTTACCTTCTCCAGCATTTCCAACATGATAAATACCATAATTACTATAAGTTCCGTTATACCACTGAGTAAATAGGGTAATAATATCAACATTCCTCCAACCAATAGCAACCGATATGTCAACTCCCGTATCAACACTTGCAGGTCTATTATTGTATGTGATAGTACCTTCATACCAATTAGCTGTTATACGGTAAATATTTCCTACTGTAAAATTGGTAACACTGCCATAATATAAATTTAGATATGCTGAAATTATAGTTGCGCCAATTGGAATTTCACTAAGCATGAATTTAAGACACGAGTATTGAAAATTAGAATAATTATATAAATTTCCTTCGTTTCCATGATTAGCATTTGGGGAAGGATAACCCACCCAACTATCATCGGAGGGATAAATTAACTTTTCAAACTGTGTTTTTTCAGGTTTTGCTGAGTGCTGATATGTATATTCTTTTCTTACTCTATATTTGGCTATATTTGGACTGTCTATATAGATATTTCCCTTAAAAGCCCTGATAGAATCAACTACAACTTCTACTGCACTACCAGTTAGATTTTTAAAACCGATATAACGTATTGCGTTTTTGTCAGCGTCGGCAACTCCAGATAAATCAAGTTCTACTTCTTTCCAACATTCCTTATCCAGTGCGCCAGTATTTACTATCATAGATTCTGTAAATGGATTAGCACCTTCACTAATTCCAAAAGTAAATCCATTTGCATTATCTAATTCAGAGTAGACCCAGAATTTAAGGCTGTCGTGTCCTGATAAGTCCTTTATATTTCCAGCTCCTAAATCGTGTATAAAAGTTTCATTTAGAGTAGATGATATTAATTTTATAGCCTGTGCGCCCTGCTGTTTTTCATCAGAGGCTTCAGTTGAACCTGCACCACTTGGAGTGTAATCAGTTTCATCTTCGCAGTTATCCAGAATAGTAGAATTAATTTCGAAGTTATCAGAACCATAAGGATAAATACGAGTTATAAGTTCTGATGAATCTTCTTCCTTTTCTATATAGTCCGAGTTTTTATCATACCTAATCTGTAGTCCTGTATGAGTTCCAATCTCTCTTTTTAGGTCAACTGTTCTATCCTGCGAGTAAAAATATAACTCTCCACCGCACCGTTCAGCAAGTAGATTTAAAGCTTCTAAAATAGTGGTGCGCTTATCAGTTCTTAGATATATAATCTCATCTATATCACAGTCCCCTGCTGTCCATTCACAATCTGTTAATATATAATCAAGCAAGTAAGTCGGTGTTTTTAGAAGTGAAAATCTATCTATTGTTAAATCTGTAAGCTCAAACATATTGTGATACAGGCTCACATCAAAATAGGTTTTACCCTGTGATTTTATTTTCTTTACATTTTTGGCAATATACTGTTCATCTTCTACATCAATATAACTTTCAGCGGATATATAATCATCGGGCAGTATCTGCATATTAGCAGTCCAAGCTCCATTAATTTCTTTAGTAGTTTTTAGGGTAATAGGTTTTGCTATTGATTTTGCATAATGAAAATCTGATTCTGCATAGACATAAAAACATAAATCATAATAATCATAAGAATTCCAACCGTCTTCACCAGATGAGAAATAATTACCATCATGTAAAAGTGTTATTGTATCTATTCCAACCTCTATATAATTATTCTCATCACCACCAAAATATTCAAGTTCTATACAGTAATAAGTTAAATTTTGAAGAATATAATCATCATTAAAATTAAAATTTATTAGTTGGTTTATTTCAGTTAAAGTGCTGACATCTATATTTTCAGATATAGCTAAAGCACTACCGATGAGGAGACTACTTGTTCCGAAAATGCCTGAATGTGCATATAATTTAGCAATTATATTCCCTGTTGGAGTGCCAGTTTTGGATAAATAAAATACAATCGATTTTAGTAATCCGTATTTTCCTGTAATAGATTGTCCTTTAATAGGAGAATAATAACTGGATAAACGAATATTTGAATTACTATTTGTTTCTGCATAACTATCAACAAGTATTAAACTCATAATTTACTCCTTATCAGCATAATTTCAGGTCTAACGTGCCTTGCCGATACCTGATTAATCCTTGTGCCGATTAAAGCTTCATCTAAAGTAAAAGCAATAATTCCAGCTTCTATTTCTTCAGTAAAATCAATTTCATCGGTGTAATAAATTCCACCGTATTTGCTAAATTTAACTCCGTCCATTAGTAGAGATATACCTTTCTATTAAAATAATTTGTCCAATATTTCCTATTAAAATTAACAGTCGAATTACAAACTTTGCATAAAGTAGTTAAATTTTCCGAAATACAATTTTCCTTGTTATAATCTATATGATGAATCTGATTAGAATTTTCTTTACTACATCTTTGACAGATATAATTATCTCTTTCACGTATTAATCTTTTTAGCCTTGTTGTCCATTCTCTACCATAAGGTTTAAAAGATAGGCCACCTCTCCAATTACTATTGCCTTCTCCAGAATTAGCTTTGCTTATTTTTTCTCTTGTCTCTTTTGTAGCATTAAGACTTGCTTGCCTAATTTTTTCTATTGATTCTTTAGAATGTCTATAACCTAAAGTCCTTTTATTACCTTTGAGCTTCTCGCTTAATTTTTTTCTTGTCTCAATTGAATGTTTTTTACCTGTCCAAAAACCTTTACCATACCAATGATTATTCTTGCCACTATTTGCCTTGCCGATTTTTCTTTTCGTTTCTTCTGAAACAGGATGTCCTTTTTGAGATAAACTCATTTTCTTTTTTGTTTCTTCTGAATGTGGTTTATATCTTGGCATTAATATAGATAAACCTTTCTCCAACTTAGATTTATTGTAATATCAATATCTTCATCATCGCTACCTATGGCTAACTCATTATTTCCAGAAGCCAATATTATAAACTCTGCTTTGCTTTCCCCCCCATCACCTAAACCTATGGGACTTAATGCTCCGTTTAATTTTATAGTCTCATTTTGAGAATCAAGTTCTAAACTAGCGCCAATTCCAAATGATTTAGCTATGTCAAATCTGTTACCCACTATGTTATTATTCTGAATGTAAATGTGAGTTTGTGCCTGATTGAAAGTTATTGTAATAACTGGATAGGCATAATAATGACCGCCATTTGCGATTATACGAGTATCATCTTTTATGGTTATCTGATTAGTAGGCGGTGAGGTATCGGGTTCGCTGTCAGCAGTTATGGCATAAGCAAATGGGTCATTGCAGTTAAATTCTAAATTCACAAGAGAATAATTATCCCTCTGCTCAATTATGGGACTGTCAAGATATTGGACATTCCAGTATCGGTCTAATTGTTTTGATGTAATAAGTTCCTTATCATTATCGG
>Ga0210003_1001709_pt1 | contig 19111 bp, 25 predicted proteins | sample LantaG_FD_182804 | JGI IMG/M metagenome (GOLD analysis project Ga0210003, IMG submission 182804) | Deep subsurface microbial communities from Baltic Sea to uncover new lineages of life (NeLLi) - Landsort_02402 metaG (SPAdes) (version 2) | ecosystem: Environmental > Aquatic > Marine > Oceanic >...
GAATATTGATTGAATTTTACGGGAGGAACGGAGCGGGAGGGGCTTCAGAGGCGGCTTGCAGAGCCTTGCAGTTTTCGTCGCAAAACTTTTTATACCCAAGATCCATATAGGTTCCCCGGAAAACCTTCTTGCAGTAAAGACATTTCATGTTTTCAATGTAGTTCTCGATCCACCCATTCCCTTTTTTCTCGATGGCAAAGGAGGGTGAGATCATATCCTCCCTGATCAGCGTTTGAAGAGCCCTCACCCTGGCTTTTAGGCGATAGCGGAAGGCGATCAAGTCCAGGTAGTTCTTGATCCCAACAAACTCCTCAAGCATCACCGGATGCTTCCCCTCATAAATATCGAGAAGGGTTATCGTTGCTTCCATCGAGAGGGTGATTCCTATGAACGTGACCCGTTTACCCATCAGCTTTCTCCCGATGCTTCGGAATCTGAGGATGTTTTTTTTCTTTGGATTGTGAGGGCGTCAATCAGGTCCAGATAGTTTTCTTCGTTGATTTTTTCCTCGGGCTTGAGCCCGAAGTTCTCGAGAAATGGCCGCATTTTTTGGACTTCGGATTCCAAGAAAGACGAATCGCACATCAGACACTCTCCCGTGTCTCCCCGATGGCCACACTTGCACAGCCAAGATCCCCTGTTTGTCATGCCTGGAATCATGAGAAAAAGGAGATCGAACTTGCTTCGGATCATCTCCTGCAATCCTTTATCTACCCTTGCTTTCCTCGCCATGTTCGGAAGAATTCTCCCGACATCGTATGAAATATTTTCGAGCATGACTTGAGTCTTGATCTCCCGTTCCCGAATGTCTGCAAATTGGGATTCAAACTCTCTGCTCCATCCAAATTGCTTGGCCTCAAGCTCCTCAATCCCTTGTTTAAAAAGAGCATTTTCCTGAAGCAGGTCCTCGCACTTCTCGGAGAAGTCCTGCTTTTTTCTTTCAGCTTTGAGCGAACAATCTTTCCAGTATTTCCTACTCATATCAAGATCTCGGATCTCTTCGGCGTGGTTTGAGATTTGAGCTTTCAAGTTCTCATTTTTAAACCTCAAGTTCTCATTCTCAAACCTCAACCTGGATCTGAAAAACTCCCGGATCCCAAGGGCAAAACCAAAGCAAATCGAAAGCAAAACAACAATTTGGTAAACCTCGCTTACAACTTCCATTAGAGCCCTCCCTCTTCCACGGGCACAGTGTAGATCCAGGTTCCGTGAATTTTCGTTCGGCTCAATTTCCCTTTGTTGATAAGATACTTGAGTGTCCCTGAAACCAAATTCATAGACTCGTCGATCGCTTCTGCAATCTCTCCGCAAGTCTGCCCCGCTCCATCTGCAACCGCCATTATTACGGCGCAAGAGAGACTCCCTTCGTTGAAACCAAAGTGTTTATTCATCTTTCTTTCTTCCTTTTTTGGGTTGGAATAAAAAACAAAAGAGAAGGACAACGGAGCCCCTCTCGCTTGCGCTTGTCGATTTTGAGGCTAGAGCCCTTGCTCTCCTTCTTCGCTTGCCTTGAGTGGACTCTGGGGAACGCTCAGAAGCATTCCTCCCTTTGTTTTCTGGATAGGGCTTGGGAGGATCTGCTCTTCGAGAAGTCGGATTTTCTGATTGGCTTCTGCCACATAGTATTTCAGATCCGAAACCTCTTTCCTCAGAGCCTTGTTTTCTTCTTGGTGGGTCCGGACAATTGGGACATAATCCTTCTTCCATCCATGGAGTTCTGCTCTCATCTTCTTGAGCTCTTCAGTCTTCTCCTTGAGCCGTCTCTGTAGGCTCGAAGCCTTTTTCTCTTCTTTGGTTTTCTCGAAATTGGCCTTCTCTTCTTTGAATTCTTCTTTCTCTTTTCTCAGAAAAGCCCTTTCTCTGGCAAGGTCATCATAGATCCGCACGTTTGTTTCCCCGAGCTTCAAGACATTTTTCACCTCTCGATCGAAAACTGCGCGATCTTTGGCGAGAGCCTGATCCTTTTTCTCGAACTCCGCTTGAGCCGCGATCAGCTCACCTCTCAACACGTCGATCACTTCTCGCTCTTGAGAGTTGTCCTCCCGTTCCTTCCGGATTTTCTGAACCACCTCTTCAGGCGTTGCCCCCCAATTCTCTTTCGCTTCGGCGCCATTGAGCCAAGAGAGATTCTCTTGGAGTTGCTTCAGCGCTTGATCTCTTTGCGAGACAAGGGAGTCGGCTTGTTTCGCCTGTCGTCTTTGCTTTCTTTTTTCGCTTGCGATCTTTTTCTCTTGCTTCGTTTTTCCCATTGTTCAGTCTTCCTTTTTTTTCTTTTGTTGTTCAGCCACATCCCAAATAAAACCAGCGAAGTTCCCAACATCCGCCGCTTCTTTTTGGATCCGCACAAGCGCGGTTTGCCTTTCTTCTTCGCTCAACTCCAGGCTGGAATTCAACCAAATAATTTCGGCTCTCAATTCTACTTCCTCTTGCTTCAGAAGCCTCATCAGTTCTTCGAGGCCCATCCCCACCCATCCGCCTTTTTTGGTATTCTCTTTCCTTTTTCCTTCCATCTCCAGAAAAAAGCCAGCTGGAAAAACTCGATCCTTTTCTTCTCTCATAATCCCTATTCTCCGGAGCTTGTGATTTTTTCAATGTTATTCTCAAGGCAAAACCTGCTCAAGATCCAGGATGCAGCGGCCCTTTCAGTCCGATACTCAACTCCATAATGCCCTTTAAAATAAGGGACAAAGCGTTCTTCTTTGCTTGTGGCATGAATCTTTTTCATGATCTGCCCAAGGTAGATCGATCCCACAAAAACCGATCCAACCCTGTTGTCCATCTCTGCTCTCCAAAACCAAAACAGGTGTCGAAACTTATTCTTCTTCGTGAAATTGTACCGCCGCTCTCCTCCTTGAACGACGCGGGATTCCTCCTTTTTAAATTCAGATTTCATCAATCGAGATCCTCCGATCCTGAAAGACCATTCTCATCAATCGAAAAAACCCTTGCTCTCGAAGTTTGGTCCTCTCCTCTTTTGAATCCCGACCATGCAACCGCGTTCTCCTGCATATACCTGATCCCCTGGCTCAGGGCGTCAACAAGATCGTCCCCATCCCCAAATGGGAAATCGAGCAGCTGTCCCACAACATCCCCGCGCCATTGGACTTTTAGGTTTTTGTCCGGGTCGAGTCTCTCCGAGAAGAAAACCATCCCATTCTGAAAAAGAGGGCTCACGGACTCAAGGCGCATATGCTTGTTCCCGTTCGGAACAACCGGAATAACAGGAAGGATTGTCGTGTGAAGGAGCTGTTGAGAGAGAGCCTCTTGATATGCGACCGACTCCACAAGGATTACATCCGGCTTTACCCGCTCGAATCCAGCTTTGATGATGGCGAGCTGCTCGGGAAATCCACATCTTCTTTGATGTGCATCCATCACATAGACTTCGGGCATGGTATCCCGCAAAATCACGGCAAGAGTAACGCAAGCAAAATAGGAGTGGCGCTTTTTCTCTTTCTTCGAGATTGATAAATCGTACGATTGCACGATGATAAGTTCGGATCTGTGGGGCAGATCGTTCTGTTTATAGTAACGAATCCACTCTTGTTCCATCACTGTTTCGCCATCGTCGATCACCATGTTCCTCCAACCCCTGTTAAAAGCGGAGCGTCCGACTTGTCGATATTTTGCCTTGAGCCTCTCCACGGGCCAATGCTCAGCCCAAACAGGTTCAAAGTTTTCCCCTACAGCGTCAAAGCAAACAAACCAATCTCCAGGTTCTATCTCGCTTTGATCGGGAGTCTTCCCTTTCAAGAATTCTTTGAGGGCTTCCCCACCAATCTCAGAGTTGAAATCTTTTTTATGCCAAAGTGTAGCGATCGAAACCACCCAACTTTTCGAGGAGAGCAACGCAAGCCAGTCAGTCCGAACAGCCGTCTTAATGGACTCTCTTTTTCCGGGCTCTTGAAGGGCGTTCTTCCTATCAACAACGTCGTCAAGGACCAAGAGGTCACAACGTCCGCCTGTTCCAGCGGAGAGCACTCCATAGCCTTCCACAGTGGGCTCTCTCATTTGGCGAGTACGCTGAATGAAGATCCTCTGCCCCGACCACTTCCCTTTTACAGTAGGTCGAACCTTGGGAAAAACCCTTCTATACCTTTCGTTTTCTTCGATGTATGCGGCGATCTCAGATACTCGTTTCCCGGCTTCTGTATCTGTGTTCGAGACGATTTTAATCCGAACGTTTTGATTTTTTCCGATTTCCCACAGACAGCGCCCTACTACCTGGCCGCTTTTCCCATGCTCGCGAGGGCCAAGTATAAGTAATTGTTCATGTTTTCCCATTTCAGATTGCCATTTTTTATGAATATCTGCTTGCCGTACAGGCTCCCCCGTCACTTCATCTTGGACCACATATTCGATCATGGCATTGGGGCAGACTCGAGCCCTTCTTACGCAAGCCTCGTCATGCACTCGCTCCATCAGTACAGAGAGAACATCCTCATCAGCGGCGCTCAACTCGTAACCCACGGATAATTCGGAAAGAATTGAGAGGAGTGATCCTTCGGCTTGAAGAACTTCTTGATCTGTTGCTCTTCGAAGTTCCGATTGTTCGGGGATCTTCTCTACTATTCCCCGGACAAAATGAGAATATTCAGGCGCTTTATTTTCCATTCTCGAAACTCCTTTTCGGGCTCAATCAATCGAATTCTTCTTGGGCTTCTTCGGCTTGCTCAAATGCTTCTTCTTCTTCGGACTCGTCGAGACTTTCGAAGGACTGCAACTCTTCAAAGTCCGCATCAAACACCTCTATGTCTTCGATGATCTTTTTCTCTTTCATGGTGTCCAGGGATGTTTTGAGTTGGTCCGTAAGGGCCGCAAGTTTCCCAGTTGCCTTTTGGTTCATCGCGAAACCCTTCTCTCCCCCGACCCTCCGAACTTCTCGAATGGATCTATCAGCTCCATCGTTCAAGAGAAACGCCTGGAGTTTCGCAAGAGTATCGATCCCCTTTGTCATCGTAAGAAATTGAGCCGGGCTCATGTTTTCCAGAGCCCCCTCTTTCAGCGAGAAATTTTCAAACTTTGCGCCAAAAGATTTCCTCAATTTCAAAAAGATCCCGCGAACAAAAAGAGCGTTCTCCGCGTTTGCTTTGGCAAGATCGTAGTCGCTCACATCTTGCTGCATTCTCCGAACTTTACGAAGCCTTTCGGAGAGCGCTGGCATTTCATCCTCGGGCCATCCAACTTCAATCACGAAAGCTGCAAGCTCCTTTTTTACGCCTGTTGTCCGGGCAACATGGGCCGCGCTTGGGTTATCGTGGAACGCGCTCCACATGGCCTGATACTTGATGTAATCAACCTTGGACATTCTCTTTTCTTCATGTTCGGCAAGCGCTTTTTTCTGGTCATTTACCGCAACCTCTGCGCCTTCTTTTTGCGCTCTCTTTCTAAGGAGAGGGTGTTTCATGATTCCGCCTTTTCATGTTCCAAAACTTCGGACAGTTCGGGTAATCGTGTGAGCATCCCGGAGACAAGGCAAGAGGCAAGGTAGTTATTCCAGGGGCTTGTCTTCTTCCCTGCAAAGAGATCCTTGAGAGCCCTTCTCATAGCCCCCTGGAACGCTTCAAAATCCGCATCCAGGCCAAGATCAAGCTCCTCAAACATCTGATAAACCGAGGGCTCATCTGTAGGCTGATCTTCCTGGATCGGTTTATCAAGATCGGCCTCAGCCTTTACCAGGAGCGGCTTCATTTTCTCTAAGAGAGCCTCCAGGATCTCATGGAATAACCCCCGCTGTTTGTGTACTTCCGAGAAAAATTGAAGTTCGAATTCTCTGATGTTATCGAATATGCCAAACGCCCCATCCACCGAAGAAAAAAGACAGCAATCGAAAACAAGATCGAAGTCTGCAAGCACGTCTTTCTTCCCCAAGGGGAGTACGTACGGCGGAGCCTCAAGGTATTGAGAATGCTTTGAAGTCCTTGGATCTGCTATGAAATCCTCCGACTCGAAACCCTCGAAAAGAGATACAATGTGAGAAACAAAGGATGAGCCAAAGACGGGCTTCTCTCCGCAAACCAACACAAGGGGATGATGGATTTTTCCGGTGAGTCCGTAGGCAACGAGAGACGCCGCAACATAAACAACCTTTCCGATCGAAGATTCTTCATCGAGGACAACGCAAATTTTCATCTCAAAACCCTTTCTTTTTTTCGGTGTATCGGGAGTGGAGAGCCTCAACCCAGGAGCTTTGTCTCTCGCTCGGAATAAATTTTTCATTCATCTCAAAACGCTCGAGCATTTCCAGGAGGAACGTTTCCTCCTTGGCAGAGAAGGGATGAAAACCATTAACAAGATCGTCCGCCATCTCCACCAAAAGATCGCCGATGATCTCTCTCTCTTTTATCTGGGATCCCCACCCATCAAGAGGGCAATCTCCAAAAAGAGGGCAGGTCACCCAACAGCAAAACCCCTTCACCTCGCTCATTTTCTTGAACAATTTCAACAAGAAAGGATTCACCTGGAAAGCTTCGGCGTGTTTCAAAAGAGAGGGTCCGCTCTCACAAGGCAAGGGGACAAAGAGCGCCATCCCCTTGGATTGCTTCAACTTTTGGATTCCTTCGTGGCTCACTTGCTCTTCTCCTTCATCAATTCTTCAATGCTTTTCAGCCGTCTTTTTTTCTCTGGCTCTGCGACCGGCCTTCTCCTGATACCACCCGATGAGGGCTTCTCTTTTGCGTTCTGAGGCGATTTCTCTTCCACTCTGTCTACTCGCCTCAATATCTTTCGTCTCTTCCTCAAAGGCTCTCTCTCGTCCTTTTTTGGGGCAGGCTCTCCATAAGTGGGGATCTCGGCTTCGAAGCGCTCTTTCTTTGCGATCGGAAGTCCCGATCTTCCATCTCGGATCTCGATCTCTCGAACTCTGCAAACGGGCCTGTCTGCCTTATAAACTCCCTCATTACGGGCAAGGGAGCACTTACCAAGAGCCTCGTTTGAGGAGAGGAAGGAGAAGAATTCACACCCCCTGCAACATGGAGTCTCTGGCAGGATCCTCGATGAATAGTTTTCCCAGACGATTCGAGGGGTCTCCATGTATCTCAAAACATCGACAAATCCGAAAGATTCAGATTCTTTTCTTTCGTCCCAATATCGGAATTCGGGAGCCACATCAAGAGGGATTCGAAGAGATCCAAGATAGATTGACGGGAGTTTTTCACCCGCTGAATTTATCGGATACTCCGAAGGGGAACGGTCTTTGTTTACTTCTTCCGACGACAAAGATCGGATCGTTCCATTGCTCAGGAGTATCCCTTTCTCTGTTGCTCTCTTGTGTAGAACGCTGTTCATAGTTCGACCTCCCCGAAGTTGCACAGGATTTCTTCCACCTTTGGATCCTCAAACAAGTTGATCTGTTTCGGCTGAGAGATGAGGATCCACTCTTCTTTTTTCTCTCTCTTGTTTCCACCTGCAATCTTGCGATCAACCTTTCGACTGTAGGCTCTCATCCAATCCCTGAAACCTGGGTGCATCGAACTCGATCCATGGACCACAACCTTTGCTCCCCTTCTCCAGGCACTGTTTAAAGCATCCACAAGATCATTATGTCCCCCTACTCCCATGGGAGTTTTTGTGTATTTGTCGAACTGATCAACGTACGGAGGATCGCAGTAAATCAGATCGCCGCTTCCACATTCCGCGATTGTCTTTGAGAAATCTGAAAACCGAACATCAACCCCATCTCTCCGAAAAAAACGAGCAAACGACACTAGATCTTTTTCATCCATTGCGGACTTTACTCTTTGTATCCCGGCCTTCTTGCCGTAGGGGGAATTGCATTTTCCTTTTTGGTTTACCCGCCAAAGCGTATTAAACGCAGCTTTCACGACGAAGAGAAACCAAGCGGCTCTTTGGATCGGATCGGAGGGGGGATTGTCTCGAAGGGTGTAGAAGTTTTCGCCTGATGAATTCTTGAGAAAGAAGTTTTGCAAAACGGTGAACTCTCGCTTCACCTCCAGTGGAAAAAACGCAAGAGCCTTTAGAGCGATAATGAGATCTGGATTCCCATCACTCACCAAGACTTTTTTTGGAAGCAAAGCGAGAGTCACGGCGCAAGAGCCGCAAAAGGGCTCCACAAAACGATCCCCATCCTCAAGCAGATACCTGAGAAGGCTGGTAGTTTCCCGGAGAACTTCTCCATTTTTGGATCCACAAATGCGGAAAAGGGGATCGATCATTTTTCAAACCTCAAATCAAAAAGGGAAAAGAGAGCTCGGCATCTTTAAGATCTCCAATGGAGACCTTTACTTTTGTTCCGGGTTTACCGGATCTTTCAAACGCAATCTCCGCCGCCAATTGATGAAAGGCAGAGAGCTCTGATTCGCTGAATTGAGCTTCGGCTTTTTTCGCCTTTTGGGAGCTTGGGAAAGTCGAGAACTCCGAAGAGACTTGAGCCTTGGTAAGCGGGTATTCGGATTTGATTTCCTCTTCTGGGTCTGCCTCAGAAAGAGGCTCGATGCTTTCCAGGGAATCCACTGAAACTTCAACGACTTCAAGAACCGTTGTTCCTTCTGGAAGTTCATCGACGATCATCAATCGATTGTAGTCTTGGATCATGATTTTTCGAACGGCTGCATCAGGCCCAAGGCCCTCATCGGATCGAAGCTCAAGGACCAACTCCTGAAACACATCCTCTCGTGTCTCTCCATCTGCAAGATCATCATCGATCAAGCTCAAAAGCCCCGGCTGAACCATGTAGTCCAGATAGATCTCATAGTCTGTAGCGCCGTGAGCCTCGACAATTGCAGTAGCAAGAGCCTCGCTGAACATGTCCCCCTGGCTTTTTTGGAGATTGTACTCCACAAGTTTTTCGTCAATCGATTTGAGGATGTCGAGGGAGTCCCTCCAGATGAGTTCTACCCGCAAAAGCAACCACGCCTCCCCCTTCTTGGACAGAAGCACCGTTGGGGCCTTGAGGGCCGCTCCATGATGCTCGAGAAGCAGATCGTCGGAACCCAGCCCAAAGATTTGCAGGTGAAGATCGAACTCTTTGAGGGTCATTTGGGTTTTGTAATGTCTCTCCTGTCCTTCTGTAAGAGCGGAATACTCCTTGATTTCAGGAAAATAAAAGCGCTCGAGTTCTTCCAAGAGCTCGCCTTCAACTTTGGATTTCAGGATCAGCTCGACCTTTGCCGACTTGCTTTCTCCTTCTTGCGTCTCTTCCTTTCCATCGTATTTTGGGTTGATCACTCTTGCTTCGATTCTTTGCGTATTAAACATTGCTCTTTCTTCCTTCTTGTTCGAGCTTCATTTTTGCCCCATTGAGCCAGAATTTACCCATTGCAAAAGCGTCTGCAATGTCGTGGGATTGGGGCTCTGTCCCCACTTCTGACTTGAATAGTTTGATTGATTTATCTTTGGTCGTTTCGCCTGCAATCCCTCGAAACATTTGGGATTGCCATGATGCAGGGTGAACGATCCGAACGTCCCATCCGAGAAGTTCGGCGCAGACAACCCACCTCATCCGCCTTTCCACGAGAACCTTTGTTGAGTTGATCGACTTGAGATGAAATTGATCCTCCGTGACAAGGAGTGGGCGATCGCAACCCTCCCCGACCTTCCGAAGAAATGAGTAGATCATCTCTGTTTGATTGCAATGAATTAAGCCAAACCCAAGGCTCGACTTCCCCTCCCTGAAGATGCAGTAAGCCGCGATCTTTCCCGGATCTACCGAAACAATCAGAGGTGAATAAATGAAATCGTGTTGAATTTTGCCTTTCTTCTTCGCCATTTCTACGCCTTTTTGTTTTGAGGATCTGTCATTGAGTAAGTCAATGTGGTTGCGTTGAAGAAAAAGTAACAAGATCCAAGGCTTGCGAAGTCGGATCGCGTTTTCAACCATGTAAATTCTACCAACGGATTCATCCTTCCATCTTTCGTTCTTCCTACGTACAAGCGGCCCACGTTGTCGGCATCCTGTTTTACCCGAGCTGAGCCAGGAAGATCACCTAGTTCAACTTTTTGATTTTTTCGATTTGGGTTGATTTGGTTGGGGTGAACAACCATAATGATTCGAGTTGAAAGGTCCTTCGCAAGGCCCTTAAAGAGCCTCATCGCCTTGTCAGTCTCTGTCTTCATTTTCGAGATATCTTCAATCAACATCGCATATTGCAGGGGGTCGATAAAGAACGCCCCGATCCCCAAGTATCTCGAAGCGTGAGTGATGATCTCTGCTACAGCGTCAAGGCCGATCGCCCCAAAAGCATCAAGAAAATAAATCGGGATTCGATCGAGTTCTTGAATTGCGGCGTCAAGGGTCCTTTCGTCCATTCTCAGAAATTCCGTTTGAGCGATCAAGCAACAAAGTTTTGCAGCCATATCAACGGGTTGCATCTCAAAGTTGCAATAGAGCACGGGGACTCCCTGCTTTGCGATGTTCAAAGCGAGCGTAGCACAAAAGGTAGTCTTCCCCGTCCCCGTATCTCCCGTGATAATCGTCAATTCTTTCTCTCGAAAACCACCGATGATCCCATCCATGTTCTTGAATCCGGTAGAGATACCAATGGTTTTCTCTCCACCGTGTAACCGCTCCATCAGCTTTCCGCGAAGATCGGAGATCGATTGGACTTCAGAGCCTGGAAAGTTTTCAGCATTCTCCAGAGCTGATTCGATCTCTTCGACGGCTATCCCGGACTTCAAGCATTCGTTGCAGTCGTTGAGGGGGAGTTGGACGTCAACGCAACGCATTTTCCCAATCTTCTCAGCGGCTTGTTTTGCACCGTCGATCCCGGCCTCATCGTCATCGAACGAGAGGAGGATCGTCTCGGACTCGGACAGATGAACAGTCCATGCACTATCAAAGCTCTGAGCGCCGTTCGGAACGCTCAGGACGTTCGAGAACCCATAAGCCATATAACTCAGGCGATCCAACTCCCCCTCGCAGAGAATCACATCATATCCATCCTGAAGCGACTCCAGCCCGTAGAGATCAGAGACTCCCCCTGTCCACCGCTGCATAAACTTTTTCTTCTTTCCTCCCTTGTTGTAGGTTCGCAATCCGAGAAATTTAAAATTAAAAAGCATTCCATCTCTCGTAAAACAGGGGAAAGCTATACAGGGGAAGGGGCCTTTTCCCATGTCCATTTTTACGAAACCCACTTTGGCCTCTCGTAAAATGTGGATCGGGATCTGTCTCTCTTCGTGCAGAAGAGACGCGGCTTCGAGGATTTCAGGATCCTCTGTTGTTCCGTCAAAGGCGGACATAAGGGCGTTGTGGTATTCGTCGGCAAGGCCTGGATCGGGGACTGGATCGTAGACGATCTTTGCGGTTGTCTTTTTGAAGAAATCGGAGCCGTCGTTCTTTCCTCTTTTTTTCGACCTTACGATGTCTCCAAAAGCTCCCTTGAGCTTCGAGAACCCCCCGCCATTACCGCATTTTTTGCAGTGATGAAAACCAGGGAGCTTCATCTTGCTTCCCTTTTGGCTTTTCACCCTGGAGATATACAGGTGTTTTGGATCTCCACAATACGGACAGTCCGACAAGAGAAGTAGTTCGTCGCCTCCGCTTGTGATTTTGAATTGGAGACCTTTGTTTTGAATGTAAAGGTCTATCTCGTTTTCTTCTTCTCGCATTATCCGCCATTCCTTTGCCTGATTTTCTCGTAGAAATCAGCGCGATCATCAAGCTCACTTTCCACCACTTCAATCTCCGCCTCGATTTCTTGGGAGGCGCTGAAGTAGTTGATGAATTGCTCCACCTTTTCATCATTCCGAAAGATAAGCTCTATACCGTTGTAGGAGATCCCGCGTTCATTTTCGCCTTGATGGTACGGGGAAGAGGCACACCCAAGGATCGCATTTTTAAGATCGCTGATTGCCCATGTTTTGAGCCGGGCTTTGATCTTCTTTTCGCGATCCTGGGTGAGCTGGGATCTTTTTTTGAAAGTTTTTTTCCAGAATTCGAAGACTTCAAGGATCGCTGGATCCTCGCCTTGTTGTTGTGGCTCTATGTGTAACTTCCACTTTGGGAGGGAAATGGCGCCATAGAGATCGACAAAAACAAGGCCGCAAGAAACGAGAGATGAGAGTTGGAGTTGGAAGGTTTCCGGAGAAAATCCCGTAAACTCCCTTACTTTTTTAAGGGATACGAGTTTTGAATCTCCAGAAACTTCGGACAAAAGGAAGACATAGAGCCATCTTTCAAGGGGTGAAAGTACAACCCATTCAGGGGATTCGAAGGCTCGTTCTTTCAGTTCAACTCTCATCTCTGAAACTCCAGTTTAGCCGACTGCAAAGGGGTTGTTCTCTCTTGGCCCCTTGCCCGATTTGTTTTCTCCCAAAAGGGCCTCCGCCTGATCGAGGGCAAAGGCAAAATCTTCCTCTGTCAATGGATAGAACTTTTTGATCGAAAGTCTCTTCTTGCCGTTGTATTCTTCCTCCGTGACTTCCGCACAAAACGGACGATAAAACAGAGCATGATGAACGAGATCATCATTATCCAGGTCGAACTTTGAGATCCGATCTCCTTCGTTTTGCTCGATCGCAAAATAGAGCTCTTGATATCTCCAGACGATTGTCGATGAGGTGTAGAAGGACTCGTAGAACCGCTTGCCTCTATGTTGATTGTTGTTGAGGATTTGGAAGCAAAAATTGATACACTTGTTCCCGCTGAGCGATTGCCCTCGCTTTACCCAGAATTCTTTGGGATCGTCGATGATCCAAATAAAGTAAGTCCCTGGAGTGATTGCTCCTTGTCCGCCTTCGACCTTCGTTGTTTCACCGTTTGCAATAAATTCCATCTCAGGATCTCCTTATTCTTCTTCTCAGTTTTGGTTTTTCTGCTTCTTGTTTTTCCGGTTGTTCCGGATTTTGCTGAATTGTTTGTTCAGGCTGAAGAGGTTTTGCTTCCTCTTGTTTTGTTTCGGGTTGAGCGGAGGGGTTTTTCTTTTCATCTCTCTGGATTCGTTCAAGATTCCAGACGAAAGACTCTTCAACCCAAACAAAGAACTCTTCCGGAGTCTCTTCGAAGTCGGTATCCTCGATGTCCGCGTAAGATTGATGAAGCTCCCCGAAGTCAGGAGCATCGTACATAGCCTTTACTCGGGAAAGATGGAGCGTGCTCAGGGGTTCCCCTTCCCATTGAGGCGGATCGTTTTCAGGGATCTCCATGGAAGGTGGATTCTTTTGCTGCGCTTCAGGAATCGCCTGGGGCTCTTCTGAAACCATTTCGATCTTTGATCGCCTCTGTAGCCGCGCCGCAAGAGAAGAGGCCTTTGGCGTGCTTTGAGGCGCCTTCTCGTTTTTGTTCTCAGCTGGGGTTGTTTCTTGTTCTTGGATGGGGAGGATGGGGGGAGCTTCGACCTTTGGCCTGTTCGTCGTTTCTCTCCTCCTCAGATTCTTCAGGGTTTTCGGCTTTGCCCCTTCGGGCAGAAGGTGATCCACATCTTCCGTGACTCGATCCAGGCCCTGATCCCATTCTCGAATCTTTTCCAGCCAAACCTTGGGGTCCGCCTCCTCCACATCTTTCAGTGCGGGATGAGCCTTTGATATGAATTTTTCGGGGAGTCGGAACCCAACGACGAATTCAAGAGTTGAACCGTCGTCTGAATTTCTTCTGTAGTGGTGGCCTGAAAGGTTGAACAGGCCGGGGATGGAGGCCTTTACCTTCTTCCCGTCAAGAGCCAATTCGTGAACGATTTTTTCATCATCTTGGGCGTTAACGATCTTGGTGATGCAATGAAAATTACACTCCACATTTCGAAGATCTCGAAGGACATTCATCAGCCTTTCTCCCAGATCGCCCCACTCCTGGAAGGTCATTTTGTTGGCTGATGACTTGGAGAGGATCTCTTTTTTGATAATGTCTTGGACCTCCTCCAGGTCGTCGAGGACAATCGACTCAAAGAAAAACTCTTCACCGTCGATCTTTCCTACTCTCCCAAGGCCGTCTTCGCTCTCAGAGGAGTGAACAAGAGCCCTCACGATTTCGTTGATGTCGCTTTCCTTGCGCACCAAGAAAACTAGAGCCTCCGGATTTGCCGCACGGATCGAGCTTGCGGCTTGTGGGGATGGCTCAATCACGACAGGCCTTGAGGCTTTTGATGCGGTTGTTGTTTTTCCGGAGCCAGAAGCTCCGTTGTGAAGGATTTTCAGGAAGGTTTTTTTCTTCCCTTGATCCGATCCAGCCTTGAAAAGTCTACTCATTTTCCTTTCTTCCTTTCTTTTTTTCTTTTTCGATTCGGGCCAAACATAAACATTTCTGCAACCCCAAGGGACATGTAGGCGTGACGTCTTGCTTCGTTCATCTCTTCAGGGTTTTCGATCCCGCTCTCACAGGAATTACAAACGCCTGGCTCGATGATCTCTTCAAAATCCTCGTAGGATTGGAGGTGCCCAATAGAGATTGTCAGTCCCTCAAAGGCGATGATCTGTTGGAGAACACAGGCTGTTTCTTCTCCTGACAGCTTTAGTTCTCCGGTCTCTTCGTTGGTTTTCTCTACCAGCCATTGGGACAGCATCGTCCAATTTTCGGATTGCTCGGGTGTTCGGTCTCCATAGCCAAGCTCGATATTCTCAAGTAAATCATAAATCTTTTTTTGCATCCGCTGATTTTACCTTTCGTCAAGTTCCGGATGATCCGAGCACTCAACCCAATTTGAATTCCTGAATTCCACATTCTCAACGGGAATCCGCGATCCACATAGTTCCCTGTACTCACACCCGAAATAAGAGCCCGTACAGTGGCTTACATTCTTGGGGAAGATCGAGAGATCTTTTTGAGAATGGTACTCCTCAACAGCTCCCACAATCTCCTCAGAGGCCCGGAAGACTTCACCAATTGTCTCTGCAACATCAGCGTCTTGGAGGTAGTGTTCATGGACACAGATGAACTTTTCCCATCCTTTGTTTTTGTTTTTCTCCAAGAGTTCTTCTTTTTCCGGTGAGTCCGGAAAGTTTGATAGATGGCTTGCCAGGGCGTCAAAGGTCGTATCCAGGGCTGAGGTTGAAAGAACTTGTCCGTCTTCGTTGCACTTCTCGCAAACACCGGACTTTGTGGACTTCTTGCCCTTACATGACTTGCAATTGATCATCTTTGGAAGAGAGGGGAGTTTCCTCTTCAGGACTGCATACTCCACAGACTTGATTGGTTTTCCTCTCGTAAGGCCCGATTGCCTTACAGCCTCAGCATAGATCCGAACTTGTGGATCGAGGCTCACGCGGCTCTGATAATCCACTGGATCGCCTGATGTCGTCTTGTATTCGCGAAGAATAAAGATCTCATTTTTGCGATCCCAGAGAAGGCAATCAACGAGCCCCGAAACAATCCACCCAAGGGCCTGAAACCCATTGTGTATCAATGGCATTTCAAACTTGAACTCAGTTGAGATCACGTCATATCGATCGAGATCTTCAACCCCCCTACAAAAGAGCCAATTTTTAAAAACTCCCTTACAGAGTTCTATGGTTTCGTCGATCTCGTCGGTTGAATTTGTGAGTTCTGTTGTTCCCTCGAACAGAACCGTTTGGGTTGCCTCTTCTTTAAAGGCTTTGAAGAGGGGGGAAAGCGTCGCAAGTCTATGATTTGCGTAGGACTCCAGGTTGTTTGCTCTCCGAGATGCTTCTTTTTCCCGGAGTCCCGCCTTTTGAAGCCTTCCGTTTTGCTTCATCTCCGCTTCAAGCATGGCGTGGATGAGCGTCCCCATACGGGCAGAAGGTGAAGAAAGAGACTTTCGGAAGGCTCCAATATACCGATAATAAAATTGGCGACGACACGAGAGCCACCGCTTAAACGTCGAGTTCGTGATTATGCGAGTAGGAGAATCGAGATCTCTGATCATTGCTCATCTCGCTTTACAGCGCTTTCGCGCTTCACGATCTTTCGGATCGTTTTCTTTCTTTTTTTCGTTCGAGCTCTTTCGATTCTCTCGAGCTCTTTCTTCATGAGTTTTTCGGATGTTCTTTTTTCTTGCGCCTTCGCCTCCAAAAGCCACTGCGGGACGGGCGCGAGAAGGCCATCCCAAGACTCCAGTTCACACACGAAAGTCAGGGGGACTCCAAGTATGTCAGCTACTCTTTCGTAGGTCTTGAGGTGTGTTTTACGCACTCCTACATCAAGGAGTGAGGCTACTCTCATCCGAGAGAGTCCCATTTTCTCAGCGAGAGAAGAGGCCGTCTCCTCGAGGATGAGCAGACGGCTTTGGATTTTTTGCTTGATCGAACTTGGGGCAACCTCCACAAAAAGGGAGCCTCCCTGAACTCCAATATCTCCTACAGACATAACATTTTCTCCCAGGTTTGAATTAAAAAACTATTGATAAAAGAAACAATACAAACGCAACGATCTCTTGTAAAGGACTTTGTTGCAAGGCGCTGTTTCTATGTGTTTTTTTTAATTGGCTGAAGATTGTTTTTGGGGTATTTGTCAGATCTTTTGTTGTCGATCGGTTTATTGGAGGGGTATGTTGGGGTTGCCTGGAGATCTCTTTTTCAGGATCGCTTTATTTGGATCGACTGTACCTCTCAATAAAAAACAAAGATACGCTTAGAGCCAAGGCGAGGGAATAGCTTTTCCAAAAGGCAAGAAAGACTTCCATCATGCTCAGAGTTGGGTGAAGAAACCAGAAGATCATTGAAGAGATAAGGAGGGTTGGGATCAAGACGATCATAAAGATCATGAGGCAGTGACTGACATTTTTGAGGATTTTCTTTTTTGATCTCATTTCTTTTCTTCCTTTCTTTTTGTTGTTCTTTTTCAACACTTTTTCCATCATTTTCTCAACTGCACACTCAAGGCGCAACCCCGGCTTTTTTACCCTGATATGTTCCTACTGCCTTCCATGTAAAGCCATGAAAAACAGGAAAGGAACAGATCAGCCACTCGCTCTTTTCCTGAGCTGTTCTTTCAGGATCGGATTTTCAGGATCTCTTTTTTAAAAAAAAGATCGGAGAAAAAGGATCGAAGAAAGAGCAACCGAGAAAAGAAGTATCTCCTGAGTGAGCGCCGCAAAGTTGGAAGGGAGGATTTGGATTTTAGCCAGTGGCTATCAGGACCTCCCAAAGAACACACTATCAACAAAACTTTTCCCTTTGCGGACGCCGTTCCCAGGCTCATTGTGTACATGTGAGGGTTCGTCGATGCTTGCGGCCCCTTACACATCGCTTTGATGTGCATCATTCCGCCCGTGGTAGCCGGGGATCGATAGTTCTTCACGGCTCGACTTACTCCCATGTTTGCGCCTACATTTCGCGCCTCTGCTTTTCCTATTTCACGTATCCAGCGGAGGGTAACTTTCCGCTTCGTGTCCCGTGAAATCCCAAAAAAAGAAAAGCAGAGTTCCCCGCTGGTGGGGGTCTCTCTCATCTTGCATCGAGTTGCTTGCAGAAGGTTTAAAAACCGATCCTGTTTTTCCGATCCTCTTGAGACGATCTCCGAGTCGAGATCCTGAATACCGATCAGGAAAAAGTGATCTTGTTTTTGTGATCTTTTGCATGGGGAATAAAGTTGAAAAGAAGGGAAAACCAACAGAGAGGAGACTGAGAGAGCGTTGCATGTCCGACCAAGGACAGGGTAGCTTTCAATCCGATATGAGGCAGATTGAGAATCGGTGCAATTTTTTCTGTTGCAATTTTTGGGATTCCGATTCATTCTCTTCTCATCTTGGTTTTTTGGAATTCCCCCTTGTTAGCACTCAGGGGGTTTTCTTCTTTTAGGGACTTTATTTTCAAAAGCTCGATAACAAGCAAGACCAAGATCGCCGATTCCCCCCAAAAAATCAAGACAAAAAACCCCCATCAAAAGAATGTTGTTGCAGTCCAAAGAGAAATTGAGGATCATTGCGTCTTGAGAGCTCCTCCAAAACTCCTCCAAGAAAGAAAGGGAAAATTGAAATGGGAAAAAAGTTTGCAAAAGTACCACTGTCCGCAAGAAAGCAACTCCAGGACCTCGAGAAAGAAGGTTGGACCCTCTGCGCAATGTGTCTTCTTCAGGACGGAAAAAACATCCCGACAATCCTCTGTGTCCGTGGCAACGAGATGAAAACCTATGCCCAATCATTTTCAAAAGAAAATACCAAAACAAAAGAGGATGCGTTCGAGAGCGCTCAAAATGTCCTGGACCAGCTCAAAGAGGGAATGGTCCAAGAAAAGAAGACTGTTCTTGGGGGTATGACACTGACAGATTATTTCATCGAAAGCGCTCCCGCCTCGGAGTAACCGCAATTTACACCGACCCCAAGAAAGAAAGAAAGAGAAAATGAAAAAAACAAAAAGAGGCTTTGCCCTCCTGGAATTCGAAGACAGCAACGGGCAAAAGTGCTCCCTCCAAAAGAGTTCCATCGCAACCGAAGATCGCATTTGGTTGGGCATCGACGACGCAAATCCCCAAATCATGGCCTATCAAGCAGGAATCTTTGGAATCGAAACCAGCGAAACAACTGGCTGTGTTGAATTCCCAATTCCCAGAGAGGTTATGCTTTCGACGAGAATGCACCTCAACAGAGAGCAGGCATCTGAGCTGATTGAACATCTTCAAAGATTCGTTGCCACCGGGGATCTCGAGGAAGAAAAATAAAAAAAACATGACGTTACACCCGGACACAAGAGCCCTCGTTGAAGAACTGATTGAAAAATATTTCACCTCGTAAAGGAGAACATCGATGAGTAATTCTCGCATTGATGTGAAGAGCATCACCTGGTGGAAAAACCAGATTCGTTGGAGCCTCCACAATTGCGTCGCACACCCTCTCTCAGACGTCGTCTTCTGGGCAGCCGTGTTCACCCCTTCGCCAAGGGTCAGACGGGCCTTGCTGAAGGTCTCAGACACGATCCACGATGCGTCTGTCCCGTATCACAAGAAGCATCCCCAACGAGGACACGAATTGTTCTAAAAAGTTTTTGACAAACTACCAAAAACCCATTCCCAAAGAGGTTTCACTCTCAACGAGGATGCACCTCAACAGAGAACAAGCTCAGGAGTTGATAGAGCAGCTCCAGGTGTTCGTCTCCACTGGGGACCTCGAGGAAGAAAAATGAAAAAAGTCTGAGGCTCAGATAAAAGCGATCCTGAAAGCGATCCCCAAAAGCGATCCCCCTCCACAAAGTTGACCTCAAACCCACCTCTTCCTACTCTTGCCTTACCACAATGATTCTTCTGTAACTCTCTCTCTCAATGTCATCA
>Ga0210003_1001710_pt1 | contig 19106 bp, 13 predicted proteins | sample LantaG_FD_182804 | JGI IMG/M metagenome (GOLD analysis project Ga0210003, IMG submission 182804) | Deep subsurface microbial communities from Baltic Sea to uncover new lineages of life (NeLLi) - Landsort_02402 metaG (SPAdes) (version 2) | ecosystem: Environmental > Aquatic > Marine > Oceanic >...
TCCGATACCAGTCTTCGATGGCGGGGCCGGCTTCCTTCTCGCCTAAGCTCATTACCATATCGAAAACCCTTTCCGCGAGTGTGTGAAAATATGACCACTTATCCTTGCCATACGCCTGCTGAATATCCCCAATACTGAACAGAAAACGTCTTGCGGCTAACGTGCTTCCTCCATCAGGTATGAACTCGCTGATAGTCACGCCATACTCGGCGCTATTGGGCATACGCACCCGAATGCTACGAGCTAGAGCGACAGTCAATTCCACAAACATTGGCGGACAAGCGTCGTCATCAAGCACATCCTTAACTCGCTTCTTGATATCCTCCGCCGCTTCTTGTGATGAGCAGGTCACTCCGTATCCGCCGAATTGCTTCACACAGAGCACCAGCAATGCCATTCTCTCCCTCAATGGAAGCCTCTCATCACGCAGGTACGGTACGCACTCATCAAGCCGGATATCTCTGATCTTGGGAAATCTCACTATTGCCACCGCCCGGATACGAGCATCATCGGAATCCAACAGGCAAAGGAGTTCAGTAGCCCACCTGGCCCGGTAGTCAGGTGGAATTTTCCCTGGTTGGTTCGCCTTGCTGATGACTTCCTTGGCTTTGACTTCCGCTTGCTCAACAGTTTCCGGCGGTAACTGGTCCGCCGTCCCTTCTTCCGGCAATGCACTGCCCGTCAGGGGCACAAGAAGAAGAAGAAGAAGAAGAGATACGAAACAAATTCTGGTGACATAAGATATCATCATTCGGCCTCCTGAATTACAAGAATGCAATCTGCTCCATCCCACGCCTCTGCTGGGGAATTGGCAGTCTCTGCGAACGTACCCACTGGTACAAGCAGGTTGCCTGCACCATCGGATTGAATGGTGTCCGTATCGTAGTAGGGGCCACCATCCCACGTATTGTACCAGCTAATCGTATGCGCCTTGTTCGGAGTACATTCCGTGAATGTGATGATGTGGTCCTGCTTGCTGGCAGGGATTGAATTTGTATATGTGCGCGTGGACTCTCCCCAGTGCTGGTCCTGCGTCTTGGTGAAATCATCATCAAAAAGCCACGCGACAATGGTCGATGGCGACTTCAATGCCCAACAACGTACTGAACTACTCCCCCCACCAGGAAGCTCGATGGTATACACTAACTTCTCAGAGAGCGGGCGAGACCGACGGTCCGTCTCCCGGGAACACCGGCGGGTCGGCGTCTTCGTTATACACGTAGTAGTGATAGTAGCTCTCCGGATTGGAGCCGTGTATGATGTTGTATTCGTGGTAATTCGTTTCGGTGTCGGCCTTGCCTTCATGCCATACGGCAGCACGAGCGGTGAGTTGCCAGTATTGATCGCCGGTCGTTTCTCGCGGCGGTGAAAAACGCACCTTCCATTTGAAATCGCCCGTCGGCGTTTCTATCATTATACAGTATGGTGCGGAGTCCTTATTGCTTGTCCGTTCCGGCCACAGGATCGCTGCCCTTTGGCAGAATCGCCGCGGAAAGGTCTTGCCACAGTTTTTCGTAATATGCAAGGGTTCTTTGATTGGTTGCAAAGGTTTTGAACTGCTCCTGTACAACACCTTTGGCTTCCTTCCATACTTTCGCGCGCATCTTCTTTGTTGCGAACGCTGCTCTGATCGCATTAAGGCTGTCGGATCGTTTCCCTTCGGGCATTAGCGACAAAGTACCCAGCCGGATGACATACTCCAGAGCCTTTTGACGGACCTGTGGGTCTGGGTTGAACAGCTGTCGGCACAAGTTCCTGTTGAACTCCGTCTTGTCAACGTTATAGAGCTCCCGATGATCGATGCTGCTCAGTAGCCAGGATTCGGCAACATCCCGACGCTTGGAGACGGCGGCCAGATCATTGAACTTGCAGCGGTTCCACTTGTGCCACATGGCATTGAGCGTGGGCTGATCCACCTTCTTGCTATCACAGCTTATCCAGTCAAGGAGCACCGATGCACCTTGTGCCGTAACAGGCAACAATTTGACGACATATTGCTGAACCGAGCCCCCAAGTTCCTCTCCGTAACCGTCGCCGGGCAAAATCCTACGTATTACTACGCGCCCTGTCTGCCTGTACAGGCTCTTCAGAAACCCAATGACTGACTCCACCTGCGCCTCGTTTGAGTCATCATACAAATGATGAAGGCCTTCAAATCTGAGGTTCTTCAAGAGAGCCGCTGCATAACCCGGATCGGCGTTGTTCAGCAGCCATTCTCGAAGCTGGCCTCGTTGCACGGATTCCGCATCCTCCACGGCCAGACCAACAAGATAATGACGTGCCTCAAAGTTTTGATCGTCACACATTTCCCAGAGCTGCATTCCCTGATGGGAACCAGCCGGCATCGATTGCGCGATGGACAGGCGAAGCTCTTGTGATCCGGACTTGAACAAGTCGACTGCCCGCGTGATTTCGCGGAGGTCTGGCGGCGGGTATGGTTGACTCGGAGCATGAATGAACTGATTAGGTATCCGGTGAGTCTTCAGGTACTCCATCACAACCTTCTCATCGTTGCTGTAGAGTCCGCTTCTCGGCTGAGCCGCGGCTGCTTCGCCGGCATCCGCGGTTTTCGGAACTGCGACGCCGCACACCATGCAAACGCCTATGGCTAAGAGAAAGCTTCTCATATGATTGCTCCTATCACTTCTCTACCTGCTTGATGATGACGAACACATCTTCCTTCTGACGGTTGTCAAATCCCGTGGGAAGAACCTGCTCCATCTTGTTCGTCCAGAAATCCACACTGTCGATATTTGCCAACGGGACAAGTTCCGGCTGTGCCAGGATGCTCTCTCCCGTCCATGGGTCTATCCACTCAAAACTGTAGTTGGCTACGGTGCCGGGGACAACGCTCGTGAAATCCCTCACAGTCACCTGAGGCGGGTTCGTATCAGATACCGTGTATATCCAGGCGACGGCTACGGCGTTCGTATTATCGCGCGCCCAAAGGCCGACAGTGCTTCCATCTGTCGCTAGCCCACCACGCTCGACAATAGACCAGGGTGCTGTCCCAGCGGAGAACATATCCTCGATAATGTGGCGGTGGCCGTCCAGGGCACCGAGGAAGTCTGCCTGGTAATTTGCAGGATCGAAGTGAACGTTGTATTGCGGATCACCTAAGCCAGCGGTCCTTGCTTTCATCTCGCCGAATTCCTTGGCGTCATTCCACTTCTGCGGTGTTCCGGCGGCCCCTTTGAAGAGGTCAGCCATCATCGTGTAATGGTAGCCGGTGACACCCTTGAAAATGTATAATTGACCTTGTCCAGGCGGATCCTGTGTTGACACCGCTCCACCACGACTTCTTTCACTTGTGCGTCGTCTTCGGTCGTCTGGCCATCCTCGCCGAGGAAATGGTAATCGACGGGTTTATGGTCTGGAATTCCAATGAACCGTGTGGTAGAATAATCTTGCACGTGCTTGCCTCCGCTGAAGGAATAGATTTGAAACGTTCATTCCTCAAGTAGAGCAGGCACGTGTCTTAATTTCAAGGCTCTAATCCACACTCAAGCCGGAAGAGCCAATTAAAAGAATGCAATCTGCTCCATCCCACGCCTCGGAGGGCCTGCGCGTTGTCTCCCCTAACGCCTTTACTGGGACAAGCAGTGTACCGGCGGCGTCAGACGTGATGGTCTCCGTCTTGGATGTCTGCAGCACTACCGGCACAAACCGCAGCCCATGCAGGTGTCGGTGGCGCTCGGGCCAGCACCTCATGGCGCAGCCGCTATCGCATCCGCGAGCTTGGAGAAACGACCTTCTCCTCCCAGGTAATTCTGCTCCCTTTTCCACTTCAAAAGCTCCTGATACTTTTCGCGCGCTTCCCTTAACACGTTCGCTCGCATTGCCTGTGTGGCTGATGCCCCCCTGATCGCCCCGAAGCAGGCAGCTTCGTCAAACCCCGAGTGCGGGAACAATATACCGCCACGACTGATGACGTATTTCAGGGCATGCTGCCGAATACGCGCGTCCGGGTTGAATATCTGTCTGCACAAAGTCTGGTTGAAGACGGCCATGTCAAGGTGCAGGTCGACGTCCCTGACCGGACAGAGCAACCACGACTCCGCCAGGTCTCTGCGCGTGGCGAGGGATTCTCTGTTCTCGAACTGACATCGTTGCCATGTCTGCCACATGGCTGTCAATGTCTCGTCGTCAACCTTCTTGCTGTCTCGGCTTATCCACTCCAGAAGCAACTCGCTCGCCGCGGGGGTTCCAGGCAGCAACTTGACGACGTATTTCTGGACGGGGCCGGCGATTTCCTTCATTGGATACTCGTCGCCGAATGTTTCGCAAACGACGACACGCCCGGGCTGCCGATACAACTCCTCAAGGAAACGCAGAAGAGCCTGCTCCTGTTCTTCATCTGCTTCCTCGAACAACTGCTTCCAGTCACGGAGGTTCTTCAGCACGGCGGTTGCGTAACTGGGGTGCGACTCCTCTGCCAGCCATCGACGGATCGCGTCTCGCTGCTCAGCTTGCGCCGCGGCAATAGCAAGCCCCGCCAGATAATGCTTCGCTTCGTAGTCCTCCTTTCCGCACATATTCCAGAATTCCATCCCGCGGTCGTAACAGAACGCAAGCGATTGAGCGATTTCCCGGCGCACTTCGTGCGAACCGGTCTTGAAGAGCTGGATAGCCCTCGTCACCTGGCCGCGAAGCACCTTTTCATAGGCTGGACCGTACTTGCGGCCGTCGTAGTGCGGCACACGGTGGTTCTTCATGTATTCCAGTATGGTCGCTTCATCATCACTGAAAAACCCGCCATGGTAAGTCTTCAGATACTGCAAGGTCTCTTCATCAATGATAAGCGGCCCGGCATCCTGCTGAGGCGCGTTTTCCTCGGCTGCATTGGCGGCGCCCGGCACCACTCCGGCAAGCACGATGGACAGGTATGCAAGCACGTTCACGAGTTTCATCACATTCCTCCTCTTCTAATTGAGCTTTTTGATGATGACGAACACATCTTCCTGGTGACGGTTGTCAAATCCCGCAGGCAGCACCTGGTCCATCTTGCCCGTCCAGAAATCTACGGATCCGATGCCGGCAGCGGGGACAACCGTCGAGGTTATGATTCCGCCTGACCACGGGTCAATCCAGTCGAATTCATAGTTCTGAGCAGCTTCAGGGACAGCACTAGTGAAATCTCTCACGGTCGTCGCTGGGGGACTTGTGTCCGAAGTGGCGTATATCCAGCACACCGCAGCCTCTGTGTTCTTGGCCCAGAGCCCAGCAGTGCTTCCGTTCTCTGCAAATCCCCCGCGATCGGCAATGGTCCATGGGGGCGATCCGGCCGCGATCATCCTCCCAATAAGAATCCGGTGGTTATCAAGTGCGCCGAAATAATCGGCGGGGTAATTCTCCTCAGTGAAATGTATGTTGCCGTCTCGCGCGTGCATCTCTCCGAATTCCTTGGCGTCATTCCACTTCTGCGGCGTGCCAGCCGCCCCAAGCAAGAGATCTGCCATCATTGTGTAATGGTAACCAGTAATGCCCTTAAAGAAGTACTGGTTGTCCGTTACAGGGTCATCGGTTGAAACCTCCATATCCTCGCCCTTAGTATCGTTTCTCTCAGTCACGCCGCTCTCGCCGTGAAACCACGGCATGCTTGTCGGGCATTCGCCGGGGAGAACGCTGGCTATTCGGACCACTGCTTTCCGGAACTCGGCGTTGTTATGCAGCGCCAAGGCTTCTTGTGAATTGATACCAGTGTTACCAACGACATTGCCCCACGCGTGTGTTGAAGCGTAATCACCATTGGCGTAGGTGCCGGTACCGTACGACGACGATGAGATCGGGTGGTGATATGGATCAATTACTTCAACAAAGGCCTGCACTCTCTGGAGGAACGCCTGTATGTCGCCCGCATCCACCTCGGCGCCCTGAATTCCCTGGTATTCCGTTACCACCTCCCAGATGCCCATAGACGGGTAGGAACTGTATCGCGCGACGAGGTATCGGTAATAATTCCGTTGATAGTCCCAGATGCGCCCCTGGGTCGCAGTTATGAAATCGTGTACGGAGAGATTTGCGGGATCCAACTTGTACCATGGGCTGGTCTTGTTGGCACCGTCAGGCCCCCATAGTCGTGGCGGCCAGTTATTATCGCCCGGTTCCCGCAAGTCCGGATGCCCCCAGATCGCGGGCATCAGGCAAATGTAGTCCGCGGCTGCTGCTGCGAACATCCTATCGAGCATATCCGCTCTGCCCTGATCGAAATAGGCATAGTCCTGCCCCTTGTCTTCGGCATCAACTGCCCGGAGTAACCTGGTAGCACTCGTGAAGCCATGCCACTCCTCCTCATAGTCCTCCTTTTCTGGATCGTGTCTGTGCACGAGCGAGCTGTCCGGCGAGTACAGCCAGAAGGAAACAACCGGGGCGAAATGGCTGCTATCTGATTTCAGACCTTGGAACAACTGCGAAGAGGGGTCGATCCATGCATTCTCCCATATCTCGCACTTGTCGGGCGTGTCTGTCTTCTGGAGGTTGACGAACCGACAGACACCGTTGAGATAGACCGGGCTTGCCGTACCATCTGAAAAATCCCGATGGAAGAAACGCTGATTTTCCTGGCCTTTCGCGATCCGTAGCGGACCGGGGCGTGGGGGTTGTTGGGGGTCGTCGGTGGCGCACGTGAAACGCAACCTGGGGACTGGCAATTGGGAATCGTAGTTCTGGTAGAAGCCGGTATGATTGTTCGTTGCGTAGCCGTACCGGTGGTAGTAGTGGCCACCGTCCTCGTTCAATTCATCGTAGTTTCCATCTGTATCGGGGGAAGCGGTGTGCCACACTTCTGCTCTAGCGGTGACTTCCCAATATTGCCCTTCTAATGTTTCTTCCGGCGGAGAGAATCGGACCTTCCATTTGAAGGGCGCATCGTGCGCTTCCTTCATTGCGAAACATGGCACGTCGTAGCTCGCGAGGACCGGATCCTGCGCAGCGGGATCAATCAGGCGGAATACAGCATCGACGATGATCTTGTTGCCATTCTGGTCGGCATCGTACGCGTCGAACCGATCGGCCTGATTCATCCCATTGCCTTGTTTCCCGAGGTGATGGAAGTAGTTGTCATCGAGGATTATCTCCGCTTCATACAGTTCGAAGCGGGCGACACTGTATGGGAAACGGCGCACGATTTCCATCGGTTGTTTCACAAGCAACGTGATGGGCGCGACGTGGTCGAGGAGTGCGCTGTCTTTCTTCACGCAGATGGTGTGCCGGGAGTCGGGGGTACACAAGGCTGATGTCAGCCACCATTTGCCGGCGCCGATCTCCTGTGCGTCTATCGTGTATGCGGCCAGGAGGCTGCTGTATAGTTCGGCGGCGGTGACGGGGGCCAGGTGGAGAAAGTCATGCTCGGCATTGACCGAGTCCAGTATATCGCTGCCCGGTTGGACAGAGAACATGTCAGGAAGGACCTCGATGGCGTCGTGTCCTGTTCTGTCTGTCAGGATCACGTCGTTTTCTATGTTCCCATCTACCCTTACCAGACAGTAGGCAGCGCTTGAACCATAGCCTATGACGCAATCGGCAGGAAAAAGAAAATGCGATGCCTCAAACTTCTTCGCTTGTTCGTGTGGCAGTGGTATTGCCGCGCCCTTCCTGACACATCTGAAGGAAGGAGCTCCCGCGACGTTGAGACGCAGGGCATTCAATTCAAGCGTTTCGGAGAAGGTGGATGTGCCGTTTGTGAGGGTGATGCTGAGCCAGGAATTGGCGGCTTCGCTTGGGGAAACGCCCTCGACGTACAGTCTTGTTGCAAGATACGAGGGGACGTCTGCGTCGTAGGGGATTTCCTTGCCTGGTTTGGCCCATAGCGCAATGTTCGGGGAGCTTTCCACATGCAAGGTAATTCCCTTGCTGCGCAGGAAGCCGAGAGGCGGCGTAAAGGAGACCTGCAGAGGCAGAAGGTCGTCTTCTCCGGGAACGCTGGTGTCGCTGCTGTCGACAATGCCATCCGAGTCGTCATCATCGTCGTTGCAGGTCAAGTACTGAAGCTCATCTGCCCCCTCGATTTCCACAGCGAATACAATGACTTCGTAATGGTTCGGGTAGTATGCGTATGCGTCCGGATCCTCGCCCACCTGGTCTCTGCAAGAAGCATATATGTGGGCGATTCCAGGGCCATAGAAGTCGATACATGCCGGGTCCTCGAGGAATGAATAAAACGAAACGAAGGGCAACCCGGTGTACCACGGCAGGCCGAAAAACGCATCACCTTGCCCTGTAGGGTCATCAAGGGTTACAAAAGTTTCTTCGGGATCGTATGCAGCGCTGCACTCATGTTCGTACATGTCGGTTGTGGAGTGCGGTGAATATGTCCAGCGCGTGGTGCAAATGCAGTCAATAGTTGCGGGGCTGCTGCTGTAGGTGGCGGCCATTACAGTCGCGGTGACGTCCACGAAAATGCAGCGGGGAACCTCCTCGAACAGCACATCGGCCTGAGCGGGAATGATCAGGGTAGCGGTACCGTCCGTGAAGGGCAACCCGAGTTGATGCCCAAGCGGCGTGTCTTCTTCCCATACATATTGAAGCGCCGGCTCAACATCCTGATCGGGAAATACGCTCAAGCCTACTGAAGTGCCGCTATGGCTGTAGAGCCACTCGCCTTGATCATATTCTTGATCAACTGTCAGAGGCATGGGAACATCAGTGCGAAGGCCTCCAAGTGTGAAGCATACGATTTCAGAGCGGAAGACCGCCGGATACTCGTTGTAGATCAGGTCGTCGTGACCATCTCTTTCTCTTGAGGAGGTAAGGCTCTCCCCGGCGGGGTAGAACTTGTCGAAGAAACCGCCTTCAACTATGAGCGTTCCCTGCGGCGTGAGTGTTTCAGGATAAAGGCTATCCCCGGGCCAGTGTATGCGCACGCCGGGCGGGGCGTGGTCCATTGGTATGTTTGGGATTTCCAGGTAATCTACTTCCCCATCTGTATCGCCCACGTAATATCTCTCTTCCGCCAGTTCAATGCTCCATATGTCTGCGGCCATTTCGTAGGTGCCTATCTCGAAGTCATTGACCAAAACGGTAAGCGATATCTGTGCCGAAGTTGAGGCGTCCGATTGTAATGTTGCCTGTCCTGCCATAGTACGCAGTTGGGCCTCACATTCGGAGAGCTCCCAGGTGCAATAGACATCCGCATCCGGCCGCAGAGTAGAGACCCGCGCCAGAACTGGTATTTCATGAAAAGCTCCGAAATAAAGCGGGCCGCTCTGAGCGTGGCCGCTGCAGGGAAGCCGATCATCGTCCCACCATCGCTGCTCGGAAATCTCGATAGCCACAGTAGGCACGAGTACGTGCGGTTTGCTTTCGGCGGACATCGCTGCTGCACCATGCTCCGTTGTAGCGGTGGCACTCACTTCTATGTCGAAGCCGTCAGTGTAGCCGGAAATCGTCAGATCGGCGCCGCCAAGCTGATCGAAAGCTATGGACTGGCTGTACGTGTCGGTGTACCCGAAATCGATGGTGTACTCTGGGTCGGTCTCGACTATAACAGACTCCCAATTCCAAGTCACGTTCCCGGGCACTGGCGGGTAGAGAGCTGCCTGTAGGTGAACGGTTCCCGGCGTTGTATAGATATCTCTTGAGGCCGTTCCCGATTCATCCGGCCTTACTGCGTTGGTGTAGCGGACCTCGAAGGCCACAAGTGTGAATGACGTTGATCGGGTAATGCCATCCTTGGTATAGGTGACTGACATGGGATAGGCGCCGGCGGTATCGGCAACAAGTGTTGCTGTAGCTCCGTCAGACGCGGTGACCAAGTGTGCCGGTGACCATGCGAATGTGCCGCCAGGCTCGGCAATACCTTCCAGCTGTGCAGTCACCTGCTTCTCAAAGGCTACGGGTGAGTAGACAGCATTCTCAACACTTGGAGATACAGAGAGATAGCCGTTGGGGTCGGTGAACGCAAGGGCGATAGCTCGGCTGCAGCCTCCCGCTGTTGCTGTGACGACCACGTTGTACGAATGCAGAGCGTTCCACTCAGGAGTGAAGAGCAGCGTAGCGAGGCCAAGATCCTGGGGGTCGCCGGAGAATGTGGCTGCATAGCCAGGTAAAGCCGTGCACGAGGCCGCCCACTGGAGCTCTTCCTTCAGCCAGGCCTCTACCCGGAACTCTACATTCGTGGTACCATCGGGGGCGGCATCAACCTGGAGTACGACTGTCGGCTCACTGTCCGTGGTGCTGACAGTGCTGCCGCCCCATGCTGCCGTCATCGCGACAGGCTCTTCCTGGTTAATATGGTTGCGAACAAAAAGCAGGTCCAGTATGTTAACTTTGCCATCAGCATTGACATCGCTGGGGAAGGCATCCTCAGAGAGGGGTTGTGGAGCGTTGAGATTGTTGCGCACATTGATCATGTCAATAACATTGACATAACCATCCCGAACAGGGTTCCCCTTAATGAGATCGCAGTCCCCACCGTCCCGCAGCGGTTCGCCGCCTTCACCTGCAGTAAGGAGCTCAGCAGCCAGGCTTGCGGCATCGGACGCTATGAGTAGCGGGAAGGTTCTTTCGCCATCCCCGCGTAGCTGTTCTCCACTGATTGTGACATATCCTTCGGTTACGGAATAACTGAGCGGCTCCTCATCGGCGTTGGCGAACGTTGTGGTATCGGGTTCGGCGTTGACCTCATAGGTTCCGGCGACGGTGGCATCATAGAGGAAGGTGATCGTCATCAGCCACGTCAGGCCCTCGCGCCCCGGCCAGATCATCTCTTGCGGATTGACGGCATCGTCTTCTTCCTCGGCCGGGATGGTCTTGTCCAAGTAGCCCAGGTCAGGGTCGAAGGGATCAACCAGCTCCTGCGACACTGACCCGACGATCGAGCCTTTCTCTATCATGGAGGCTTCAGGAAGAAACAGTTGGTTCCGCGTTAGGGTGCCGTAGCGGTAGAATCCAGCGGGGAAGTCGATCTGAATCTGGAATCCCGCGAAGCCCGGAAAGTCTTCGGCGTACACGTCGACGGTGAATGATCCCATGTTCGGCACGTCCGGTGGCATGCCGGTTACTATCGGCAGCGGCCCCTCGCCGCGCTCGTCCGGTCCGCGCAGGTAGACCTCGCCGCCGAGCGCGGGCAGCGCAGACAGCGCGAACAGGAGGGTGCACGCCGTGATCCTGCCTGAGAAGGCGTGGCGGAGCGCGCGGAGAAGAAAAGAAGCAGGATTTGCAGGATTGCGGGCAGGAAAGTCTTGAGGAAGATTCGCGACAGCACAACCCATTCCATCATTTCGACGCCGGTCCATTTCGTTGTCCTCTCTGCCCGATCCGGCATGCCCCATCGGCTGCCGGCCGAACGCGCCCCGTTGCGGAGCATCCTTGGGAAAGAATCATCTCGCCCGTTTGGTGCGGCTGGCATTTCAGCCGCCGGGCGATGTTGTGATGCGATTTTTTCTCCCTCTATATCTATTATACCATACAACTGGCGTTTGTCAAGTCCCGAATTTTGATTTTTCTGAAAAAAATTGGCGGGCCTTACAATTGCAAGCGGGAGGGCGAAATTCGAAATGCGAATCCTGCAGATCGCGCCCCTGAAATGCTGTCCCGAGGGGGGCGGCGCCTTCTCCTGCGGGCGCGCATGCGTGTTTTCGTCCCACAAATACAGCACGCCGCGCCGGAAGCATAGCCGGCGCGGCGCGAGGTTTCCGACAGTCTGGCGGCTGCACGATTTCTCAGAACTTGTAGACCATGTGGATGTAGAAGCGGTTGTTGTGCGGACGCTCGCCCGTCACGTCGTTGAAGGCGTCGCCTTCCGAGAAGATAGCGTAGGCCATTCTCATGTTGAGATTGCTGGTGACATCGGCGGTGAAGAAGAAATCCAGCTCCTTGCCCAGTTCCTTGGACGTGGGCGGCGATATGCGCTCGGCGCTGCGGAAAATGTGGCCTTCGATGCCCAATGTGGACATTCCGTACGGCTTGAACGATATCTGCGCGGCCCAATCGACAAGGTTCGTGAAGTGGAAGACGTCCGCCAAGCCGTTCATGCCGTGTATGTTGCGATACAACGGATTGTAAGCATCCGCATCCCCGTCGTCGAGGTCGCTGTCGCCGCTGGCATATGAAACGCTTCCTGAAATCCTCGGCGACCACTGCACCTGCTCCCAGTTGAGGCCTATTTCGGCCGAAGCTGCGTATGCGCTCACGGTTGCCGAGCCGTCGGTGGAGGGCGGTGGCTCGGCCGAGTGGCCGAACTGATACGCCGCCTGCAGGTCATAGTCGATCTCCGGCATGAACCATCCGGCAACGCGCGCGCCCACCGTATAGCGCTTGTCGTTCGCGAAGTCGGTCGTCACGCCGATCTCGTCCCCTCTGAAATCGTCGGTCGTATACAGGAAGTACAGGTCGATCAAGGTGTTCTTCTTTTCGCCCAGGCCCATGTCGGCTCGATAGGACGAATAAAGGCCGGCTATCTGCGGCTGCGCCGGGCCTCGGGGGGCGTACATGTGATTTATTTCGGCCAGGAAGAAATCCACGGAAAGCTGGTCGGTCGTGTTCATCGACAGCTTGATCGTGTCCCACGTGAGGCCGCCGTAGAATTCGTTGTTGCTGAGTATCCATTCGTTGCCATAGATCAGCTCGGTGCGGCCGACCAGGGCCGTGATGCCGGGCATGAAGAAATTCTTCCACTCGCCGTAGCCTTCGTATAGCTGGACCTCCGGGTTCGCGACCTGCGGGCTGTCGATGAATGGAGTGCCGGCATCGGGATCGAACCGCTCGAATCGGTTGTCCTGGCCCAACACGTTCATGTTTATGATTGAGGTGCGGAAGGAGATATCGTGCGTCAGGCTGAAGTTCGCCCCCAGGATCACCTTGTAAGACACCCAATCTTCCCAGTTGGAGTTCACCGCGCCAAGGTTGGGAATCTGTCCGGTCACGCTTGGGCCGAAAATCCGCTGGATGAACCCGATATCGCTGGTGTTGTAGCGGGCGCGGATGTATCCATCCAGGCGCATCGACTCCAGCATGTCTCCCCAACTGGTGCCGTCGCCGCGGTGAGGGAACGGCTGCTTGAAGAAATTGTTCCAGAACATAACGAACGGGTCTTCGCTGCTCACATCCGGCTCGGCCATAGCCGCCCCGCAGATGCACAGCATCAACATTGCCACTGCAAGCCCACGCGCCATAGTGTACCTCCTGTCATCTCGAACGGGCAAAGCCTTGATAATAACCAGGCACAAGCCGGAAGGGGCCGACTGCCGCCGCCCGGCTTCCATCTCCTTACATCGTCAAGAAGGCAGACGCGCTTTGATGGCTTTTCCGCCGGATGCCCTGCTTGCCGGTATTCAGCCGAAAAAAGGCAATGGGAATGCCGAAATCTTGAATCCGGCGTCAAAAGCAGCGGGCGGGGGTTGATATTTCCCGGCCGAATCGATATACTGAGGCGGTGTAAAAGAATGTAAGGCGAAAGACCCGCACACAAATAAATGAACTTTCGCCGAGCGCTCCGTTTATACAGATGGCAGAGGCTGCAATGTCCGGACCCGACTCCGAACTGATGCTGGAGTTTCAGCGCACCGGCGACGAAGCCCTCTTCGAGGAAATCGTCAGCAAGTACCAGAAGCCGCTGATCAACTTCTTCTACCGGCTCATGTGGGACCGGACGGAGGCCGAAGACCTTGCCCAGGAAGTGTTCTGCCGAATATTCGTGCACCGGAAAAGCTACGAGGCGAAAGCCAAATTCAGCACGTACCTGTTCAGGATAGCACGAAACCTGTGGATAGACCACAGCCGCACACAGGGAAAGCAACCCCATATGACGTCGCTGTCGATGCCCGTCCACCAGGACGGAAGGGGTGAGGAGCTTATAGATACGATTCCGGCGCCTCAGCAGGAAATGCCGGAATCAGACACTCAGGTGGCCCGGAGGCTGCAAAACGCGCTCGAACAACTGTCCGAAGAGCAGCGCCTGGTATTCATCCTTGCCAAGGACCAGAAAATGAAGTATGCCGAAATAGCCGATACGCTGCGAATACCGCTCGGAACGGTTAGATCGCGAATGCACTCGGCAGTCCAGAGGCTGCAGGCGTTGCTCAGAAACGCCTTGGACTGAAGAAGAAAGCAATGGATAAGCACAGGCAGTATCAGGAAGACATCGTCTCATACCTGATGGGCGAGCTTGACGACGCCTCACGCAGCGCTCTCGAGCGTCACCTTGCATCCTGCCCCGCCTGCCGCCGGCGGGTGCAAGCCTGCCGACGCCTGCTCGAGTCCGCCGCAGAAACTCCCGAGATCGAGCCGCCGGCCGACTTCACGCAGCGCGTAATGTCTGCCGCACGAGCCGCGCAACGCCGACACACATACCACGAGCAACTGCGCCAGGCCGCACGTGTACCGCAACCCGTCGATACGTCGCTGATCCTCAGAAAAACACTCAGCTACCGCCTCGCCAGGCTCGTCGTGTTCGCAAGCGTATTCATCATAGCGCTCATCACTATAAGCAGCATGTTCGATCAGCCCCGGCAGCCGAACCAGCCCGGCAGGCACCAGCCGGCAGACATCCGGCCCGGCGACGATTCCGCAGCCGCGCCGTACGACGCCGCAGAAGGAACCGCCGTCGACACCACGGCCGTCGCCGCCATCGATGCGGCCGCAGAACCGCCGACCGTCGTAGATGCCCCCCCAAGCGTCGACGACATCGCCAGCCTTCATATCGAAGTGCCGCCCCTGACGCTCGACCTGCCGCCCATCGAACTCGCCCGGCCCGGGTCGGCCATCGAAGAACTGCACGTTCTGCGCACAAACGCACCTAACCCCGCATACATAGCAAGGCTCGACTGGCGCGTCAAGAAACGAGCCGTCGGCTATGAAGCAGCATTCGCAATACGCCGCGGCCTGTGGTGGCTGGCAAACAACCAGCAGCCCGACGGCCGCTGGACAGCTTCCGACAGCCTTCGGCCCGGAAGCTCCGAAATCGAGCGCGGCAAAACGCTGAGCGATGAAGCAGCTACCGCAGCAGCGCTGCTGGCAATGCTCGGCGACGGCCACACCCCCCGCAACGGCAGCTTCCGCGCACACGTCGCGCGCGGCGTTCAGTGGCTCCGCAGCCGCCAGCAGCCCGACGGCAGCATCGGAAACTCCGAAAATACGACGCCCGAGCTGTTCATCGTCGGCCAGGCGCTCGCAACGGCGGCACTCGCCGAAACATACGGCGTTACCGGCGAAAGCCGATACCTCGCATCCGCACAGCGCGCCGCCGACCGCCTCGCGCAATACGAGCCGAAAATCGCCGCGTCCGGCGGCTCCATAGCACGCAAGCAGATCGCGCCGGCCGCGCTGCGCATGGCGGCACTCGCCACCGTGCGGCTCGCCCGCGTGGACAACCATGAAGAAACCGTCAGCAAAACTGCCAAAGCATTTGCGAAAGCAGCAAGCTCAAGCACCGCCCTTGCATATCCCCTCGAGGGAACATCCGCCCCCCCCATCACCGCCGGAATGCTGTCGATGCTGGCTCCCGGAAGCGCTCCGGACACTGCCGCACTCGCCGGCGAGCTGCCCCGCCTGCGCCAACACCTGCCCGACTGGTCGCGCAACGGCCAGGTCTACTGGCTGTGCGGCACGGCTATCGCCCACAAGGCGGGCGGCGACTTCTGGCAGCAATGGAACCAGGCGCTAGTGCAAACACTCGTTCGCCACCAGCAGAAATCCGGTGCAGACGGCGGAAGCTGGTCGCCCAAGGACCGCGACACCAGGCTGGGTGGCAGGGTGCTCGCCACCGCACTGGCCATTCTCGCCCTCGAAACACCCTACCGCTGAGCGCCGCGACAGCCTCGTCTATACCGGAAGGCGGATAAATATCCAACCCGGTGCATTCTGCTCGGCGTGGATCATGTTTCTGCGGCCGCCTCACGAGCCTGCCGCTTCTCGCGCGACATCAGCATCAGGTTCCGCACGTAAACCACCGAATTGAAGGAAAATGCCAGGATAAAAACAGGGTTGCGCAGATAAATCGAATAGGTCAGGATCATCAGCGTGCCGGCTATGCTCAGAATCCAGAATGAGGCTGGAATAACGCTTTTCTTCCGGCGCTCGCTGGCGATCCACTGTACGACGAACCGCGCAGTAAACACCGCCTGCGCCGCAAAGCCGAAAGCATGCCAATAGCCGCCCGGCCCGCTCAGCTTGCCCACCACCTCGTGAAACCAATCAGAAAATGCTGCCAACATATATATCTGCTCCTGCAACAGGCTGGCGTCTTCCAGGACTCAACCGGAAGCCGCGCCGCGGAAAAAGGCTTGGCAGCCCCACGTCCACCCCCTATGTTCGGCGCAACACAACACGGGTGAAATATCCTACATTCTCCGCCCGGAAAAAACAAGGAAGCTCCCCCGGAATGATAAGCGAAACCGCCCCCGCCGGCCGTGCCAGTCCGTGTCTGTCCGCGTTGGTCAGTGTTTGTCTGTGGCCGCTTTTCCGCTTGCATCGAATGATGGCTCGCGCTACAATTCCCGAAACCAGACGCCGAACGACGCAGCCAATGGGCGCACGACGCCGGCGCCCTGCTCCCACGGCAACTGAAGGAGATTGAAATGAGCAAGCGAAGCCTGTCGGTAACGATCACTTGTGTGGCAGCGGCATTTCTCGCCGGCTGCGGAAAAAGCGAAGATGCGGGCAGACCGTCGATCACCATATGCTGGGCGCAGTGGGCGCCGGCCGACGGCCTGGCCGAGCTTGGCGCCGAGTTTGAGAAGGAAACGGGCATAGCCGTGAAGGTGCGCCAGATTCCATGGCCAAGCTACCAGGACCAGGTCTTCCTCGAGTTCGGCAGCAGGCAAACCGGTTTCGATATCGTGGTCGGCGACAGCCAGTGGATAGGCCGCGGGGCGGTTGATAACCTGTACGTGGAGCTGACCGACTGGCTGCCGACGGCCGTCGACATGGACACCGTCCACCCGCGGGCCGCGCGTTACCTGTGCGAATACCCGCCCGGCAGCGGCAGGTTCTACGCCGCACCATGCGAAACGGACGCCGTCGGCTTCGCCTATCGCAAGGACTGGTTCGAGGATGCGAAGGAGAAGGAGGCGTTTCAGGCCAAGTACGGCCGCGAGCTTGCAGTGCCCGACACGTGGGACGAATTCCGCGATCTGGCTGAATTCTTTCACCGACCCGACGAGCGCCGCTACGGCTGCACGCTGCTGACTGGCCGCGATTACGATTCGCTCACGATGGGCTACCAGCAGATTATGTGGACCTTCGGCGGATCGTGGGGCGAACAGGAAACCTATCGCGTGAGCGGATACGCCAACAGCGATGCAGCGGTCGCCGCACTGACCTTCATGAAAGAGCTGCTCGCGTTCGCTCCGAAAGGCGCCGGCAACTTCGGCTACGATAAGAACCTCGAGTCGCTCACAAACGGCTCCACGGCGATGGTGATGGACTACTTCGCATTCTTCCCGGGGATTGTCGAGCAGATGGGCGACAAGGCGGGGTTCTTCCTGGCGCCCGCCAAAGACGGCCGCCGCGTGATCAGCCTCGGCGGCCAGGGCTTCAGCATTTCCACGAAGGTGCCGGAGTCGCAGCAGGAGCTTGCCAAAAAGTTCATCGCATGGTTCCTGACAACAGACGTGCAGAAGAAGTGGATCACCAAGCCGGCAGGCTTCACCGCCAACACCGCGATCCTCGCGAGCGACGAATTCCTCAAGGCCAACCCATACAACGAGGCATTCGCGAAATCGCTCGACCACCTCGAGGACTTCTGGAACGTGCCCGCATACAACGAGCTTCTTGCGGCCGCCCAGCGGTACGTGGGCGAGGCGCTCGACGGCGCGTGCACGCCGCGCGAGGCGCTCGATAAGCTTGCCGCCGAGCACGAGGCTATCCTTACCGAGGCGCAACTGCTGAAGGCCCAGTAGCGGAAATTCTGATGGCTACGCTGGATAGTCGCACCGGACTGCTGAAGTACGGTTTCATCGGCCCCGCGCTGGTGTTGCTGATCGCGCTGAATATTTTCCCGCTGGTCTATAACGTTGCGCTCAGCTTCACTGACGCGAGCGGCATCGGCCGCGAAACGTCGTTTGTCGGGCTGCACAACTACGCCCGGGTACTCGCCGAGCCTGAATACGTGTCGGGCATGCGCATAACGGCCATATTTGTGGCGGCGGCCGTTTCAGCCGAGTTGCTCCTGGGATTCGTGCTTGCGCTGGCGTTGCGCGACCGCTTCGCCGGCCGCAGCGCCGTGCTGACTATCCTCCTGATCCCGATGATGCTGTCGCCTGCCGTGATGGGGCTGTTCTGGCACCAGATTCTGAAAGAAGACTACGGCGTGCTCAATCAGTTGCTCGCAGTTGTGGGGCTTGGCGAGCCGCAGTGGACGGCCGACCCGCGTCTGAAGCTGGTTTCGGTGCTGATCATCGATATCTGGATGTGGACTCCTTTCATGATGCTGATCGCCCTGGCCGGCCTCAATTCCATTCCGCGATACATCTACGAGGCGGCCGAGATCGACCGGGCCGGCCGCTGGCGTGTGTTCTGGAAGATCACGCTGCCGATGTCCGCCCCGCTGCTTGTGCTGGCCGTGCTGCTGCGCACCACCGACGCGCTCAAGCAGTTCGACCTCGTCATGGCCATTGCCGGGCGCAACGAGGCTTCCACCAAAACGCTGAGCGTTCTGCTGTACGAGCAGCTCATCTGCTATCAGAAAATCGGCCTGGGCAGTGCATACGCGTGCGTGGTGCTGGTGCTTGTAATCGCCCTGGCGACCATTTTCACGCGCTACATCGATTTCATCCAGCGCAAGCAGGGCAGGTTGGAAGCGTGACGACGCGCGAGGGCGCGGCGGAAACGGCGAAGATGCGGGCGGGACGCCCAATGGCGTGGGGTTAGCACCTTTGTATGCGAAACAGATGGTGGGCAAAGGCAAAGAGAAAGACGGGCGGGCACAGAGACCCGCCCCTACATGAGCTAACCTCATTCTTTGTTGGTACTGCGGCTCGCTCGTTGGCAGGAGGTAACAGAATTCGTGCGAAACAACTCCGTCTATTTCTCTTCGTGCGGGCCGGCGGCCCGCATCGTCTTTGTAGGGGCGGGTCTCTGTGCCCGCCCGTCTGGTTTGTAGGGGCGGACCGCCAACCCGGCCCACGTCTACCGGCATTTCTTGCCCAAATGGCAGGCGTGCAAAGGCT
>Ga0210003_1001711_pt1 | contig 19101 bp, 10 predicted proteins | sample LantaG_FD_182804 | JGI IMG/M metagenome (GOLD analysis project Ga0210003, IMG submission 182804) | Deep subsurface microbial communities from Baltic Sea to uncover new lineages of life (NeLLi) - Landsort_02402 metaG (SPAdes) (version 2) | ecosystem: Environmental > Aquatic > Marine > Oceanic >...
GGAGTTGAAAAAAATTCTTTTGTAGATTGTAAGAAACCAGAAACTGTAGATAGGAAAATAACAGATATTTGAATATAATTTATTTTATTGTTAAGATCATCATATTCTAAGTCTAATAGACTTTTATTTTCTTTACACTCTTTTAGAATATATAAATTATTATTGACAAAAGCTTCTAATTGATTTTTGAAAATAACAAACTGTTTTTTTGATTTAAAATTATCAGGTAAATTAATAGTTACATTGTAATCTATAGTAGGAATACCACCATTAGTAGTTTTATCGTTAATATCAATAACAACATTTTGATTTTCATTTTCATTTTCATTTTCAGTTGATTGAATGAATTTTTTTTTATTTTTTTTGTCTTTAGAACCTAATGGGTTCTCATCATTATCTAAAGTATTATTATTACTTGACATATAATAATAATACAGAAAAAATTATTACAACTGTTACCATTTTCCTTTTCTAACATTTATTCTCGGTCCAGCTCCTCGTTTTTGAACACTATTTGGATCATACACATCATCCTCATCATCACTCTCAATATCTTTAGATAATTCCCAAAACTCTTTTGAACCTAATCTAAAGTTTCCATGATTTGCTGCTTTATACCAAAATATTGTATCTTGTAATTTATTAGATTTGGAATTGTTATTTATAACTAAACACTCGAAATTTTCTGTACATTGGTCCATAACTTGACAAAATGATTCAAATGTAGGAAACATACCAGCATAATTTTCCCATATTCGTCTTCTATTAGCAATATAGGGTTCTCTCAATATAAAAACATAATCAATATTTGTTCTTAAATTTGGTGGGATACCAAGGGGATATTGCATTGTGATGATTAGCATGATCTTCCAGTGTCTACCGTTCATGAATAATAATCTCATCATCTTATCTTTTGTCCATTTATTATCATATAAACAATCGTCTAAAATAACGAATGCTCTAGGGTCAATAGTTGTCCTTTTATACGCCTCCATTTCCTTTTTAATCTGTTTCAATACTGTTTTCTGTCTCTTTAGTATATTTTCTATAATAGCGGTATTGTATTCATCATGAATAAATAATTTTGGAACATGAGCAGCAAAAAATCCATTTCCAGCTTCTGTTCCTGATATAACTGTTCCAATAGGAATGTCTTGATGATAATATAATAAATCTCTCACAAGAAAACTTTTTCCAGTATCTCTTCTACCAATTAATACCACAACTGGACCTTTATTTTCCTCGGGACGGAAGCTAATATTCTTCATATCAAATTTTCTTAAATCCAAACTCATAATTATGATTGATAAAGAAAAAAATAATTAATGAAATACGAAAAAAAATAATTAATGAAATACGAAAAAATAAGTTAGAATTAATTTTTATATTTATAATAAGAATTATAAAGAATGGACTTTTCTTTGTATTATCGAAAAACAAAAAATGAAGATTTATTTAATGATTTAGAAGAATCTCAATTAGGCCTCAATAACTTACAAAATTATGTGCCTTTATATGAAAAATTTTTTTCACTTAACTCATCTAATTTTAACAGTATTATTTTGAATCAAAAGTATTATCTTAGTAAGGTTAATCACACATTAACAAAAAATACATTAAATGTGAATGTAATAGATAATTCAAATAATATGATACAACAAGAAATATTCTGTAAATTCTCACCACTATTAGACCCTTTAAAATTTTTAACCGGTAAGTATGATTTATCAGCAAATAATTCTATAGAATTACCAACATACAATTCAACCAATAAATTTCCTAAACTATTAGATCAAAATAATAGTGCATACGTGGATGCCTTTTTTACATACTTATCTAGTCAACTACTTCATCAGAACAATTTTATAAATAGTATTGATTATTATGGAGCTTTTATAGGTAGACAAGAACATTTCTTATATAACATTGTAGATGATCTTGAATACTTGAATGATAGTAATTATTTTCATAATAATAGAAATAAATTTTTCAATTTAGAAACTGATGACTATAGTGATTATTTTAACATAGATTCTAGAACAAATAAGAAAAAACTTATTATTAATGATAAATTAGATAAAATACAAGTAGATTCATTTAATAATGATGATTTTAAAATTTTTACTCATAATGATGAAACAGATACAAAAATTTACGATTTGAGTGATGTATGTATTTATAACTATTCCTTGAAAAAATCTAATGATTCAGATTCAGACTCGTCTTGTAGTTCAAAATCATCAAACACTATGTGTGAAATTAATAGTGATTGTGGTTCAGAATGTTCTGAAGATGATTCGGAAAGCGAAGATGGGGAAGAACATAATGTAATGTGTTCGTTATACGATTTTCCGATTCAAATGATTTCTTTGGAAAAATGTGATAATACATTAGATTATTTAATGGAAAATGATTTATTAAATAACAAAGAATGGATATCATGTCTATTTCAAGTAATAATAAGTCTATCAACCTTTCAGAAAACCTTTTCATTTACGCATAATGATTTACATACGAATAATATTATGTATATTACTACTGAAAAACAATTTTTGTTTTATTGTTTTAATGGAATTCATTATAAGGTACCAACATATGGAAAGATTTATAAGTTAATCGATTTCGGAAGAGCTATTTATAAATTTAATGGACAAACTATGTGTAGTGATAGTTTTCACCAAAAAGGCGATGCCGCTTCTCAGTATAATTGTGAACCATATTTGGATGATAAAAAACCTAGATTGGAACCAAATTTTAGTTTTGATTTATGTAGACTAGCATGTTGTTTATACGATCACTTTATAGAAGATCTATTTGAAGCAAAAATTATTATTAAAAAGAATAAAATAGCATCACTTATAAATTCTTGGCTAATAGATGATAAAGGCAGAAATATATTATATAAAACCAATGGCGAAGAGAGGTATCCTGAATTTAAATTATATAAAATGATAGCCAGAACTATACATAACGCAGTTCCTTCAAATCAATTAGAAAATCAATTATTTAAAGATTATATTGTAAGCAAAAAAAAAATTAACAAATCTAAACACATTATGAATATAGATAAGTTTCCTGTATTAGTATAATTAGTATAATTAGAATTTTTATATAACATAAATTATATAAAAATTATTTAAAATGATGGGTTATCAACAAAAGCCATTGTTGTTTTAGAACCACCAGTTGAGTTAGCTGGAATATCAAACTGCGAGTATATATAAATACCAATAACCGAAACAAAATAAACAATCAGTGATTCTTTAATGACCTCTTTTAATGGTTTCTTTTCATCGTCTGGAAGAAATTTCATCTCTATAAATTTATACAAAAAGAATACAGTACATATGGCTAAAGCGTAAATAAATACTTCCTGCATTTACATTACACATAAATAAAGTTACTATACTTTTAACGAATTATGTTAATACTTCAATCTCTTCTAATCCGATAGGTACTTTATTCATCTCTTTTGGTTTTTCTAAATCATGAACATCTAATTCGGTTAACTTAATTTTTTCTCCAATTATGATTTTATCATCATCATCATCATCCGCTTCCTCCATTTTTCTTGCCTCATTTCTCTCGTGACTGATTTGTTCTAATCGCGCCTCAGTTTTTGGAGCAATAATTTCTTCTATTTTATTATCTAAATCAACTGCTCTATCAACATCATCAAATTTTATCGAATCCTTCTTCACTCCTTCGCTTTCCATTTCTAAAGGAGCTATTTCAAAGGGCGTTTCTTCTACAACATTGCTAGACTCGACTATAACATCGTTATCATTTTTTGTTTCAACTTCATTCTCTTCTACAGGTTCTGTAGAAATAATTTCTTCGGTTTCTTCAACTTGAATATCTTGTTCAACAGTTTCATCAAGATATACTTTTAATATATCTTCTACCGGAATATTATCGCGAATAGAATTTAAAATTTGTTCTCTTACAATTAGTTCCAATTCTCTGTTGTGCTTTTGAATTTGTAGAGGAGTTATATTTTTCTCAAAAAGATATATATTTGTATACATTTTTCTTGCGGTATTAATATAAATTTTATGAATAAAACTCTCTAAAGAAGGAACGCTAATATCAATTTTCTTTTGTTGATTTCCTACACGCATACAAGTTAGACTTTTCAACTGAATAATATGAACACAACTAATTAAATCAGTTAAATATCCACAATTACTTTTTTCAACAATTCTATTTGTTTCTTCTGTTACAATGTTAGGATTCCATTTGGGAACTCTAGCTAAAAAATTTTGAAAAGTCATTAAATACTTTTCTAATTCATCATTTTCTTCACATAATTTCCAAGACTCATCAAAAATAGATCTAAATCCTTCTATTACTAAAGGTGTAATAATATTAATTAGACGAGCACACCACTCATTTCTTGATTCTTGAAGACTTGTTATAGAATAATCATCCATTTACATAAATGAAATATTTTCTAAAGTATAATCCGAACGCTTTAATATAAAATGAAGTATAGAAGACATTAATAATTTCTCTTCTCTAAATTCCTTCTTAATTTTCTGAATATAAACTAAATATTCATATTTTTTTAATTCATCAATACTCAAATCTTTGATATATTCTATAATATCTAATGCTGAATAACCTTTTTCATATAAAACTTCGCTTATATAATGAATCTCCTTCTTATTTATTTTTTCAAATTCACTTTTAAATTTTGCTTTTTTTTGTTTATTTAATTTTACTATAGAGAATGTTTTATCTAATTTATACTGATGTAAATTCACTTCTTTATTATTAATTAGTGGTTGAGGTATAAATATTTCACAAAAACGAGATAATATAGGTCGTAATAATTTATATTTATCATCAACAATAATAAAAAATCTCGTTGAATGACTAAATAACTCAATACATCTTCTTAATGCGGATTGAGCATCAATAGTTAATTTGTCTGCGTTTAATAGAATAATGCTTTTAAAAATAGAACCTTCTTGTAAATTAATATTTGTTCTGGCAAAAAATTTTAATTCTTCTCTAATAAATTTAATACCTTTTCCGTGAGCACAATTAACAGTCATTATATAATTATTAATCATATGTTTATCATTTTTATAAATTTTCTTTAAAAAACTGAATAGTATGGTTTTTTTACCACAACCAGATGTTCCGTGAAATATAATATTTGGAATTTTTTTATGCTCTATAAAATTATCTAATTTATCATTTATATCTTTATGGATTATTAATGACATTAATATATTAATAATTAGTTACTTTTTAACTAATTATTACTTATTTATATTTTTCTTTTTACTGATTTTCTCTTTTTACCATTTTTACCATTTTTTGTTTTTTGTTTTTTTCTTATTTTTTTTCCTCCTCCAAAATCTGCTTCATAGAAAATAAACTTTGGTATATCACTATTTGTGTTACATTCTAAAAATCCACATTTTTCTTTACATTCTGTCATTACATATGTTAATCGTTCATTTTCTATTATTTTGTCTACACTATCAATAGGACATTCATCTAAATTTGTCCCTCCAGTTCCAACAATATATTGTTGAATTCTCATCCTTTGGATTCCATGGATTCCATCTATTTTTAGAGAAATGCTACCAGATTGATATAAATGTATATCCGCACATAAATAGAAATAATTTACACTATCTTCTAATAACATATATATCTCTTTTAATACATCATCAAAATTTACAATATCTTTAACGGTTTGATTTTCACTTTTTTTTAATTTTAATCCTATTATAGGATGATGTCCAATGATTATTAAATTTTTAATTTCACCATCATACTTATCTACAGTTTCTTTAATAAATTCTAGTTGTTGTGCCTGTAGTATTTCGATAGTAATAGATTCATCGTGTAAAAAAGCTTTATAACAAGGTAAAAACAATTCTGCTGTAGACTCATACATACTTGTATCAATCATTAATACCAAAGTTCCATTTTTTAACATTTTTTCATGTGATAATTTATAGTCAATCTTTCTATTGTCTCCAAGAGCTATGTTTTCATATTCAATTACTTTACAATCATTTTCCGAAACAGGGTTTTCTAAATTATCAATAAAAAAATTATTTTGTCCTGTATTAGTTTCTAAATCGTGATTACCTAATATCATATATATATCTATATCTTTGGGTAAATAACTAAATCCTAAATTCATTTGTTCGGGAATTATAAATTTTTTCTTTTTCCCATTATATAATTCTTTAATTGTATAGTAATTATCACCGGCTACAGTCAAAAAATCTATTGATGGTAATTTATCTAGCCTTGTGTTTAATCTTGTCATTACATTTTCAAGACAACCTTTATTAAGATTATTCCAACATCCAAAATGTATAAAGTTGCTCATATTATTATAATCATTTATAATAAAATTGAATTGAATTAATTTAATAATAAGTTATTAAATTAAGTAACTATGAGTGTAACGAATACCGATTTACTGAAGAATAAGTATAAATATTCAATTGAAATTCTTGAAAAGAATATTGTAGAAAATCATCTTGATGAAAAAATACTATTAGCAACACAAAAACTCACTCCAGAATTTTGTGTTAAATATATATTGAATTTAGATATTGAATCAGGTGGCGAGGAATCGTATATATTTGATGTTTGTTATATATTAGAATTTCAAAAACATATAACTGAAAAGGAATTAATGGATTTAATAACTACTTAAACTTTTGGTATAAGGATTTTGTTTAAATGCTGTTAAAATATCAGGATTGATTCTATCACAATCTTGACAATTATTATAGTATTGAGGAACATTTATTTTTCCGTATGTTTCTACAGATGGAATTGCTCCATTAATTCCATTATTTCCGTTTCTAACCCATAATCTATTATTATTTCTATCTTGGTCCATTTTATCAATTTGAACTTTTTGGTCGTGATTCAACATAGACATACCGCCTTGATTAGGTCTATTTTTATATGTTTTATTGACATTATTGCGTTGATTATAAGCAGCATTATATAACGCTACACCCGTTCCATTTCCACCATCACCATAATATTCACAATTGGTTGTATCTCTTTCTTGATCTATAGCTTGTTGTTCAGTAACAGTATAAGCACCATCTTTTTGTCCTTCTACATTTAAATGATTATTATCTAATAAACCAACAGTAGTTTCCTTGATAGTAGTAGGAGCTCTATCAGCAGGATTCCATACTCTAGCAGCAGCTACATGTGTTTGAACATTCCCTGTAGGATTTATATTACCAATTACATTTTCTTTTCTAGATGGTCTTAATACATCTAATAATGGAGCAATAGCAGCTTTCATAAAACCTCCAACATTACCAAAACCAGAATATTGTCTAACAGTGCTTCTATTGTTAGGTAGAGGAGTATAGCCATCTTTTCCATAATCATTAGAACCAGCTGCTCCGGAACCACACCCATTCGGATTTAAAACAGGATTTGATTGTAATTGGGGTCTTTTAGGTTGTTGATATTCTCCAGGAGTATACATTTTGGTTCCCTCAGGATTAGAATCAGCACCAAAATATTCTCTGCCTGTAGTAGATCTATTTACATCTTTTGCCACTTCAATAGAACGGACAGTTTGTGCTTTTTCTAAACCAGTTGTAGTTAACCATCTGTCAGGAGTATTAATAAAATATTTATCAGGTAAATATTTTTCAACCTTACCTTGTGTTTCTACTGTTGGTGGAGCATTATTAAAGTAATGAGCAGGTCCCTCGTGATTTGCTAAACCAAATGTCAATTTTGGATTTGTTTCAACACGAAGCTGGTCTACATTTCTATCTACCCATTTATCTCTTGCTGCCATGCCTGAGTTAAATCCTAACTCTCCTTCAGTAGTATAGCCTGCGTCTAGAGCAGGTCCTACTTTTTGTTCATCCCACATCTTGACATTTGATATTTTTGAACCAGGTATTACTCTTGATTGATAAAATTCACTTTGATTTGGTGTTCCATGTGCAAATCTCATATTTTTCTGAGGGGCAAATAATGGGGCTTGTTCCTGTTTTCTAATATTTTGACTACCGCTTCCATTCATATTATCTAAAACTGACTCGGCAATGTTTGGATTTTGAGTACTTCCTCTAACTTTTCCTCCAAAAAAAGGAGCCATATTATTATGTTTGAATTCAGTTTTATTTACTGAATTCCCTGTAAGACTTTTAAAATCATTTGTCTTTGACATATTTCCAAATTGATCGGGACCATTTCTATATTCTTGGTATACAGATGGTTGAAAAAATTTATCTGTAACTGTATTTGGATCTCTATATTTATTTGGATTGGTATTTTTAACACCCTTCATTACTGGATAATTAATAGCTGGTTCATTATAATTCGGTAATGAATTTACAGGTTTTCCCATATTTTCATAACCTTCTTTTTTATTTTCTTGATTAGAAGCGACATATAATCCTCCTAATACTACAAGTGGTAATGCTAACTCCATTTATATATATGTTATATATTTTTTATAAAAAATTATATATAACATATTAATTTGTTATTTTTCCACAAGTTTGGGTTTTCACACAATTATTTACATTTATATTGTTACCAAATCCTCTAAAAGCTGTAGCAGATAATACATTTCCATCATTCTTAGGAACACATGGTGCTGTGGCAACAAAATAATCTTTTTCTAAGAGTCGTGTATTTAAATTATTTTGAAATGGTTTACAAGTGTTTTCTTGAGGATTCAAAGGCAAGATAGCCCAATTCACTTGTTCTAAATCTCTATACCACCAGGCCGGATCGGTAACTCGTGATTGATCGGTAAATGAAGCACATGTAGGATATGATATTGGTTTAGACTTGACAGCTTCTTTTTTATAATTATTTTCCTCACAATCTTTTGTAAGTGTTCTTGTTAAACCCAATAAATCACTTTCAAGATTTATAGTATTGGTTCGTAAATTACCTCCCCATTGTTGTATTCTCATATAAGGATCTTCCATATAGCAAGGTTTGTCACCCCACCCTGGTTGATTTATCATATAACGACCAGGTCCAGTCATTTCTTGTAATTGTTTTTTTACTCTACAAGGATCATCATGAAATCTAGTAAACGACATTCTATATAGTATATAATTTTATTTTTTATTTTTATGTTTATTTTTAAATAAATTACTTAAATATTATATTATTTTAAATACAATGAGTAGATATCCGTATGTTTTGTTATTTCGACATAATACATATTCCAAAATAGACAGTTTTATAGAAGATAATAAAGATTTATTAATGTGTTCTATTCATATTATAAATGACGCTAGTCAATTAAATAAATTATATAATCCCAATTATCATTTATTAGTTACATATGGTGATACTTATGATGAATATGATTATATTGCGAAACAACTACCATCACGATTTTCTAATCGATGGTTTCATAAAACTGACATATCTAATATTGATGAATTTAATAATAATGTAAATTATTGTTATATCACAAATGTTATTGATAATAGAGAAAACACCCGACCAATATTCTCTATATTTACTACATGCTTTAAAAGTTATGATTATATTAAAATTGCGTATGAATCTATAATAAAACAAACATTACTAGATTGGGAATGGGTTATTATGGATGATACACCAGAAGATAAACATTTTGTTTTTCTTAAAGAAAAATTAGCTCAAGATAATCGTGTAAGATTATATAAAAGAGATAAAAATAGTGGCAATATAGGAAATGTTAAAAATGAAGCTATATCACTATGTCGTGGTAAATATGTATTAGAAATGGATCATGATGATGAAATATTAGAGAATTGTTTATTAGACTCTTATAATATTTTTGAATCAGACCCAGAAATTGGCTTTGTGTATGCTGATACTATTGGACTATATCGCAGCAATGGGTCGAGTTATCATTTTGGAGATTTTATTTGTCTAGGATATGGTGGATATTATTCTCAAAAAATTAATGGTAAATGGATCTATGTTTATAATACACCAAATATTAACAATATTACATTGAGTCATCTTGTTTGTTTGCCTAATCATCCGCGTATTTGGAAAAGATCAGTTTTAATGGAACTAGATAGTTATTCTGAATTTTTGCCTATTTGTGATGATTATGAAATTCTTCTTAAAACATGTTGTAGCAAATATAAAGTTGTTAAAAATAATAAGGCGCAATATATTCAATATGAAAATGATGGGGGTAACAATTTTTCAACTATTCGAAACAGTGAAATTAATCGTATTGGACCTAATTATATTAGTCCCATGTTCTACAATAAATATGGAGTCCATAATAAAATGAAAGAATTAGATGCATATGAAGATGAAAAATATATTGAGAACATTTCACCTATTTGGAAACGAGAAAATGAATATCAACATAAAAAAATGAACTCTACAATTAATTTAGATTATGACAAACAATATTGTATTATTAATGATGCTATAGATGATATAGATACTGTAGATAGATTAAAAGAACTATATAAAAATAGTCGCAACGATTTTCTATTTTTAAGTAATTGTATGACACATGAAGAAATGTATCATAAATTAGAGTCACATGGTTTTGACAGGATGAAATGTTATTCATATAACGATTGTTCGGAGGAAGAACTCATTAACTACTTTAAAATGATGTATAAAAATGATAACTGTGAACAAGAAGTTATACATAGCATCAGTAGTCGCTCTGAAATAAAATTTGATAAGAAACGAGTATTTATCATTCATAATAACAAAAAAGGTGGAATTGAAAAATATGTAAACGACATTATGAAATTATATAATACGAATGAATATATCTTTATAGAAAACAAGGAAATGTTATACAAACAAAACTACTGCGTAAACGACATATTATTTATACAAAATTTGTTATACTGTAATATAACGATAGAGGATATTATTTCTCTGTATAACACATTTCACTATAAAATAATAATAGCCATACATGATTTTATTTGGTTATGTCAAGAACAACATAAATATACATATGATATACCATCTGCTTATCTAGATGATAATATTTCGGTGTCGAATGAGGTAAAACAATTACTCTCATTATCTGATAAAGTAATTATGAACTCGAAATTTACGTATGATGTATATTCAAAGTATTTTGATCCATCCAATTTTATAATGTCTTATTATAACGACTATAAAATTCAATATGGAATTAAAAATATACCCAAAATAAAAAATGAATGTATTAATATTGGTATTTTCTGTCCTTTATGTAGATATAAAGGTGAACGATATGTTAATTATTTGAAAGATAAGTTTGAATGTAATGCTATTCAATTTCAAATCGTTGGACAGAATATTCCATATTACAAAGAAAACGAGTTTTATGATTATATAAGAAAATATAATATTAATGGGTTTCTACTATTGAATGAATGGGGTGAGACATATGCTTATTTACTTACCAAAATAATAAACTCCGGTCTACCGCTATTATATAATAATTTTGGAGCGTTTAAAGAAAGACTAGATGTAACACAAGAAAATACGGAACATTATTTTAAAGTATATGAGGATGAGTATAATAATGGTATAAATGATATACAAGACTATAATGTATTAGATTCACAATTCAATAATTTTGTAGAATATATACATACAAACAATGGAAAAACGCAAGAAATGAATGAAGATTTTACAATAATAACCAATTCTGTATATGATGAATTGTTATTACCCATAACTTAAAATAGTTGATAGATATTAATATTAAAAATAATTATAATATTAAAAATAATTATAATATAAAAATAATATAATTATTTAACCTATAATGACGAAATCAACTATTTGTTTAAATATGATTGTCAAAAATGAATCACATATAATATTATCTACACTTAAAAATGTGCTAGAACATATTAATATTGATTATTGGGTCATATCTGATACAGGTTCTACTGATGATACTATTGATATTATTAACAAATTTTTTGAGGAGAGAGGTATATCTGGAGAGATGTTTTGTGATGAATGGAAAGATTTCGGTCATAATAGAACAAAAGCATTAGAACATGCATTTGGTAAGTCAGATTACTTGTTCATATTTGATGCTGATGATTTGATTAAAGGGAATATGAATTTACCTTTAATATTAGACAAAGATTGTTATAATATACAATTTGAAAATCCAACATCATATTATCGTTCTATATTAATTTCTAATAAAATGAAATGGAAATATGTTGGTATTCTACATGAATCTATAGTTTCTATTGATACTAAAAAATCAGAAGAATATTTGGGAGGTGATTATTATATTTTATCACGACGATTAGGTAATAGAAGTAAAAATCCAGATAAATATCTAGACGATGCTATACTATTAGAAAATGCTTATAATAGTGAAACTGATATTGGTTTACAAGCAAGATATGCTTTTTATTGTGCTCAAAGTTATAAAGATAGTGGTAGAAATGAGATTTCTATTAAATGGTATACCAAAGTATTAACACTATGTAATTGGAACCAAGAAAAGTATTATTCTTGTATGATGCTAGGTGAATTATATCGCGTTAAAAAAGATTATATCAATGCTATTAAATATTGGGGAGAATCATATAATTATGATAAAGAACGAATTGAATGTATTGCGAGTATAATGGAATATTATTATAACATTGGTCAACATTTTATGGTTTCATCATTATACAATAAATTTAAAGATACGAATGTTATTAAAAAAGATAAATTATTTTTAGATTGTTCCAAATATGAACAATTTCATTATTATGCTTCTGTTTCCGGTTCTTATTGTGATGAAGGTAAATCAGCGTATGAAGCATGTAAATATCTTTTATTAAACAATAGTCAAAATACTGATAATACACTTTATAACATTAACAATTCTTATATAAAATATTTTAAAGAAGATAAAGATGATATTTCTCTTGTTGATTTTTTTATTAATTATCTAAGTAAAGATCCAATGAGGTATATAGAAAAAAATTGGTCACATATTATAAATATTATTAAAGATAAATATCCTGATAAATATGACATAATAATAAATTCTATTAATAAAAAATCAATTGATAAGAATGATAAATATTATATATCTAATAAAATACTTGTTTATACTGGATGGATGACCCATTTATGGAATGAATCACATCTTGACAAGAAAGCATTAGGTGGTTCAGAAAAAGCTGTAGCTTATTTAATACGAGAATTACCAAAACATTATGAAATTATTGTAAGTGGTGATGTAGAGGATGGTGTATTTGATAATAGAAGATATGTTAATGAAAATAAATTACAGTCTATATTGGATACTACTAAATTTCATACAATTATTATTTCGAGAAATATTAATTTTTTAACTAGATACAATAATGTTAAATGTTTTCAACTATTATTATCCCTTCACGATACAAATATATTGAATGATGACCAAAATAATATACTTAATGTGTATAATAATAATATTGATAAAGTTATTACATTAACCCCATGGCATAAATCAAATATAATAACACTTTATCCCAGTATAAATCCCGATAAAATAGAAATTATAAATAATGGAATAGATGTATCCCTTTTCAATAATAATTCGAGTAATAAAATAAAAAATAAATTTATTTGGTCTTCTAGAACAGAAAGAGGACTACATATTTTATTAAAGTTGTGGAGTGATATTCTTGAAAAAATACCAGACGCCACACTTGATATATGTTCTTATGGCGACTTTCCCAAAGATGATAATGATAGAAAAATGTTAGAAACTATTAATATTTATAATAAGAGTATTATATATCATGGAAAACTTAATACAATAGAATTATATGATTTAATGGCGAAATCCGATTATTGGTTATATACGAATACATTTCCCGAAACAAGTTGTATAACCGCTATGGAAATGTTAATGAATGAAGTAATTTGTTTATATTATCCTCTAGCCGGATTAAATGATACTGTTGGTGAATATGGAATACCCGTAAATCATGGTGAAGAAATAGAAACTATTCTAAATTTATCAACTGAAAAAAAGGCACTAATGAGAGAAAAAGGAAAGGAATATGCTTTATCTTGTTCTTGGAAAAATAGAGCTGAAGAATGGACGAATATGTTAGGAATGAATAAAACGAAATGGATATTTTATTACTCTTCACCTTTTGAAACAAAAATGATAAATCAATATATTGATAATTTAAATTGTGTTTATCCAGAATATTTTATTTATTTAACGAATGATAAAAATAGGATTTTAACAGAAAAACCATCTAAAATAACATTTGTTCATGAAATAATTGATACTGAAATAATTAAAAGATTACCTAATACTCAATTTAGTTTTTTAAATACAGAACCATTAAATATTCCTGTTAGATTAGAACATACAATTAATATTTTAAAATTATATCCTAATTTGGAATATTACGATTATAGTCAAAGTAATTTAAAAATATTAGAGGAAAATGAAATTAACATTCAAGACAAGATATATTTACCGTATAAATGTAGTGATGAGGAATTGAAAAAATTAATTAATTTAAATAAAAAAACTAGTAAAGAATTTGATTTCGGTATATTAAAAGCATTAGGTGGTGATGTTACGGATAGAAGATTAAAAATAGTTGATTTTTTAATAGAAAGTAATTTTACTGTAAATATAATTGAAGGGTGGAATGATGATAGAGATATGGAATTAGCAAAGTGTAATACAATTTTAAATATACATGGATTTTGTAATATTCCTTCAAATATATTTGAACATATACGATGTGATCGCTTATTAGAATCCGGGTTTAATATTTTATCAGAATCTAATTATGAATTAGATAAAGAATTTGTTAATAAATATCCAAATCTTAAACAAATAGAATATAGTGATTTTTTTAATATTGATGTTATTAAGAATATGTTACCTAATAAAAACATATGTTTTATTCATAGCTGTCACTTTAAAAATAAAGGATTAAAACGACTTGAATATTTAATTGATAAAATTAAAACTACTGGACTAATACATCATCTAGAAACCATATATATTAATAATATTGGTATTCCAATACAAGAAAACATATACGGTGATAAATTTAAGATTTGTAATTATTCGGATAATCCAGCTTTATATGAAATGCCAACTCTCAATAAAATACACCAATTTTCTAAAGAAAATACGAATTGTAATATTTTATATTTACATACCAAGGGTATCAGCTACGATGATAATAATCAAAAAGAAAATGATTGGATAGATATGATGCTATATTTTCTGGTTGAAAAATTTGATTTATGTGTTGAAAAAATGAATTGTGGTATTCAAGCAGTTGGTTGTAATTATTATGATGAACAAATGAATATAAGAACTCCAAAATGTTTTGGTGGAAATTTTTGGTGGTCTGAATCACAATATATATCCGAATTACCTAGTCTAATTGAAAAAACAGAAAATGTAAATCCAAATGATGCTGAATTTTGGTTGTGTAAAAATAATCCTTCTGTATTTGAATTACACAATTCTAAAATTAATCATTATTGGGATGTATATCCTTCAACTAATTATCAGTCCCATAGTATTATAATTAATAAATTAACAAATGATTATTCAAGTGCATGGTTAGGACATATGAAATTTGCCCATTGGTTGTCGAAATTATTAAATCCATCTGTTATTGTTGATTTAGGTGTGGATCATGGACATTCTACATTTTCATTTGCATCTGCTAATAAAGGAATTGTTTATGGAATTGATTCATTTGATGGTGATGAACAAGCCGGTATAAGAAATACATTTGATACAGTAAACAAATTGAATGTTTATTTTAATAATAAGAATTATTTGAATAATAACATTAAATTTATAAAAGGATATTTTGATGATGTATATGATTATTTCAACGAAACAATAGATATTTTACACATAGATGGGTTACATACTATTGAAGCAGTATCAAACGATTATAATAAATGGATAACAAAAACAAGTGAAAATGCTGTAATATTATTTCATGATGTAGTATCTTACCCAGATTCTGTTGGAAAAGTTTTTAATGATATTCAATATCCAAAATTCCATTTCACACATTCTGCTGGACTTGGCGTAGTTTGTAAAAATATAGAGTATTTGAATAAAATATTGACAAATGTTAATATACCGAATAAAGAATTTATTAAAATTCGTGATTATAGATATGATATTTGTAATAAAGGACAGTCTTCCGGATTAGAACTTAATAAATATGTACAAAATTGTATTGATAATATAGGAGCAAGTAATATTACAAATATATGTGATATAGGTTGTGGTATTGGAGAACATTCTAAATTATTATTATCACAACATCCTACTTTTAAATTTACAGGAATAGATTGGGACCAATTAACAATAGATTATTTAAAACAAAAAACATCATTTTTTAATGAAATTATACATTGTAAATCTAGCAACCTACCTTTTAATAACAAACAGTTTTCGGTAGCATTATGTATGGAAAATTTAGAACATCTATATTCAAATGACTCTATAGATGCGTTTAAAGAATTAAAACGAATATCTGATTATGTTATAATAACTATCCCACGACCTGAATATATTGTTAATAGTCATTGGCTTAATAAGGAAATATCAGAAGCCTCAAACGATAATATTCCATTATCATTTAAAGATTACATTTCTTTGGAATCGTGTGTTCACAAAACAGGATATTATGAAAATTCATTAATACACGCTGGATTTAAAAAATGTGATATAGAACATCCATTTAATGGAATATATTACTGTAATTCTAACGATTTAGATATATCTAAAATACAACATACAGGAATTGATAGTAATAATTTATTACAAACCGACAATTACAAAGAAAAATATATTGATTTATTATATAAAAGTTTAAATTTAAAATTTATTCAAAATCAAATAAAAATATTTGTTATACATTATAAAAAATTAACTGATAGAAAGAAATCTATATTAACACAATTCAAGAAATATAATTTAACAAACTATGAATTTATTGAAATAGATAGAGATGAATTAGATAATCATAATACTAGTTTATTTGATAAAAATTTTGGCAATGCTTTAACAGCAATATCTTTATCTCATTTTTATGCTTATAAAAAAATTGCTGAATCTTATGATAGCGCTTTAATTTTTGAAGATGATGCAATATTAAGTGATAATTTTATGGTTAAGCTAACAAAATATATAAATGAATTACCAGCCGACTTTGATATATTGTCCATTGGAAATGGATGTAATCTGCATGTTAGCAAAAATGAAATACAATCTAATAAACATATTTATAAAAGAGAAAATAATAATGAAGTTTTTATAAGATGTACTGATAGTTATATAGTTAGTAAAAAATGTGCTTTATTCTTATGTGAATATATAAATAATTCAGTAAAAAATATAAACAGATCTATAGATAATTGGTTAGATATTGTTGTAAGAGATAATAATTTAATAACATATTGGGCTGAACCAACTATAGTTACACAAGCTTCTCAAACAGGATTATTTGATAGATCTTGGTATGAACAGGAACAATTATGTAATAGTTTTATAGATTTCGATAAAAATTTAACTAAATTATCAAATAGCGAATTTTTAAAAAATCTCTATAACTCAAATTATAATATATTAGATAACTTAAAATTTTATTATGGAATAAATAATAAACAAATTGATATAACTAATATTGTTATTGAAAAATGTATGAATAATAATAAAATTACTATTCCACAAGGATGCAATGAAAGAGCTAATATCTTTTCAGATCCATTATTTGGAGTTGTTAAACAAATTTATATAGTTAATAATAATAATTATTGTATTTCATTTGACAAAGAATATATATATATTGATTTAAATAAATTAAATAATAGCTATATAAGTGATTCATTTGATCCTGAGGTATTAACATGTTATATGCCGCCAAATAAAAAACAAAGATTAGGTAAAGATTACGATGGAGGATATGTTATTTGTGATATTCCAGATATAAGTTATAATTTATTGTTAAGTTGTGGAATAAGTGATGATATATCATTTGAAGAGCAATTTTGTGATAAGTTTAAATATTGTCCTTGTTATGCTTATGATGGAACTATCCAAGATATTGATATAAATAATAATAATATAACATTTATTAAGAAAAATATAAATAATTTTAATGATGATAATAATACAAATTTACATGAAGTTATTGAAAAATATGATAATATATTTTTAAAAATGGATATTGAAGGTTGGGAAATATCTTGGATAGAAACATTAAATGAAAAACAAATAAACAAGTTTTCTCAAATAGCTATAGAATTCCACTTTCCATTTTCAGGTAAAGAAATTTTAGCTTTTAATAAACTTAATAAAAATCATATATTAATACATTTTCATGCTAATAATTGTTGCGGAGTAAGATTACATAAAGGAGTTGAAATACCAAATGTATTTGAATGTACATATATACACAAAAAATATTACAATATGATAGCTAAATTAAACACTATTAGTATACCATCTAAACTAGATATGAGAAATGTTATTAACAATAAAGAAATAAATATTGATTATAAACCATTTGTTTTTAATTTTAATAAACCAAAAATAATAGACTGTTTTATTTTTTATAATGAATTAGATATGCTTAAATATCGATTGAATATATTGAATGATGTTGTTGATTATTTTGTATTAGTCGAATCTATACATACTTTTGTTGGTAAAGAAAAACCATTATTTTATCAAGAAAATAAGCAATTATTTGAAAAATTTAATCACAAAATTATACATATAATTGTAGATAATTCTCCACATAAATATCCCAATATAGATTTTGAAAAAAAAGAACAATGGAATAATGAAAAATTTCAACGAAATTGTATTTCACGAGGAATAGATAAATTATCTTTACAAAGTAATGATGTGATTACTATTACTGACTTGGATGAAATACCTAATCCTAAAATGTTAGAACAAATAAAAAATAAGGATATTGTAGTAGATATAAATATACTTGAACTAGATTTCTACTATTATAATTTACATTCTAAGATGGACCATTTATGGCATCATTCAAAAATACTTACTTTTGAAAAATATAATGAACTCAATATAGGATGTGATAAAATACGATT
>Ga0210003_1001712_pt1 | contig 19083 bp, 21 predicted proteins | sample LantaG_FD_182804 | JGI IMG/M metagenome (GOLD analysis project Ga0210003, IMG submission 182804) | Deep subsurface microbial communities from Baltic Sea to uncover new lineages of life (NeLLi) - Landsort_02402 metaG (SPAdes) (version 2) | ecosystem: Environmental > Aquatic > Marine > Oceanic >...
GGGGGGGCCTGTTTTTTTTTTTTTTTTGAGATCGTCGACGACGAGAGAGAGAGAGAGAGAGAGAGAGAAGAAAAATAGTGAGCAAACGCCCCACTTCGACGGCGCTTTTCGTTCTTGTTCTTCCAGCGCGGAGGCAGAGAAATGCAAGCAGACACGACGGTCACTCGATGAGAGGAGGTTTTGCCACAGGAAGCATACGAGAAACGTAGCGACAAAGAAATTGTTTTTCGTTGGCTTAGTTTCGCTCTCGCTCGACTGCATCGAGCGGGCAAAACTCTCTTGTCCTCTCTCTCGCGTTCGTTTCCTCGTTCTCACCTGGCCTCCTGGTGACGCACGAGGCACGCATGGAGCACATCGCGACCTGGGCCATCTCGTTGGAAAGAGAAAGTATTAGTGTAGAACGGGGGAACAGAGACGAGAGAGCCGTGGCTTGCAAGAGTTTCCTTCTTCTTTGCTCTGGGACGTTTGTGAGCTGCGCAGCGTGTTGAAGGGGGCGCGTGGCAAAGCTCGTTCGGAGGTCCTCGAACCGAAAACGAAAAAAAGCTCACCACTGCCCCAATTTCATTCGTGCTGGCTTTCTCGCTTGCTTTCTTTTCCTCTGCTCGCTGTTGTTCCGCCTCCCGCAGGCACGCACGCACAGCGCACGCACACGCACGCACACGCGCTCGCTCCGCATCCGAATCGAAAATGTCCGTCCTCCGCCGGGCAGCCCTCGCGGCCGCCCGCACGCTCCGCTCCCGCGGCGGCCATGATTCCTCCAAGCCCTCGTTCTGGTCCGCGGGGGTCCGCGACTCCGAGGGGAGGCTGTTCAACGAGAGCCCCCCTGCTCCCGGGACCAAGCGGAAGTGGGAGAGCTGGGAGGCGCCGTGGTGAGTTTGGAAAGGGGAAGAGAGAAGACGAGGAGGACTGAAAGGCGCGATCGACGATTCTTTTCTTCGTCGACACTCTCACCTGGCACCGAAAACTGGAAGAAAAAAACGAACTCAGGTACCTCACCCTCGTCGCTGCTGGCCTCACCCTCGGCATCGGGCTGCGGGCGCAGCCCGACAGCAGGCTGACGACGTGGGCTCGCGGCGAGGCGAGCAAGGAGCTGGCGAGCGAGGAATGAAGAGTCGTTTGTTTGGAGGGCAGTCGATCGACCTCGTCGACCTCGACCTTTCTTTTGCTTTCCTTCCAACTTCAGCAGCAAAAACGCTCACGCGCCTTCTTCCGACTCTGTTCCGCTTTTCGAAGCTCTTCCCCACTGTAACAATTCGAAGCACTTGAGATTCCGAAGGTTTTTTTACTCCAAGTCGTGGAAAGAGAATGAGGGGGAGAGAGAGCAGGATTACTTGCTGATAATGCCAAACGAAGAAACTCTCTCGCTTCTTTTCTCTCTCGCTCCCTCGCTCTCTCGCTCCCTCGCTCTCTCTTTCTCGATGGCCCTCTCAAAGGAAGAAAAGTGCAGGAGAGACTATCTTCTCATATAGTTCTTTGTCGGGGGAAGCGTCCCTCTCTCTTGAAATAACACGGCTCAACGAGAAGAAGAAGGAAAAAGGCAAACAACACTCGAGGAAGAAAAAGAAGACAAGGAAAAAATCAAACAGTCTTGATCATCCCCTGCCTCCTCGCAAACTCAAAGATCCCCCCGGCGTCGATCACGGGCCCCGCGTCACCCAGAGGCTTCAAGGGGTAGACCCTCCCGGAGCTCAGAGCAGTGAGCGTGTCCTTCTCCAGGTCGACCTCGACCTCCTCGCCCGTCTCGAGCTCGTCGCAGATGCGCACGCCGTCGGCCAGCTCGCTCGGGTACAGCTCGCCCGTGGCGACGCAGTTCCGGAAGAAAATCCGCGCGTAGGACTCTGCGACGACGACGCGCGCGCCGGCGGCGCCCATGGCCACAGGCGCGTGCTCCCTCGAGGAGCCGCAGCCGAAGTTGTCCCCGCCGATGACGACGGGGTAGTCGGTCTTCATCTTTCCATCAGCGACGAATCGGGTCGGGTAGAGGTGCTCGGGCAGGCCGATGAGCGCGTAGGAGCCGAGCTTCTCGTACTCGTCGGGCTTGGATGGGACGAGGGTGAGGTACTCGGCCGGGATGATCTGGTCGGTGTCGATGTTCTGTTGTTCGAGTTTTTTTTTTTGGAAGGGGTTGAGGTGGAGTGTTTTCGGCCGCCGAGAACCTAGCCCCTCCCTCGCTGCTGAAGATTCTCTTTTCTTCTTCTCTTTTCTTCTCTTCTCTTCTTCCTCTCTTCTTTGCACACGTGGAGCAGAACAACAAGACTCACGTCCTTGGTCACGAAGCACTTGCCGCGGATGACGCGCGAAGGGGAAGCGGAGCCGTCCGATGCGGCGGCGACGACGATGGACGAGCATCGAGATCGCTGAGCCTTGCTCAAGCGAGGAGGGGCAACAGCAATGGCGGTGGCCTTGGACGAAGAAGCGGCGGTGACAGCAGCTGTGGCCCTCGACGAGAGGACGCAGCCCCGCGGCTGGAGCAGCAGGGCGGGCATCGGGGGAACGACGAGAGAAGGAGGAAAAGAAGAAGGCGAGAGCCAGAAAAAGTGAGAGCGAAGAGGCGATTCGTCGAAGGCTCGACCTCGAGAAGTCGACAGGAAATTTTTCACTCTTTCTGCTTTTCTTCTGCACTCGTCAGGTCAGTCCACCCCCGCGCGCCCTGGACCCAGTCGCTTTCTTTCGCCTCCTTCCCGCCGAGCACAAAGCTCATGCAAGCTCCTCACGCCTGGTGCTGCCAGGAGTCGCATCGGCGAGCCGGCTGGGGCAGGAGATGGGCGGGCGAAAGAGCTTTTTGCTTTGCTTGATCAGAGCAAAAAGCAGCAGCAGCCGCCCTCTTTTGTTGTCCCTCCTCCTCCCATGCAGTGGAGTGCTCGCCTTGAAACTTGCGCTGAAGCGCGAGCCTGGACGAGTCTGCAAGCGTAGCGCGAGGGCTTGACCCCGATCTCGAATCTAAACGACTGGCGATGAAGCGAGGGAAAAAGGGCAGCCGTCGCTCTCGTTCCGCCGCCGCTGCCGCCGATGATGGTCTTCGATTGAACTTTTTTTCTTTTCTTCCCTTTTGGCTCACCTTTCTCTGCTCCTCTCTCTCTCTCTCATTTCTGCGATTCGCACCTATCATCAACAACAGAGCCTGTGAAGCTCTCTCTTCTCCTCCTTCAAAGGAAAAAAAGAGAGAAAAAAGACAACCATGCCGGCCGGCCACGGTCTCCGCGCTCGCACGCGCGACTCGTTCTCGCGCCCGTTCCGCGGCCACGGTTTCATCCCGCTTTCGGTGTACCTGCGCACCTACCGCCTGGGCGACTACGTTGACATCAAGGTCAACTCGGCCGTTCACAAGGTAAGCTGAGGGAATCGGAATCGGAGAAAGGAGGAGAGAGAAAGAGAGAAGCGAAAAAACTCGATGTTGAGATCGGCGGCGGCGGCTCGATCGCTCACCCCTTTGTTTCAATTCCCTTCCTCCTCAATTCCACAACAGGGCATGCCCCACAAAGTCTACCACGGCCGCACCGGCGTCGTCTGGAACGTCACCAAGCGCGCTCTGGGAGTCGAGGTCAACAAGGAGGTCAACGGGCGCGTCATCAAGAAGCGCATCCACGTCCGCATCGAGCACGTCGTGCCCTCGCGGTGCAAGGAGGAGTTCCTGGCCCGCCGCGCGGCCAACGACGCCGCCAAGGCCGCCGCCAAGGCCTCGGGCGAGCCCCTGCCGGCCCGCAAGCGCACGGTCGCCGGGCCCCGGGACGGGTTCACCCTGACCGACGTGAAGCCGCAGACGGTGACGGCGATCCCTTACGATATCGTCAAGGACGCCAAGATCTGAGGAGAGAAGGGAGAGAAGAGGAGGAAGGAGGGAGAGGAGGAGGAGAGGTCGAGCAACTCGGGGTTCTCTTCCTTTTCTTCGTTTTTCGCCCTTGTTCTTTTGGTTCTTTCCCCCCGTGTGTCAGTTCAAAAAACCATTTTCTGCATTTTAATTTCTCTCTCACAATACGTTTGCGTTCTCATGCCAGCGAGCTGCGAGCGTGGGGGAGGAGAGACACAAGAAGGAAGCGGCGCCAAAGCAAGCCTCTCTTGTGGCCGGGGTTTTTTTTGACAAGAGTTGCGAAAGAAGAGGAAAAAAACAGTGCTTCTTTATTCACTCTTCTCTTTGAGCCACTACCAACTTTTCAGCGGTTTCTTTTCCTCTTCTGGAAGTCGCAGCGTCGCCTCCTCGATCTGCTCTCCGCCCTGGGACCCGAGAGCTGGGCGCGAAGAAGAGCAGGCGAGAGCAGGGAGCAGGGAAAGCGAATCTGATGCAGGGGGGGCCATCGTCGACGGGCGGAGCGACGACGACCGAGACTGTCGAGGCCTCTGCGAGCGGGCAGCAGCCTCCAAGCCAGCAGCAGAATTCGCAGCAAAAGCAGCAGGGTGGCAGCAAGGAAGACAAGCAGGCACCCCCGGACAACGGCGGAGGTGAGAGCGCTCTTTCTCTCTCGCCCTTTTCTCCGCTTCTTCGAGAAGCATGCGATCGGTTTCGTTTTTTCGTTTCCCAGTTGACTCACCTTCTCTTCTCGACCTCGACCTCTCTTCAACTCCCCACCGCCGCCGCCACCACCGCCACCCCAAGCAGCGACTGAGACTATCCTCACGATGCAGCTCGCCGCGGCAGCCCCTCGGAAGAACCAGAAGAAAAAGGACAAAAAGGTAACTGTTCTTTCGTTTTCTTCTCTTGCGCTCGCTCACCCTCCTCGGTTTCTCTCTTCGACAAAAAGCTGACAACCTTCTCTCTCAACCTCTTCCCCCGAGTCTCACATCCTTCTCTCTCTCTCTCTCTCTCTCTCTCTCTCTCTCTCTCTCTCTCTCTCTCTCTCTCTCTCTCTCTCTCTCTCTCTCTCTCTCCAAACATAAAACAGGCCGTGCAGTGGTCCGAGGACGTCGTCGACAACGAGATGGCCGGCAAAAAGAGCTCGAAGAGTAAGGGAAAAAAGATAGGAGAAAGAGGGAGAGATAGAAAGAGAAGAAGAAGAAGAAAAACACTCACCGTCGTTTCTTTTCTCAAAAAAAACGTTTCCAAATCAGAGTGCTGCATCTTCCACCGCAACAGGCCCTTCGGGGAGTGGTCCGACTCGGACTCGGACTGCGGGGAGTGCGACGATGGCGGCGGAGGAGGAGGAGGAGGTGGGAGCGGGGGAGGAGGGGGGGGGCCGAGCGGGAGCGGCGGCGACGGGACGCCGCCTCCACCTCCTCGACCTGCTCCGCCTTGAGAGAGAGAGAGAGAGAGAGATTCTTGTTTTCGAATCGCCGTCCACTCCTTCTCCTTTTCCCCTTCAAATGTGTAACAATGTGTACAAAGAATTCCGGTTCTTCGATTCAAAAAATAGAGCTGCGCTCCGAGAGGGCGTGCGAGCGCGGGTGGTGGTGAGGGAGGTGCCGACGCCGGCCCGCCGCCGCCTTGAGGGCCGCAGCCCTGGCCGCGGCCTCCGTCGCGGCCCTCGTCACCGCCGCCCTCTCCTCGTCCGACTCTGCCAGCTCCCTCCCGAGCTCCAGGTACATCTCTCTGGTTCTCAAAGCCAGGAGAGCCGAGCAGAAGGCGCCCCCGAGGCACAGCAGCGAGCACGCCCTGAAGGTCTCGCCGAAGCAGGCGTGGAGTCCCCGGCAGCCCGGGCCTCCTGCCCCCGCCGGTTTCGGGCCCTGCGCCGCTGCGGCCCTGTCGTAGAGCCTTCCCGCGAGCCCGCGGGCGAAAGCGAAGGAGCCCAGGGCAGGGGCGAACTGGATTTTGTTTTTGTTTTTTTAAGGGGGGGGGAGGGAGAGGTTGCAAAAATATAGAAGTGAGATTTCGGCGAGGAGCAGAGAGAAAGAGCGCGAACACTTCTAAGTCAAAAAAAAACTAACCTGCAGCAGCGCGTACGTGCTCGCGTATCGCCTCAGGCCGAAAAGATCCGCGGTCGCGGCGGCCATGACGCTCCACATCCCGCCGAAGGCGGCTCCCGCACAGGCGGCGACGGCCAGGAGCAGGAGGGAGGAGGAGGAGGAGGAGGAGAAGGAGGAAGAAGAAGAGAAAAGACCGTTCACCGACGGCGACGGCAGCGAGGGAAAAAGAAGAAGCGACGGCGGCAGCGACGACGGCGGCGGCGGCGGCGGCGGCGGAGACGGAGGCAAAGGCCCGGGCGGCTCCCCGCTCTCCGCCACCGCCAGAGCCGCGCTCGCCGCCGCCGCCATCAGCCCTGCGGCAGCCAGCGCCAGCGGCCTCGGAAACCTTCCTCCGCTCGAGTGCAGCGCTTTCTCGGAAAAGGAACCAAACGCGAGCCTTCCGACGCAGTTTGCGACCGAGAAAGCGCTCACGAGGACCGGAGCAGCGTCTCCGATTCCGGCCGAGGACGCAATCTGAGCCGCGTTGTTGATGAAGGAGAGGCCCGCGGCTGCGCCTGAGGTGCAGGCCGCGAAGAGGAGCCAGAAGGAAGGGTCCCGGAGGACGGGAGGGAGGGCGGCGGGAGGAGGGGGAGGAGGCGGCGGGGGGAGGAGGAGGCCTCCCTCCCGTTCCGGAGGGGGCAGGAGGGGCCCGTCGAACCCCTCCCCCTCGCTGTCGCTCCCGCCGCAGCAGCTGCTGCAGCCGCTGCCGCCGCCCCCGCCTCCCGCTCCGTGCTCTCCTGCCTCCCCTGCAGCAGCAGCAGCACCAGCAGCAGCAGCAGCGGCGGCGGCGGCGGCGGCGGCGGCACCAGCCCGCCGCCCCCCGCGCGCCCCCGCGGCCGCCGCGGCCCGCCTGGCCCAGAGCCCGGCGCCCCACGAGGGGAGCAGCGCCGGCCCGGCCGCGACGGCCGCCAGCCCCGCCGAGAGCGCGACGCGGGCCTCGCTCGTCAGGGCCGCCGACGGCCCGCCCCCGGGGCCCCGGAGGACGAGGGTGGCCCCCGTGACGTAGAGGGCCATGAGGAGGAGCGTCCCGGCGGCGGCGGCGACTCGGGCGGAGGGCGGAAGGAGGTCGAAGGAGCAGGCGGGGGAGGAGGAGGGGGCCGCCGCCGGGGAGGCGGCGGCGGCGGCGGAGGACGCAGCGGCGGCGCCGCCCGCGACGACCCCGGCCTCGTCGTCCTGCTCAAAGGGCACCACGTTCACGAACGCGCTCGAGGCCACTGCGAGCGCCAGCGGGGCCGCGGCCAGGAAGAGCAAGAACCCGCGGGCGTCCCCGGGAAAGGCGGCGAGGTACGCCGTCGCGAAGAGCGAGCCCGAGAGCCCCACGGCGGCCTTGAGCGCGCCGACGGCGCCTCCGCGCTGCGCTCCCCTGTGGTTGCGGACGGCCGTGGCGAGGGCCGAGCAGTCGAGGAAGGCGGCGCCGTTGGCGGCGACGAAGGCCGAGAGGCAGACAAGAGCAAAGGGAGCTCTCGTCTCCCCTTGTCCTTCCGTCTCCACGCCGCCGTTTGCCTTCGACGCCGCAGGCGCCGCCGCAGACGCTTCGAGTCTCCACAGGGACAGGTATCCCCCCGAGGAGATCAGCGCCCCCAGCACCATCACGACGCGGGGTCCAGCCCTCCTGTACCCCTTTCTGAGTAAAAAATCGTAAAGAAGGCCCGCGGGCACTCCGAGGTACCCTCCGAGGTTCATGGAGGCGGCGACGCCGTCGGTCTGCCCTTGAGAAAAGCGAAACCTTTCTTTCAGGTCGCCAGCGTAGAGCGCAAAGGCGTAGGAGAGGCCCGAGCCCAGGAGCGAGGTCAGCGAGGCAGAGAGGGAGACCCACTTGTTGACGTAGGAGGAGGAGGGGCGGCGGCGGTGGAGGAGGCCGCAGGGGGACGACGGGGACGGCATCGTCCCGCGTTGGCGGAGAGATCGCCTTCCGCTTTCGATGCCAACCCTCTCCCTGCCGCTTCGCGATCTGCCTCTTTTGATTTTGATCTAGAGCGGATGCAAATCTTTCAGGGGCTCCTCTGGAGCGGAAAGACAGATTGAGAATAGGCCTCCCGGGCGCCAAAGCCTTCGAGCGCCAATTGGTGGGCGAATTCTTTTTGTTTTTTTGATGATTTTCGCTCCCCCTCGCCGAGCATTGTTCCGTGCTCGATACTCTCTTTCTTCTTTGATCGCTTCGCGGACTGCACCTCCTCCGCCGACCCCCCGCGATGCGTCGCGGTGGACCCCTGCTTGACGCCGCGAGGCTCGCGGCATTGCTGCTCCTGTTCGTGGCCGTGGCCGTGTCGGCTGCGTCTTCTTCTTTCGCGAAGCATTCTTCTTCCCCGGCGCCCGGCGACGCCGCCGACGCGGACTCGCCGGCGCTCCGCTGGGCCGACGCAGAGGCCCACCTCCTCGTCGCTTCCCCTTCCTCGCGCCCGCCCGCGGTCCAGCAAGCCCTTGAGGACGCCAGGGCCAGGCTGGCTTCAAAACAAGAGGGTGATGAAGAAGAAGAAGGAAGCGTGGAAGCGGAGCAAATCGCCATCAACGACACCAACGACGAGAAGCTTCTCGTCCTCGGTCGCCGCCACCGCCGGAAGAAAGAAACCAAGCTGCCCCCCGTCCTCACCAACCGCCCGCTCATCGGCATCCTCTCCCAGCCCGGGGACCCGGCCACGGGCCGCGACTCCTACATCGCAGCGAGCTACGTCAAATTCGTCGAGGCCAGCGGGGCCCGCGTCATCCCCTTCTTCCACGACGCGCCGGCCGAGGAGACCGACGCTCGCTTCGCCGCCGTCAACGGCGTGCTGATCCCGGGAGGGGCGGCGCGCCTCAGCCCGGGACACACGTTCTTCGACGTCGCCGCCCGGGTGATCGACCTGGCGACCGACGCGAATCTGAAGAAGAAGGAGCACTTCCCCGTTTTCGCAATCTGCCTGGGGTTTGAGGCCCTGGGCGTCCACCTGTCTGGCAACGCGAGCCTGCTGTCGGCCTTCGACGCCGAGGACACGGCGGCGCCGCTCTACTTCACGGAGGCCGCCGAACGGTCGCGGCTGTTCGGCTCGATGCCGCGCAAGGTCAGGGAGAGCCTGGCCTCGAAGCCGTTCGCGCGCGAGTCGCACTCGTGGGGCATCTCTCTCGCGAGCTTCGAGGGGGAGGAGAAGCTGAAGGACCAGCTCGAGGTGCTGAGCCTGAGCTCGGACCCCGAAGGGAGGGTCTACGTCTCGTCGATGGAGCACAAGACGCTGCCGTTCTCGGCGACGCAGTGGTGAGAGCGGAAGAGCGGGGGAAGGTTTCGAGGTTTCTTTTTCTTTTTCCGGGCTTCTTTCTTTTTTACGGGCTTTACGCAGAAAGAGAGAAGAGGAAAAGACTGACTCTTTTCCCGTCTCTTTCTAAACTTCAAAAAAAACTCTTTCTTTCATAGGCACCCGGAGAAGAACGCCTTCGAGTGGGGCGACAAGCTCCACATCCCGCACTCCGAGGGAGCGGTCGAGGTCACGCACGCCGTCGGCAGGTACTTCATCGACGGCGCGCGGCGCAACTCGCACGGGCTCGGCGGGGACGTCCTGGCGGAAGACGACCTTCTCATTTACAACCACCCGCTGACGTTCACGGGAAGGCACGAGAAGAAGGAGGACCGGCCCTGGCTGGACGAGGCGTACATCTTCCCGCCCTGGGATACGTGGAAGCGGTGCCTCGAGAGGTCGAGAAGCAGCGAGGAAGGGAAGCGGAGGAGAGATGACGACGACGACGACGACGACGACGAGCTCTGCCGCCGGTATCGCTCCCCGTCCTCCGACGTTCAGAGGAAGAAGAAGAGCCACGAAGAGAAGAAGAAGGCCAAGAAGAGCAGCCACGGCAGCAGCCACGGTAGCAGTCACGAGCAGCACAAGAAGCAGCAGAGCCAAAAGAAAACGGTGTCTCTGCGGCTCGCAGGCGTCTGAGGAGGAAATTTTATTTTTAATTTTTACAACTCTCTCGTGTGTAAAAATTCTCGCCTTTTTTCCTTCAATTACAAAAGGGGGGCTCCTCCTACTTTCTCGAAGCCACGAGAACGGCCTCAGAGACGGCAGCTGCCCAGTCTCCTGGCGGAGCCCCCGGCCCCGCGTCGGAGACCCTGAATTCCACCAGCGTCGGAGGAGAAGAAGAAGAAGAAGAAGAAGAGACCTCGGAGGGGAGGAGCGCGGCGGCAGCGAGCGCGGCGGCGGCGTCCCCCGCCGCGACAGGCCTCTCGCTCCTCGCCACGTCTCCATCTCTGCTTCCGACGATCATCAGAGAGCCGCCGCCGGGGGCGTCCCGCACCCCTCCGACCGCGCGGATGAGCGTCAGAGGGACGACACCCCCGGAGGAAGAAGAAGCGGAGGAGCGGAGCGCCGCCTCCCTCTTCGGGTCCGAGACGGCCGCGGCCTCGTTTCCCCCTCCGAGGCCCGCGAGCAGGGCCCCGAGCCCCCCGCCGCGCTGCCCGTCTCCCACGAGGGCTACGAGGCGAGGAGGAGGAGCAGGGGCAGAGGCAGCGGAAGAGCCCTCTCGCAGCAGCAGCGGCAGCAGCTCCAAGACTTTCTCCCACCCGCCGCCGGCGACGACGACGGCCCGCGCCCTCTTCAAAGCCTCTTGGACGCCCTTCCCGTCCCTCTCGTCGACGGGCACCGCGTATTTCCCGAAAGAGGAGAGCGCGGCCTCGCGGTCCTTGACCAGGGGCACGAGGAAGGTTTTGGGTCGGGGCTCGGGAAAGTCTATCGCGGGCTCGAAGTCGTCGTCGTCGTCGTCGTCGTCGTCGTCGTCGCTGTTTTCGGGGGGGAGGAGGAGCAGCTCGTCGTCAAAGAGGCCTGCTCCCCCCTCTTCGCCGAAAAAGCCCAGGTCCTCCTCGGCCTCCCCCGTCGCCAGGATCAGCTGGAGCAAGACCGCCTCCGCCACGGGGCCTCCGTCGGCCGAGACGACCACGACGGCGTCCCTGGTGCCCTCTGGCGCGGGAGGGAGAGCGGAGGAAGAGGAAGGGAGAGAGGGAGGCGGAGAGGAAGAGGTCGACGTTGCCGCTGCCGCTGCCCCCCCTGTCGTCGCCGCCTCTCCTCTGTCGCCGTCCCTGGGCAGGCCGTCAAAGTCCCCTCCTCCTCCTCCTCCTCCCCCTCCTCCTCCAGCTGCTTCCATCTCGTCGCTCTCGCCGTACCACTTGCGCAGCTTGGGCCCGGCAATCATAAAGTCGAGCAGCTCGTCCATCCCCTGGCGCTGCTTCTTCTTCTTCGGAGGAGGGTTTGCGTCGTCTGGCAAAGCAGCGAGGAGGCGAGGGCAAGGACGGCGATCGCCGCTGTCGCTTTTCGCTTGGAATGCGGCCCCTGAGCGCCCCATGGCGGCGCGATTGAGCAAGCTGCGATGCATGCTGACAAATAAAAAGCCACTGGAGCAGTGAGGGGATCAAACAGATCTCGAAAAGGGCGCAGAAACGGCGCGGCTAGATCGAGGGAGAAAGTGCCTCCTCGACGAAATTGTGAAAATTGCGAGGCGACGATCTCACTCTTTTCTTTTTTCTTCGCTTGAAAGAAGAAAGAGGCGGTGCGGCATAGGCGCGCTCTCTTTCTGTTTATCTCTTTCGATTATCTATCGAGCGCGTGCTCTCGCGAAGAGCGCAGTCACAGCAGCGGTCGAGAGAAAAAAGAGAGTCAACTGGAAAGCAGGGGGGGAGAACAAAAACAAAAGCCGTCAAAATCGCCATCGAAAGAAAATAAAAAATGTTTTACTCTCTGACTCTGGAGAAAGAGCTCGAGCTCCAGCCGCGCTTCTTCGGGCCACGCATGCGCGAGGTGCTCCAACAGAAGCTGATATCAGAGGTGAGAGGTTTGGAGAGCAGAGGAGGGAAGGAATTAAGAGCAAAAACGAGAAAGCATTTTGATGCATCGTCGACGGCAAGAAGCGGACGAAACTCTCAACCCTCTTCTCTTCTTTAAAAAAAACGTTTTCTTCTCCTTCCAGGTCGAGGGCACCTGCTCCGGGAAGTACGGCTTCATCATCTGCGTCACGGGCATCGAGTCCGTCAGCCAGGGCGCGATCCGCGACGGAGGGACCGGATCGGCGACCTTTGCTCTCCGGTACGGCTGTCTGGTGTTCCGACCGGCGCGGGGCGAGGTGCTCGACGCCGTCGTCGCCTCCGTATCCAAGGTCGGGTTCTTCGCCGACGCCGGGCCTATGCAGGTGTTTGTCTCGAACCATCTGATCCCGGACGAGTACGAGTTCAGCAGCGGCGGGGGCGGGGGCGGGGGCGGAGGAGGCGGCGGCGGTCACGGCGGAGGAGGCGGAGGCGAGCCGGCGTTTGTCGCCGCCGACGAGGGGTCCCGCGTCGCTCCGGGCGCCGAGGTGCGCCTCCGCGTCGTGGGAACGAGGATGGACGCGAACGAGATCTTCTGCGTGGCGACGATGAAGGACGACTACCTCGGGGTGATCAACGCGGCGGCGGGGTAGGAGCGAGAGAGAGAGTTTTTTGTTTCGATGTTTCTTTTTCGGGGTTTTCCCCCTGCTGTCATCATAGAACTTGAACGTTTTTCCCCAACCTTTTCGTCGTTTCTTTCGGGCGACTGGCTCCTTTTCTTCTCTCTCTCTCTCCCTCTGGTGCTTGAGAGAGATTCAGGTGCTTCCTCTCTTCTGCAAGGGGCACCCGTCATGAGACCCCTCCCGATCCCGTCTGGAGCGACGGCGCGGAGCTGTCCCTGGCAGCAGTCGAGGGCGCAAACGAGGGCGAGTGCCGGTGTCGCCGTCGCGGCATCGACGACGACGCACGCTAGCCGTGACGTTGATGCAGCGCCTCTTCGGGCTTCGAGTGCTGCCACCGCTGCGCAGTCTCCGTCTCCGTCTCTTTTCCGACGGGCAAGGAGAAGAGAGGATGTGATCGTTTGTCGAGCAGCGGCGGCGAGCAGCAGGAGCGACGACGGCTCCAATGCCGATTCTTGCGCCGAGCGCGGCGCCGGCGGCGACGACCTCGGCGGCGAGGGCGACGAACCCCTCCGGAATGCCGCCCTGCTCTCGCAGCTCCTGGCCGCGCTCGACGTCGGGGGCGCCCCCTCGGTGGCGTCGCTGACCTCGAGGGGCGCTCCCTGCGAAGGTGCGAGGTCTCTCCGATTCATGCAGTGGCTCTCCGACAGAGAGGACGAAGGAGAGGGAGGAGGAGGGGGAGGAGGAGGAGAGGGAGAAGGAGGGGAAGGAGGAGGAGGACGAGTGAGCTCCTCTCCCCTCTCCCGCCTGGGCGAAGTCCTGACCGTCCTGAGGGAAGGCCTCCACGCCACTGCCTTCGAGGAGCTCCAGGAGGCCCTCGCCGCCGCGATCGCCGAAGCAGAAGCAGCCGATGAAGAGGGAGGAACGGAGGGGAGGACGAGGCTCCTCTTGGCCGAACAGCAGGGCCTCCTCTCCGCCCCCTCCCCGCACCCCGCGGGAGCCGAAGGCGGCGAAGAGGGCGGCGAAGGCGCAGAAGACGCCGTCGAAGCCCTGGTCGCGCAACGCTGGCGCGCCCTTACCGCCGCGAGGAGCGGCGGCGGACTCGGCTCCAAGGCCGGAGGAGGCGGCTCCTCTCCCTCGCTCGCGGCGGCGGCGGCGCTCTCGCTCTCGCTCTCGCGACAGGGGCTCGCCGCGGCGCAGCGGCGGGCCTCCTCCCTGTCCGAGGGGGTGAACCTGCAGAGGGCTCGCTCGGCGATGGAGCTGATGGGGAGGGTGAGGACCCGGAGGAGCGGCGACGGAGGGGAAGGAGGGGCGGGAGAGGCGGAGGAGGGGCGGAACGACGGCGGGCCCGGAACCGAAACCGGAGCCCTTCCTCTCGCTCCGGCCTCCCCCTCCCCTCCTCCGCACGAGAACCTCTCCCCTCTCCCCGCCGAGGTCGCCGTCGCCGCCGCCCTCGCCGGGGACCCCGCGCCGCGCATCCTCGCCCTCCTGCTCGAGGAGCCCGACCCGAGCGCGCGGGCGGCGCTGCTGCCGGACGCCTTCGACGCCGGCGGAGGAGAGAGTCCGGATGCTCCCGCGGCGGCGCGCGAGAGCGAGCGCGGGGAGGCAGAGGTTGACTTTGTCTTCACGACGCCGCTCAAGCTCGTCCAGGCGATCGACCTCGAGCTCGGGAGGCTGGAGCGGGCGGCGGCGGCGGGAGGGAGTCGGGGAGGCACCGGGGGCGGCGAGGGGTTTGCGCCCCCTCCGCTCTTCCTCCCTGGACGGGGCCCCGCGGCCGCCCCGGCGGGAGGCGAAGAGCTCGTCGCCGTGCTGGAGGACCTCAGGCAGAGGGCGATGGAGTTTGTTTGAAACGGGTCGAATGAGAGAGGTGGAGACTCTCTTTTCCTTTGAAAAGTGTAACACTCGTTTTTTTCTCATTTTTCTCCGTCGATCAAGCCGGTTGAAAATCAACTACCCAAAAAACTCTTTCGATGCGCTCACCGGCCCTCCGCGCGCTCGCCGGCTTCGGCGGCACCCTCGTGGCCCTGGGCGGCGCCACGCTCGTCGTCTCCACGGCGATGTCGGCGGTGATCAGGGTCGCCGCGAGGGCGCAGCAGGCCAAGAGGATGGTCCCCTGCAGGAGCTGCTGCGATTGCGGCGACGACGCTCCTTCGACCTCGACTTCCTCGGCCCCTTGTTCTTCGACCCTGGGCAAGCGCCGCTGCTCCGTCTGCCAGGGGCGCAGGGCCGTGCGCTGGCAGCCCTTCTCGGCGCCCCTGGCGGCGAGGTGGACGCTCTGCCCGCTGTGCGCGGGAAAAGGGCAGCAAGCATGCTTCAACTGTTCGGGGACTGGCAAGGTCGTCGGGTCTGACGAGGAGGTCGCGGCGGAAAGGGGGAGGAAGGAGGCGAGAGCAGCGACAGAAGCAGCGATAGAAGTGCGGTGAAAGAGGGGCATTCTTGCTCTCTTTCTCTCTTTCTCTCTTTCTCTCTCTCGCTCTCTCTCTTTTATTGTCGTTCGGGAGAAAGAGGTGATCAAATTGTAACAAACGAAAAACAGATGGAAAAAAAACTATTCAGTGCAAAATCGCCTTTTTCTTCTCGGCGCCGCCGCCGAACACCCTCGCCATTAAACCACCAAGCCCATTCTTCCTCTGCCCCCTCCTCCTCCTCCTCCTCCTCTCCCTCTCGCCCGCCACCCTCGCCCTCTCCTCCGCCAGCGCCGCCTCGCTCGCCGCCAGCGCCCTCTTGGCGCCGTCAAAGACGGAGAGCTTGACGCCCTTGTTCGGCAAGTTCTTCAGGCAGCTCGGCACAAAGCCGCGGTAGAGGGCGGGGACGCCCTCCTCCCTCGCGAGCGCCAGGGCGGTGGCGATGAGTTTGCCCTGGCGGACGGCGGCGGCGACGCCAGAGGAAGAGGAAGCGGCAGCAGCAGAAGCAGAAGAAAAAGAAGAAGAAGCCGCCGCGGCGGATGCGACCCCCAGCTGCACCCTCCGTCGAGCCGTGTCGAGAGGGTAACAGAGCGTCGTCGCGAGCCCGGCCGCCAGCAAGCCCCGGGCAAAGGGGGGCAGGGCGGCAGCGCCGCCGGCGCTCCCGGCGCCGCTCCCGGCGAGCAGGTCGAACGTCGACAGCTCGATGGCCATGTAGGGCGCGATCCCGGCGACCGAGGCGCCCAAGCCGCGGTAGAAAGCCCGCACGCCGCCCTCGGAGGCCAGGAGTTTGACCGCGGCCGGGAGAGAGCGCGCGGCCGGGTCGACGGCCATGCGCAGCCTGAGCGTGTCGAGCGGGTGCGTCGCCAGCGTGGCGACCATGCCCGCCGCCGCCCCCGCGGCGAGCCTGCGCCCCACGGAAAGGCGGGAGGAGGGGGAGGAGGAGGAGGAGGCGCCCTCTCTTTTCTCCTCCTCGGCGGCCTCCTCGGGGGCCAGCGCCCTCTTGAACAGCTCGTACGCGCACAGCTGCGTCGCCGAGTAGGGGACGACCTTCAGGATCTGCGGCAGGTTGCCCCTCCAGAGGCCCGCGACCCCCTCCTGCCTGCCGATGGCGGCGAGGGCGTCGACGACGCGCGAGACGGACCGCGCTCCGCCCCGGCCGACGGAGGACAGCGAGGCGGCGGCGAGGGGGCCGCCGCCCGCCGTCGCCGCCCTGATCGCGCCCGTCTCAAACCCCCCCGAGGTCTGGAGGAGCAGCTTGACCCGGTCCAGGGGGGCCGTGAGCGTCTTCCCGAGGGCGCCGGCGGCGGCCCCGGCGCCGAAGAGGACCGCGGCGCGCGGGACGGCCGCGGCGAGGAGCGCGTCGGGCCTGCGCGCGAGCAGCGCCGGCAGCGAGAGCGAGGTGCCGCCGGCGCCCTCGTCCTCGGAGTCGGAGTCCGGGGGGCAGCTGCTGCCTGCTCTTCGCCGCCGCCGACCCAGGAAGGCCAGCAGGGGCGACGGAGGAGAAGACGCCGTCATCGAGGCCGAGGTCGCGGACGCGAAGTAGGAGGAGAGGGTGTCGTTGCCGAGGGCGGCAGCCGCAGCCGTCGCCGCCGCCGACGACAGCCGTCGCCGCCGATGCCTCTGCTGCCGGCGCATCGATGGGCCGCTCGAGCTCGTCGAGCAGGGCGCGGCGCCGCTCGTGCTCTTGGCTCCAGGCTCAGAGGGCTCGTTGCAACCCCTGGTCGTAGACTGCGGGTCCCTCGTGGTCATCTCGAGGCGTGGAATCCCTGAGGCTTGAAAGATGGGCTGGCTGGACAAATGCAAGGTCGCTGCTGCCCCCGTCGCGAGACTCGAATCGCTTCCGTGCTTCGTTCTCGCGCCCCGATCCTCCCTTAGTTTCTCTCGTGACGATTTTCAGACTTTTTTCGGAGAATGTCGCTCTGACGGCGGGAAGAGGCAAAGCGGGAGGAAGGCGTCTCCAAACACGCACGCTCAAGGTTGCAGAAAGAACAGATTGGTTTTTTCAAACGCCGAGTGTTTTGTTGCAAAACGAGCAAACGAAAAAGAAAAAAAGCTCAGCTCTCTCTCTCTCTCAACTTCAGACATAGGCAAACCACGCCAGCTCCGCAGACAGCGTCTGCTGGTCCTCCCCCAGAGCGCCCGCGCTCGTCGTCATCCCGGCGTCCGTCGAGGCGTCGTAGCCTCGCGGGGGGGCCCGGAGCAGGGAGCGGCGGCGGCGCGAGGACTCGGCGGAGCTCTCGCCGCCGCCGCCTCCCTCCGCCTCCCCCTCTAGCAAGGCTTCTTCCTCGGTCCCGGGCGCGAACTGCGCCAGCGGAAACTCGCCCTGGAGCCTCCCCGTGGCCATCAGGTCTCGCCAGCGGACCGCGGCCTCGCCCGCGACCCTGGCGTGGCGCCTGCGGCCCTGCGGGTCGACGCCGGCGGAGGAAACGTCCAAGACCTGCAGCGAGACGAACGCGTCGCCGTCGCCGTCGCCGCCGTCACCGCCGCCGCGGCCGCGGCTTCGGCGAGCCCGGGCGAGGTCCTTCGCGCCCAGGACGAGTTCGATCGGCTGCGTTTTTCGTTTTTTTATGAGTGTCATTCGTCCGATCCCAAGTCGTTCGGCCGAATTGAAAGGAGGAAGAGGCGTGGTTTGGTGAGTTTCTTGGTATGGATTCTAATCTCTGGTGGTGCAAGTTGTGTTGCCAAACCTGTGCCTGAAGCATCTCCCAACCCCGCGTCAATTTAGGGTTTTGTTCTCGCAAAAAAAAAAAACGATGCTCCCCGCCTCTCTCCCTCTCCCTCCCTCCCTCTCCCCCCCCCTCGTCTCCCCCGCCCCTTCTTCCTCTCACCTCTGTAAACGTCGGACTCGTCCCCCCCTTGGAGACGGGCCCGCCCTCCTCGCTCGCCCCCCCCGCGACGGCGACGCGAACGACCCACGCCGCCGCCCCCCCCCTCCGCGCGAGCGGCCCCAGCAGCCGGCGCCACAGCGGCGGCGGGCGCAGGTTCTTGGCGCGCCGGGGCCACACGAAGAGGATCCCGCCCCCGAGGACGTCCGCGGCGCGCGAGAAGGGGGCGGCGCCGGAGGGGCCCGGGAGGGCAGCGGCAGGCTCCGCCTCGAGGTCTCCCCCTCCCCCTTCCGCCCCCCGCGCGCTTCCTTCCCTGCCCCCGCCGCGGGCGCCGCGGCCGCGGCCGCCCGCGAGCTCGATCTCCTCCTCGGAGAAGGCGTGGTACGCCAGCCGGACCAGCAGCAGCGGGGGGCCCTCCGGGGGCCTCCCCCCCCCTCCCTTCGAGCCCGCGCCGAGGAGGAGGAGCGGGGCGGCGAGAGCCGCGGAGAGGCAGCAGCAGAGGCTCGAGGTGCCCCGCGACGCGCGCGGCGAGGGCGTCGATCTCCGAGGAGGGGGAGGCGGAGGGGGAGGAGGGGGTGGAAGCCGGAGCCGAGAGAGGGGAGCGGGGGAGAGAAAGGACGGCGTCCTCGCTGACGGCGCGGGAAGGGAGGGAGGCGAGGCGGCCCCCCTCGCCTCCGGCCTCCCGCGCCCTCCTTTCCCCGTCGTGTCCCCCTCCTGCGAGCGGCTCGCTGGCGAGAGCTGCCGCCACGGAGAGGAGGAGGAGGAGGAGGAGGAAAGGGAGGGCGGGGAGTTTTCGGGACATGAGAAAAAAATGTTTCTTTTATCTCTCTCGTCGGTGAGATCTCGGGAGGCCGAGAGGGGGAAAAAAAATGAAAACGCTCTCTCTCAGAGCTCGACGGCTTTTCCTCACCTTCATTATCGTGTCTTTTGCTCGCGCTCTTCCCCTCGTCCCTTCTTTCGAAAAGTCCCGAGTTCTCTTGACCCCAAACCTCTTTCCTCTCTTCTCTCTTCGGCGCGCACGCCCTACAAAAGCCGTTTTCTCTCCCCCCTCACCGGCGGAGAGCTCTCGAGCACGCCTCGAAGACCAGAAACGGCAGCACTTTTCTTTTTTCCATTCGACGCCGCGAACGACGTCGACGACGACGACGGCGGAAGAAAAAAACATCATCACACGATGGCCACGACCACGGACGGCACCTACTTCGTGGGACGCAACGAGCTCCTGCAATGGATCAACTCGACGCTCAGCCTTGGGCTGACGAAGATCGAACAGGTGAGCGACTGAGAGCAGTATAGAGAGGAAGAGAAGAGGAGGGCACCCGGCCTGATGCCTCTCGCTCTTTTTTCTTTCCATCCGCGCATCATCATTCTTTGCTCTGTTTGAAAACACCTCGCGGCCCTCCGCTTTCCTCTCTCTTTGCTGCTTCGAAGAACTCTCCGTCGCCTTTCGACTCTCGAAGAGAAGAGAGGCAGCGAGACGTTTTCAGTAGAGAAAACAACACCCGTAACGGCTGCCCCCACTCTCTCGTTTTCGCCCTCCGTCGTTCCCTTTGTCTCTTCTTCTTCCTTCAACCTCAACAACTCTCTCTTTCCCTCCCCCC
>Ga0210003_1001713_pt1 | contig 19069 bp, 14 predicted proteins | sample LantaG_FD_182804 | JGI IMG/M metagenome (GOLD analysis project Ga0210003, IMG submission 182804) | Deep subsurface microbial communities from Baltic Sea to uncover new lineages of life (NeLLi) - Landsort_02402 metaG (SPAdes) (version 2) | ecosystem: Environmental > Aquatic > Marine > Oceanic >...
CCATCCCATTTTACGAGTTGCTAAGACAATTCAGAGCTTTGTTATGCCTAAAAAAACCTCCTTGCCGAAGGCAAGGCAGTCTCTTAACTGTGAAGTGGATTTGTCCGATTCACGCTGAACCAATACACTTTTATGCCGGTCTGTTTTTCGTAGAGCGAATAGACCCGTTCTCCGAGTCCAACATCGTTGGCCGTAGGTAGCACGGCTCTTTCAAAGTAGCCACAGCGCTTGCCTTGCTCCACCTTACAAGCCTCGCCGACCAGACAACCCCCGTGATGGTGGTCATAGTTGGCACAGCCCGGTATGCCGACTGCTGGGTCTGTGTTCCCTTTAAGGAATGTAACCAATCCGATGGTTCGTCTCATATCGACTCCTTTCGAACTTTTCTCAGAAAACCCCTCGCCTCGAAGATTCGGGCTTGGCATTGGGCTTCCTGCTTGATTGCCGCGAGAACGCCGAGAACACGCCGCTCGTGTTCGTGGTTTTCCGGTTTCACTGGTTCAACCATTTCTTCCCTTTACAATCGCTATCACTCAGGGCCGTCCTGCAGACGTTTTCGGGCAGTTTCGGCAACCCAGGGCCGTAGGGGCCTCTGAAAAGCGCTCCACCTTAGCCCAGGACGCAATAAGTCTGTCGGACCCCTGTCCACACCAAGTGCCAGGGGTTCTTAAAGCAACGTGCCACGTTTTTCGGCCTTATCAATGAGCGCATTAACAGAGCGCTCGACGTATCTCGGCTTGCTCTTACTTTTGTCGAGGTGCACAACCTTCAAGCCTTGGGCGATGAGCGATGCTCGGTGTCTGGCGAAGGTCGCCGGCGCCATAGCGAAGCGGGCGGCGGTCTGGTACTTGGTCAAGAGTTGCTGTGCCACAATTTTGGCTCCTGAAAAAAAATTCGGGTTTAGAGAATTTTTCTCCTTGGACTGGAGTGGCCGAAATGGTATAGGAAGTGAAGCTCTTAATTCACTCCTTGACCGACCCAGGTCAAGGACCTGGGGTGCGCGACAACGCACCCCTTTTATTCAATTATCAACGGGCGCAGAACGAGTGCCCCGCTCACCATATCTTAATCCCCCTTTTCGGTTTGCCTAACAGTATCAACAACTTTAGTTTCCTTGCCTCCGTGCAAATAACGAGACCACAATATACAGAAAAAATGGCCTGGAATAATACAACATATAGTTGGGAAAACGAAGCTATTTAGAAACTACACCCCCGACGCAATCCTGTAAAGACAAAAATCAAAAAATCTCGCAACTTTTTTTAGGTTCGACCAAAGACGCACACCTTTGGTCTTCTATATTTGGCTACTTGTTACCCCCTATTTGAAAAAAGGGCCGGCGCGTCGCGGCGGTTGTCAAGAGCCTTTTTTGGGGATTGATAAAAAAACTTGGCCCACCGGATTGCGTGTTTCGCCAACAGCGCCGATGGGCCAAACCACACCCGCCGAGAATGTATGACCGGGGGGTTCTGTTGTCAAGCCTCTCTCGAAAAAATTCTTTTGTCTCCTACACCTGTAGTAAAACCCCTTTTGGCCCGTCAACCTTCGACCAAGAATGACTAAGAATGACATAACGGAAATGGTTATTGGATAAAGACTTGCGGCCATAAGTCAAGTAACCGCAAAACATTACGAAAGCCCCTGTTTTTTCAAAGGCTGCACAATTACCCCCGTACTCTGGCCCGCCTACAAGAGCATTCACGATTTCCTGAGCAAAGAGCAACCATAATCCTAAGGTATGGGTATTTCGAGTGCGTAGGGCAGCACTTTGATACCGGCCAGATGAAAAATTTGTGTAAAAGCTTGACGTGAAAGCCTGGGCCTGATTAGAATCTCGCGGAATGTCAACCGACCCAAGAATCGAAAGACAGAGTTCGAGTATATGATGGGCTTTTTGGGAGGCCTGGTATGAAAGTGAGAATCGAAGACACTTGCACAGCCTGCGGACTTTGTGTCGATACGTGCCCTGAAGTTTTCGAGATGGGCTCGGATACGGCCGAGGTTATTGTCGATGAGGTCCCAGCCGAGCACGAAGACGCCGTCCAGCAGGCCGCCGATGAGTGCCCGGTGGAGGCAATCATAGTCGAGTAAATCAACCTGACAGTTCCCGGCTGCGGTCCCGTGCCCGCTCAATAGCAGCGGCGACGGTCGGACCAAACCGGCTGTCTGAAAACACCTTCAGGGCCGCCTCGGTGGTTCCGCCGGGAGAGGTAACCTTCCTGCGAAGCTCGGCGGGGGTTTCGCCTCGTTTGTCGGCATCAACAGCAAGCAGGGACGCTCCTTTGGCTGTCTGCAAGACCAGCTCCTTTGCGACGTCGCCGGCAAGGCCCAACTGTTCGGCGGCGTTTATCATCTCTTCCATCAGAAGAAAATAGTACGCCGGGCCGCTGCCGCTTACCGCGGTAACCGCGTCAATCAGGCCCTCGTCTTCAACGACGACCGCCCTGCCCACCGCGGAGAAAATCCTCCTGGCTTTGTCGAGGGCCGGCTTTGCTTTCTCGTTGGCAAACAGAGCACTGGCGCCTTCGCCTATCAAAGCCGGCGTATTGGACATAACGCGGACTATCGCTGCATCGCCCAGCAAGGCGGCGACATTGGCTGTTTTTATGCCGGCTGCTATTGATATTACAAGCGTATCCTGTTTGAACGCATCCTTGATACTCTCAAGGGCCTCGTTCATATTCTGTGGTTTGACGCTTAGAACGAGTATGTCAACTTTTGCGGCCAGTTCGGCGTTGTTCTGAGCGATACTAACACCATATTTCTCAGCCAGCAGCTTCAGGCGTTCGGCTTTGATATCGCTTATGAGAATATCCGCCGGGGCATAGATTTCGGCCTTGGTCAGACCGTTAATAAGGGCCTCGGCCATATTGCCGGCGCCGACAAAGCCTATTGTGTCCATCAGTTTCTCCTTGTTAGAATCCAATCAGTAACTTATGATTTTCTGGGTTCTGTCGAAGCTTAATATACAGGCAATTACGGAGAAGAGCAATGCAAAAACAAGTTGAATATAGCGAGGCAATCAAGACCAAGTATCCCGAACAGGTGGTCATCGCCATCGCCAGGGACAAAAACGGCAAGGCGAACCCGGTTACTCTCGGCTGGACGATGATTGTCTCCGGCAGCCCGCCTATGATGGCAATAGCCGTAGCGAGCAGGCATTATTCTGTCGAGACAATCAGGCATTCGAGATGTTTTACGATTTCGTTTCCGTCTTCGGATATGGCCGATGCGGCGCTTTTCTTCGGCTCAAAATCGGGACGCGATGTCGACAAGTTTGCCGAGTTCGCTTGTGCCACTGAGCCTGCTAAGGCAATCGATTCAGTTTTGCTTTGTGACGCGGCGGCCAATTTCGAATGCACGCTCGAATCCGAAACCATTGCCGGCGACCATATCATCTTTGTCGGCAAAGTCGTCGCTGCCCACACCAACACCGAGGCGAAAAAACGGCTCTACACTGTAGGCCCAGGCCACAAAATGGGCTCCGCTTCGTGAAGTAACCAGGTGTCCTCTTAGCCGGTCAATAGTTCGAATTGTTCGGGGCTCAGGCTCTGTCGCAGTTTCTGAAGCGCGACCAGTTCTATCTGGCGGACCCTTTCCTTGGTCAGGCCAAGGTGCTCGCCTATCTGCTTCAAGGTTTTTTTCTTCTTCTTGACCGTCGAGCCAAGCAGTCCGAAATGGTTCAAAATCACATATCGCTCACGGTCGTTCAGCTCCTGCCTGATAACCTCCGTCAAGTCCTGTCGTGCTCGTTCCACCGCGATGATGTCTGCGGCGGCCTTGATTCTCAGACCACGGTGAATATCGGCAAGCGTCGCCGCCTTTGTTTTGCCCGCCCCGGTGGCCCTGCCCGGCGCCTGGCGAGCATAATCCTTGGCTATCGCCCAGGAAGCATGACTGCTGAATCTAAAGCCCCGCGCATAGTCGAAACTCTCGACCGCCCGCATCAGGGAGACGTTGCCGTCGCTCACAAGGTCCGACAGATTCGCCCCGCCGGCGGCATGTTTCATTGCAATACTGATGACAAGTCGCAGATTTGCCTCAATAAGCATTTCCTTGATATTGTCGGCTTCTGCGAGGTATTGCTCGATTTCCTTCAGGGGGGCGCTTTTCACCCCGGCTGGATTGATGCCGGCCCGTCTTATGCAGGCCAGGTATTTCAGATAATTGTACCTGCGGAACAGCCCTGCTTCCGTTTCTCTGTCGAGTACAGGGGTATCCTTTAGCCTGTGCAGATACTCCGGTTGCGGGGACTCGGCGGCCAATTCAGAAAACTTCTGCGCAGTATCCGGCCTGGGTCCTTTCAGGTTGAGCGGTTTGGCGAGGATGCTTTGGGCTGCATTTTCCTCAAGGAACTCGTCGCTGGCGACAAATTCGATTTTCCTGGCAAGAAGGGTCCTTGCCCGGCGTCGATTTATTATGCGGTATACGGAGCTCTTGCTGCGGTCGAAGTGTTCCATTAGCTCGGTGATGCCGAGGCCTTGTTTGTAGAGTCTGTAAAGCTCGGCGGCCTGGGCGGGGTCGATTACACCGGGGGGTCTGCGAAAAACGCGCCTGTCCGGATTATCCCGCTCATAGTCGAGTATTGTGTATCGGACAGTCTCATGGGCCCTTCCGGTTTTCCGGGCAACCTGGTCTATGACCTGATGACGACTCATTGTCGTGTTGGCTGCCAGCGCGATGGCCCGCTTTATAACCTGCTGCTTCTGCTTGTTTGTCAGCCTTTTGAAGTTCCTGGCCCTGGCGATAATGTCCGGATTCTTCCTCAAGAATTGCTCGACAGCCGATTGCGGCATGCCCAGCCGTTTTCTGCCGTCGTCAAAAACGAACCTCCTTGCCAGCAGCCCCCTTTTGCACCAGCGATGGACTGTTTTTGTGGAAATGTCGAATTTCTCGGCCAGTTCCTCGACGGTATAGACCTTCTGTTTTTGCTCGCTGACCAGTTGGGCAAGCCGTCCGCTCAGCTTCGCGATGAATACCTGCAAATCATCTGCGAGGTCACTGCCTTTTATTAGCAGATGGGCGGGCATTTTCCTCGGATGAAAGCCCGTTATCCGAAAGCATACGAAGTCAAAGGGATATTGCCTGTCCGGCTCGATGAGCGTCAGCAGCTTCTCTGCGGCGTCAAGCTGCCTGAGACGCTTCTTCTGTGGCGTAAATCGAAGCTGCATAAGCAGTTGCGCCAGGTTTTGGTCCTTTATGCCGCGCATAAGCACTCCAGCTTCAAGTCTGCTTCTTTTTTCCCATTTTCACTAAGTGTCTATTTTAGCAAATTGCGCCAAAAAAAAACAGCCCGATTATGAAAATTCGGGCTGTATTAATCTCTGTTGCGATTTGTGCGGGGCGCTAATTTACCGAAAGCAGTTTTTTGGCAACCTCCACAGCCGTGGCGGCGTCCGTCGCATAGGCGTCAGCGCCTATCTTGTCTGCATAGGCCTGGGTGACTGGGGCGCCGCCGACCATAATCTTGGCGGTTACGCCGGCCTCTCTCATAGCTTTAAGCGTCTTTTCCATACCGGGCATCGTCGTTGTCAGAAGCGCACTCAGACCGACTAATTGCGCTCCTGAAGACTTGGCCTGCTCGACAAATCTCGCCACCGGAACATCAATGCCGATATCGGTCACTTCAAAGCCTGCACCTTTCATCATCATCGTTACCAGGTTTTTGCCAATGTCGTGTAAATCACCCTCCACGGTACCTATAATGAACTTTCCGATTGCCTTGACGCCGGCCTTTACCAGTTCAGGTTCGAGGATTACCATTGCCGTTTTCATAGCTCTTGCTGCGATGAGTACCTCCGGGATGTAGACGTCGTTTCTCTTCCAGCGAGCCGCGATTATGTCCATCCCGCCGATTAGGCCTTCATCGAGAATGCTCTTGACCGGGGCGCCCTCGTCGATGGCCGCCCTGGTCAGTTCGGTTGCTTTTGCCTGGTCGCCTTTGACGACGGCCTCGGCTATTGCCTTTAGGTCTGCCATACTCTTTACCTCAACAAATCAATACAAAATAACATCCTGTGCTTGTTTCAGTCACAACGTTAGGCCAGATTAGACACTATTTCCAGGCACAAAACAAGTACTAAATGGGACTTTTCGCTAACGAGAGCGTTTTTAACAGGATAAATGCAGAAAAAAAACGAACCCACTGCAATTGACGCACGCAATAAAGTATTGTAGGCTACGGCTTCTTTACCGGCGCTCTGTTCCGCAGGCAGACGCAGCGAGCATAAAATGGGCAATGCGAGCCGGCAGGCAGCCGCAAAAAAGTGTAAACCTGCGCCGGACGGGTGATGGGTTCACCGCAGAGGCCCTTTCATCTGCAGCGCAGTACGAAAGATATTCGATGAGCAACTTTATAGTATTGGTCAAACAGGTACCGGATGTAACGCAAATAACTGATAATGCGTTCGATTCCGAGACCGGAACGCTCATCCGCACACGCCTTGTCAGCGTAATCAACGAGCTGGACACACACGCCCTGGCGCTGGCCAGCCAGATGAAACAAGCCGGCGGCGACAAAGACGCAAAAATCATTTGTCTTACTATGGGACCGCCTATGGCCGAAGAGGTCCTGCACTACAGCCTGAGCCGGTGTGCCGATACTGTCGTGCTGCTGACGGATAAAGCGCTGGGCGGAGCTGATACGGCGGCGACGGCAAATCCTCTCGCCTTTGCTGTCAGAAAAATCGTCAGAGAGATATTCGACGGAAACAATGATTATTACGTGGTTTGCGGCATGCAGTCGGTAGACGGTGACACTGCCCAGGTACCTGCGCAAATAGCAGAAGAATTAGGTCTTGGCTGCATAGCCTATGTCACCGGGGCGGAATACAAGAACGGCCGATTCGAATTTACACGCATTATCAGCGGCGGCAGCCAGGTGGTTGCGGCCAAAAAACTGCCGGCTGTAATCACCGTGGCCAAGCACGACTATCCGGTTTTTGCCACATTTTCGGCAACACGCCGGGCAAGCCGGATGGAAATAATCCGCTGGGGCGCCGAGGATGTTCAAGCAAGCCACATCGGGGTACAAGGTTCCAAGACAAGCGTGATAAGGGTCTTCCCGCCCGGGAAAACGACGAGGAAGTGCCGCGAACTGGCCGACGCAAAATCTTTGGCTGAGATTCTTATCGACAGTTACACCAGCGACGAGAGTAACAAAGCCGAAGACGCCCACGCCAGAACGAACGGTTACGTTTTGCCCGGTAAACGCGCCAACAACCTTGACAGGAGCTTTGAGGGTACACAAAAAGAACGGGAAGATTTCAAGATTCTTACCGACAAGCTCAGGGAGTTGGGTATCAGCAAAGTTGAACAGACCGACGAATATACGAGGAAAGCTATTCTTGACGCGGCCGGCGAGCACTTCCACAAAAGGGCGCTTGAGGATATGTTAAATGGGCTGCAGTTGGTCAAGCCTACTTACCAGGGCGAGATATGGGTTGTGGCCGAACACGGCGACGGCGAGGTCCATCCGGCCACGTTCGAGCTTATCGGCAAGACCCGCCAGCTCGCCGACTCGCTCGAAACCAAGCTCGGCGTGTGTCTGGCCGGCCATCAGGTCGAGTCGATGGCAAAAGAGCTGATAGCCGCCGGGGCGGATAACATCTACATCATAAATAATAAGCTCTTGGATGTATTTGACGCGACCGCGCACCGCAAAGCAGTAGCCGATGCAATAAGCAAGTACTGGCCGCAGATTGTTCTTTTTGCCGCCACGCCGAGAGGCAGAATGCTCGCGCCGATGGTCTCTTACAGGGTAGGCTGCGGACTCACCGCCGACTGCACCTCGCTGGATATACGAGACAATTCGAGAAGGGGCCAGATTGGTATTCTCCTTCAGACCCGCCCTGCTCTCGGAGGCAACGTTATGGCGACCATCTGTACGAAGAATTCCAAATCCCAGATGGCGACGGCCCGGCCCGGCGTTATGAAGAGACTGCCCGCCGACTATTCGAGAACGGGCAATATCATCAAGCACGCCGTCGAGCTGTCGGACTCCGACCTCAGCCTGGAAATCATAAAAACCGAGCGCGGCACGGGTGAAGTAAACTTCGCAGCCGATGTCATCGTCAGCGGCGGCAGGGGAATGCAAAACCGCGACAATTATGAAAGACTTGTCCGCTCGCTTTGCGAGGCCGTCGGCGGCAGGTTGGCTGCCCAGGTCGAGAGAGGCGCCTCGCGGGCGGCGGTCGAGCAGGGTTTTGCCGACAGGGTTCACCAGGTCGGTCAAACCGGCACTTCCGTGGGGCCCAAAGTTTATGTCGCCCTGGGGATATCCGGTGCGATTCAGCATATGATAGGCGTCGCAAACTCCGACACTATCGTGGCCATAAACAGTGACCCGCAGGCGCCGATTTTCAAGCACTGTGATTACTATATCGTTGGAAACGTCGAGGACGTCGTCCCGAAATTGGTCAGGGCGCTGCAGACAGAGTGAAAAAAGTGTCGCACGAAACAGATTACAATAAAGTTGATGTACTGATAGTTGGCGCAGGGCCGGCAGGACTGGCCTGCGCGATACAACTGAAGGCCCAAAAGCCGGACATCAAGGTCTGCGTAATAGACAAGGCTCCGGAGCCGGGCAACCACAATCTCTCCGGAGCGGTTCTCGAGCCCGAGGCGCTGCACAATCTTCTGGATTTCGCCGTGCCGCAGTGGCGCGACAGCGAACAGGCACAAAAAATACTGGCCAGGAAAGTTCACAAAGACAACGTGATGTTCTTCTGCGGAAGAAAACTCTCGTTCAATATCTTCTTTGCCATAAGGCTGGCCCGGATGCTCGGGCTTGGCTTCGGCCAAATGATTCACAAGGGCGATTACATCGTTTCGATAAGTCAACTGACCAGGTGGCTCGGGCAAATAGCAAGTGGGCTGGGCACCGAGATAATAACTGGTTTTGCCGCTGAAGATATAATTTTTGACGATTCGGCCGGTAAGGCTGCCGGCGCCAGGCTTGTCGACCAGGGACTTGACAGACAAGGCAGCCGCCAGCCTAACTTTGTCGAGGGCGAGACCATCAACGCCGACTTCATCGTGCTTGCCGAAGGCTGCGACGGGCTGCTCACGGAGAAATTCGTCGAGAAGGCGAAGCTGCAGAGGCAGTGTCCGCAGTTGTATTCGGTCGGCGTAAAAGAGATAATAAAGGTAAGCAAGGCACAGTATCAGCACTTTGGCGCCGACCGGGTCGTGCACGCGATGGGTTATCCCATCTGGACGCCGTTTGTGGGGCCGGGTATGTTCGGCGGCGGGATAATGTACCCCGTTGAGGATGAGCATATTGCGGTGGGGATGATAGTAGGCGCCGACTGGAAATACCACGATTTCAACCCGCAGGATGCACTGGCCAGGTTCAAAGAGCATCGCTTTGTGAGGCGTTTCATCGACGGGGGCACCGTAGTTGAGGCCGGCGCAAAGATGATTCCCGAAGGCGGATATTATTCAATCCCGCGAGACCCCGAGACCAACAGCATAGGCAAAGGCAATGTAATGATTACAGGTGACAGTGCCGGCTTCGTGAATATGCTCAAAATCAAGGGTCTGCACAACGCAATCGATTCAGGCATACTGGCGGCAAAGGCCATCACCGACAGCGCCGATGAGCGCGAAAACGCGGCGGCGAAATATACCGAGCTTCTGCGCCGGTCCCGCATCGAAACCGAAATGAACTCTGCCAGGAATTTCCGCCAGACCGTCGCCAGGTTCGGGCCTCTGCAGGGTATGCCGCTGTCGGTTCTCGGCTCGCTGCTGCCGAAGTTCGAGACCGAACAGGATTATAAGGCAATGACCCCGGGCCGCTACCGACTCAGGACCAACAAGGAATTTGACAAGGATACGTTTACCGCGATGGCGGCGACCGAGCACCGGGAAGAGCAGCCTTGTCACCTTACAATCCTCGATTCAAGCATTTGCGAAACCAAATGCAGCCCGATGTTCAACAGTCCCTGTATTACGTTCTGCCCGGGCGGCGTGTACGAGACCGTGCATGGTGAGGTCAAGCCTGCCAATCCTTCCAACTGCCTGCACTGTAAGAGTTGCCAGAGAAAGTGCCCGTTCGACAACATCCGCTGGACAGCCCCCGAAGGCGGCGGCGGACCACGCTACAAACAAATGTAAGTGACATCCTTTTTGTAGTTTTTTTGAAAATGTTGTCACGCACCCGGCTATGGGATAGTCTGTATGTGGTGACGGTTGGGTTCTTTGCCGGAGACAAAAATGCCGAAGCCGAGATTTGTTGTCCCTGTTTTCAAAATGTGTGAGGCGGATGCGGCATCGGCTGGAGCCAAGGCATTGAGCCTCGCGAGACTGCGCCGTATCGGGTTTGTGGTGCCCCAAAGCTTCTGTATTACGGCAACGGCCTTTCGCGAGCATTTGGAAGCCAACGAGCTTGCTGGCGAGATAAGAACCGCTTTAGACAAACTTAATTCGGCCTCAGCAGAGGATAAAAAGTCTATCTTATTGGAAATCCGGCAGACTATTATCGATGCACCTTTAGCCGCAGAACTGCGCGAGCAAATAAAAGAGCACTACCGCAGACTTGGTGCCGGCCGGGTGGCAGTCCGTTCATCAGCTACTGCGGAGGATTTGCCGGAGCACTCTTTTGCCGGCCAATATGAGACTTATCTGGGAGTAGCCGACCTGTCGGCGTGTATCGATGCGGTAAAAAAATGCTGGGCGTCGCTGTGGACCGAGCGGGCATACGAGTACCGCGAAAAAAACGGCTTCGACCATCTCAAAGTGTACATGGCCGTAATTGTCCAGTCGCTCATTGAGGCTGATGCCGCCGGGGTTGTTTTCACTGCCGATGCTGTTTATGGATACAAAAGCAGAATGATAATTGAAGCCTGCTCAGGACTCGGCGATTCACTTGTATCAGGCAGAGTAACACCTGACCGATTTGTCATAGACAAAAAGAAATGCCGGATACTTGCCAAAAACTCAACTTCCGCGCCCTGTATGACGGATTCCGTACTAAGAAAGCTCGCAAAACTTGCCAAGAAAGCTGAGAAGTCCTTTGGCTGTCCTCAGGATATCGAGTGGGCGATATGCGAAAACAAAATCTATTTCCTTCAATCCAGACCCATTACGGTTATTCCGCCGCAAAAATCCTGGCAAGAGCGACAGGTCTGGACTAATGCCAACACCGGCGAAGTTGCACCGGATGTAGTCACACCTATTACGTGGTCGATACTGCAAAAGCATCTCGTAGGGATGTTAAAACCGCTGGTGAACCTCGTCAGTATCAGGCTTGGTGAAAAGCACACATGGGGTCTTGTTGCTGGGCGCGTTTATTTCAATCTCAACATCGCTATAGCTTTTGCAAAGCATTTTCGGGCTCTTATGACGCCGCAAGCGGACAGTCTGTTCGGCGGAGAGCATGGGAAGCTGTGGGATTTGGTGGTGCGTAATACACCGGATGAGAACCTTCCTGATTTGCACTTCAGCCTCTGCAAGACTATTCTAAAGGCGCCTCTGTCTCTTGTTCGCATCCTCTCCTATACCGCTAAGAAAACCGCGCGTTTCGTTGACAACATCAGAATTCAAAGCAACCGCCTGCAAAATCTTGACCTTGCGTGCCTCAGCGAGCAAGAACTTGCTGAACAGCTTATTTGGTCAGTTTCGCATAGCACTGATTATACCGGCCTGATGTTTGTCGCACATGGAATGCTTTCATTTGTCATTCTTGATATGCTTTGCACAAGATGGCTTGGAGAAGACGGCCGTGCAATTGCGAACAGACTCTTTGTTGGGCTAAGCGGTATAGACATCGCAGAGGCCGGCCTCGCGCTCCGGCGACTTGCGTTGATAGCCGATAAATCTACCGAGTTGCGAGATGCGATTTTCTCAGGCGGTAATTGGGAAAGCACCCGAAGGAAAATCGCTGCTGCAGAAGGTGAAGCGTTTCTGAATAGCTGGGAAGAATTTATGGCTGCTCACGGCCACCACTGCCGCGGTGAGATAGAGCTGTTTAATCCTCGATGGCGTGAACGGCCTGATTATATTCTGAACATTGTTCGCAGCTATATCGGCCGTATGGGACGGACCAGTCATCCGGATGACTATAAGGAGCTCGCCCGAAAGCGCGAAGAATTAACAAGGCAATGCCGCAAACAACTGAAGAACCCACTTAAGCGGTGGATTTTCAATTTGCTTCTTAAAACTGCCCAGCAAGGCTTAATACTGCGGGAAAACTGGAAGAGTCAAACTGTTCGTTACCTGACAGCAATGCGCAGAATATTGACTGAGCTTGGCGAAAGACTCAATAAAAAAGGGGTTCTCGAAAATTCTGATGACATTTTCTTTTTGAAAATCGACGAGATTGAGCCGGTGACACGGGACAAAGCCGACTTCGATATCAAAAAGACTATAGTTCAACGCCGGAGCGAATACGAAAAGAATAAATCTGTTATCCCACCAAAAGTTGTCATAGGCAAATTTGACCCTGACGACTACACTCCCGACACCGTGGACACCGATACGAAGGTGTTAAAAGGCTTGGCAGTGAGTTCCGGCGTAGTCACTGGAAAAGCACGTGTTATTCTCAGGGCCGATACTGATGGACAGGTTTTGCCAGGTGAAATTCTTGTGGCACCGTTTACCGACCCCGGCTGGACACCATATTTTATTCCAGCGGCTGCAATAGTCATGGATATTGGTGGCATGCTGTCGCACGGCAGTATCATCGCCCGCGAATATGGCATCCCGGCTGTGGTCAACGTAGGTGCCGCAACCAAAATTATCAAGACCGGCCAGACCATACGCGTCGACGCCAACCGCGGAACAGTCACTATCCTCGGGCAGGCTGCGAGTTGATTTGGCCGAGTACGCGCACAAAAAAGTCCCATTTGGCAGTTTGCTCCAAATAGGACGGCACGCGGAATAAGCTGAGAGGCTGTCCGGCCCCGGCGGTTTATTTCTGTCCGGCCTGTTCCTGCTGCTCGGCTTTCTCGCGTTGAATGGCGTCGTATATTTCTCTGCGGTGAACCGGTATTTCACGCGGCGCAGTTATGCCAAGGCGCACTTTGTCTCCGCGGACATCGACAATCGTAATCTCCACATTGTCGCCTATCATAATCGATTCATCTTTTTGCCTGCTCAAAACCAACATTTTCAACTCCTTTTGTCGGCTGGTTACATTACCTCTACGTACAACATCGTTTTTCTGTTCGCCGGACAGCCGCGCTAACTTCTTCTATCTCGTTCGTTGCAAATAACTTAGCTCAAATACGCTATTCGGCAACCTGCGTTCGGATACAACTATATTTTCGGCCAATTGTTAGGGTGAAGATACAAGTTTTTGCCGGCTTTTTTGTACCAGGGGCCGATTATGGGACTTGATGTCCGCAACTTCTTCTGGTCAAGACAGTTACACTAAACAAACAGCCCAAAAAAAGATGCGTTGTGTTCGTTGAACCGCCTTTATTGCTCAATTATTGATGCTTCCGCCAATAATCACACCGTATCGCCAGCCAATAGCCCGTAATGGAGCCTAATGTGCCAAAAGCCACCATCTGAATGGGCAAAATGGAAACAATTGCACTTGGGAAGAAGACCCCCGGCAAACCGCTGGTCATATACGTCAATACATCTTCTCTCAGGTAAATCGTTATACCAAAGAGGGTTACGAGCGAGCTGGCGACGGTCGGCAAGATATAACCGGCCTTGAGGAACTTTCTGACCAAAAAGGCTGCCAGCCCAAACGAGACCAACACGGCAAATGCTATCTGCGCCGCCGCCGGCTGGCCTACAACGTAGCCCAACTGACGGTCGTGCATCCTTACGTCGCGGGCCAGTATCCCTATGCAGAACTGGGCGATTAGAACCGAGCCCATCAGCGCAATCGCTGCATTTAGCCACTTTTGCGAGGCAGATAGAGGCTCCTCTTGAGCTTCTACTGTTTTGCCCGATTCCGCTTTTTCCCGCCCGGCAGGGACTTTCTCCTCCACGATGGGTCCGAGAATAGCCCGAAAAAACGCCACACAGAAGCCTTGCCTGGAGGATTCATCACGAGACTCAGCCCCGTCGGGACCCCGTGCGATTCTTCGCGGCGCAAGCGCCTGGCCTATGGCTACCCCTGCAAAACCCGCCACGACGATTGCCAGCCACAACGCCGGTTCCCATCTAAGGGCCGAGAATAACGCTTCGCGCTGCTCGAAGGTGGGATTGTGCCTGATAATGTCAGCCAGGCTGCCGGTTCGCAGGGCCCAGACGGCCAATCCCGCCGGTGCGGCCAGCACTCCGATTTCCCGGCCATAGGGCCAAGTGACAAAATACGCAGCGAGCCCGGCCAGAAAGGCCAAAGCCAACGTGCCCATCGCGGCGCCGGTCGTTACGCTGCCGCCCTGAAAAGACACGGCCTCGAATGGTGTAGCCGGCTCGACCAGGGGCCAAGCCAGAACACCTATCAACAGCACCCCAACGCCGAAAGCCAACGCGATTCGCAATCTCATTACCAACGATAGTTCCACAACGGTTCTCCTTAACTGGCCCGCGATAGAATATCATCTTAACCGGCAAATATCAATGACCAGAGAAGTAATTGTCAATACGGCAAAGGCGGCTTGTCAAACCACGTGCCGGCAGAAGTTGAGCTAAACCTCGGCGGTGCACCAGCCAGGAATTTGTGGAAAGTCTTTGGTCACATTGTCTGGCGAAGGACGGTCATTTCTCTTGTGCCGTCGCGGCGGCTATCTGGGTCAGCTCGAATGCGTTGAGCACCGCAAAGCCCCCTTTGCGATGGGCCCTCAGGTCGTCACTCTTGCAACAGCCGCCCGCATATACGACCACCAACGGAGAACCATCGGTGGTGAATTCGATGACCGACGGTTTCAGCTCGGCGTCGGTTTTCACCTGCTGGATAACGACCTTTTTCGCCTCCAGAGTTTGTTTGACGTTACCGGTGCCCTGCTTTCCGGGAACGATAATTATCTCCTCCGAGGTGCCATACGTTCTACCCTTGATTAAAGCATCAGTCGTCCGCTTGAAATATTCCGTAAGTAGAGACTGGGTCGAATAAACCTTAATCGAGGCCATCGGAGGCTCCGGCTCCCTGGTCCCCGTACATTCCACGCCCGTCGGGTCGTCGCCGATGCGCCGGCAGTTGAAGCTGTTGTGGTAGCTCACCAGCCTGTATTCTCCGGCGTCAAGACCGTACAAAGCCAGCAGAACATCGCTGGTGGGATTATCCGGGAAATCGGACCCGGCAATCCACGTGTTGCAGATGGGCTCGTAGATGGGTTTCTTTTCAGGCTGAATATCCCCGGCCAGATACCTTCTCATTCCGGCCACATAGATTGTCATAATTCCCTCGTAGTGGCACGTGATTGCGGCATGCACGCCGCTGCCGGAGATGCCCGGGCCAGATTCCGGATAAGTTGACGTACCATCCTCCCACTTCAAATCGCTCCGGTAGAAATCCCAGTCAGGAATCACCCAGTGGAACCAGCCTTCCTTGGCCGTACCCGCAATGGGTGTTATGTCCTGCTCGCTCGAAGGCGCGGCAAAATCGACCTTCAGGTGCAGCAGGCTCGGCTTCGCACCCGACTTCGTCGCCGACCCGGCCGTACACCCTGCTATGAAGATAAAAACAATCGCTAATTGCCATACGATGATGCGTCTCATAACTTCTCCTATTTCTTAGCCTTTTTCTTCCTCACCATCGTCTCCACTGCTGCAAACTTACCAGTTCCTGTTTTTTAACTTGTCGGAATATGCAGCACATATCCGCCCATGTCAAGCAAAATCATCAACGAGAATGAGCCCGAGCTATACGAGGTTATTAGCGAAGTGAGAGATTGGCTTGAACGATTCGATATCTCCGGCAGCTTGCACACGCTCCCGCTAATTGCGCTATTGGTGAACTAACCACCGCCAAATTGCGATGTAAAGTTTTTTGAATTTTGACGGACAGTCGCATATAATGGCCCTACCGAACCGACGGAAAAACGAATAACAGAAATATAGTCTTGAGGTGGGCAAATGAATGTACTGTTGATTGGCGGTGGCGGACGCGAGCACGCGCTGGCGTGGAAGCTGGCTCAATCGAAGAACTTATCGAAGCTCTACATCGCGCCCGGCAACGCAGGAACGGCAAAGTGCGGCCAGAATGTATCTATCGCCGCCACCGATATCGAGCAACTGGTTAACTTCGCGAAAGAAAAAAAGGTCGAACTGGCGGTCGTCGGGCCTGAGGCCCCGCTGGCGGCCGGTGCGGTCGATGCGTTCGAGGCGGTCGGCATAAAGGCCTTTGGGCCGAGCGCCGAAGCGGCAAAGCTCGAGGCAGATAAGGCTTTTGCCAAGCGACTGATGCGCTCGTGCGCCATTTCGACCGCTGAGGGAAGAATCTTTGACAGATTCACCGACGCCAAGGCCTACATTGCCAGCAGAGACGAACCGGTAGTAATCAAAGCTGCGGGACTTGCCGCAGGCAAAGGTGTCTTTGTCTGTGACGACCCGGCCGACGGTATTCTGGCCGCTGAGAAGATAATGTGCGACAAGATATTCGGTCAGGCCGGCAATACGCTCGTCGTTGAAGAGAAGCTGCTCGGAGAAGAAGCTTCGATACTTGCTTTTGTCGACACAAGAGACATTTACGTGATGGAATCCTCGCAGGACCATAAGCCGATAGGTGACAACGACACCGGGCCGAACACCGGCGGAATGGGAGCTTACAGCCCCGCACCGGTAGTGACTGATGCCTTGATGGACCAAATCACACGGGAGGTTCTGGTGCCTCTCGTGGATGGTCTCAACAGAAACGGCACGCCTTATAAGGGTGTGCTATATGCAGGGCTTATGATTACCGCCGGCGGGCCGAGGGTGCTCGAATTCAATGTTCGCTTCGGCGACCCGGAAACCCAGCCAATACTGATGCGGCTGAAAAGCGATTTGATTGAGGTATGTCTGGCGGCTTGCGACGGCAGGCTCGACGATGTCACGCTTGTCTGGGACCCGCGTCCCGCCGTCTGCGTCGTTATGGCAAGCGGCGGCTATCCAGGCTCTTACGAAAAAGGCAAGAAGATAACCGGTCTCGCCGAGGCCGACAGTCTCAAAGATGTTGTGGTGTTTCACGCCGGCACGGACACCAGGAACGGCGACATCGTCACCAATGGCGGTCGGGTCCTCGGCGTTACCGCGATGGGCGACAATATCGCCGACGCTAAGGCAAAAGCTTACAAGGCGGTCGAAAAAATCGAATTCGAAGGCGCCTATTTTCGGAGAGATATCGCGGACAAGGCGATAAGAAAATTGCAGGTTTAGACGTCAAAAAACAACCCTACGCCGCAAATCTGCCGATAAATCCCTTAGAGTCCAAATGTGTTGTGGTCCGTCAATATCCTTAGTTTGCTTAAGCTCACTGGTATTGATATAATAAGCCAATGCTTGTTTTCAAGGGAGCAAAATCCGTAAAACCCGGCAGGAGCAGTCAGGCCAGAAGGGTTCGTCGGCTGCTCATCGGGGGCCTCGCTATCGTTTTAGGTTTGTACCTTGCGGTAATGCTTGCTGGTTACGCACTGCGAGCTATCGCCATCGGCCAGATAGTCGAGCTAACCGGCGCCAAGGTTGCTTCCGATTCGATTAGGGCAAACCTCCGCGGATGGGTTCGCATCAAGGGCCTCTCTATCAGCCCTGCCGACACCCGAGTGGGCGGTGATACTATTTTGACGGCTGAGCAGGTCGATGCACGCTTCAGCATAGCGAGTCTGCTTTTGCTTAGGCCCCGCTTGGAAGAATTGAAGGTTCGAGGTTTTGTTCTCGACGCACTTTACAACCTGGACGCCGGCAAATGGAACGTCGGTACGCTTAATATCGCGTTTCCAAGCGGCCGCGGTGGTGTGGCGCCGACGCTTCGGCTCGAAGAAGGAAAATTGCGCTATGGGAGAGTGTCCAAGGCGAAGGTGCAAATCGTCGCCGAGGTGCCTGTTGAAGCCGGGCTTGAGCCTTCGGACGAGGCCGACGACGCATACGATTTTCGGATAACCACCGCCGAGAGGCCTTACTACGGCAAGAGTACACTCGAAGGACTGTGGCGCTCCGGTTGTATCGTGGCGACGGGAAGCATCTCGTCGGCGGATGTTGGGGCCTTTCAGAGGGTCTGGACCGTAAGTGTGATAGCCGGACAATTGCTCTACGACGAGAACAACGATTATTCACTTAAGCTGCGCATAAAGGATTTGCTCAGTACGCGCAGGCCGGGCTCGGGCACATTTACTCTCGATAGTGACGCTTTCCTGGGCAAGACAGACCCATTCACCGCACTGCAGAGGTTTTTCGACCGCTACCGCCCTGCCGGAAGGGCCTACGTCAAACTCAATATGGATGGTAATTTCGAGCGACTAAACTCAACCAGGGTTCAGGGGACAATCGACTGTAATGATGTTTCGGTCTGCGACCGCAAGTTTCCCTATTCCGTCGAGCACATATCAGGCCGAATAGACTTCGATAACGAAGCAGTCCGACTAAAACAGCTCAACGGCCGGCACGGCGATGTCAAGGTGACTTTTGACGGCTGGTCAAAAGGATATGCTTCCCACCGGGCATACGAAATTCAGCTTTCAAGTAAAAACATGGCATTGGACGGTGATTTGTTCGATGCACTGACAGATAAGCGAAAGAAAAGCTGGTCTGCTTTTTCGCCCGGCGGAATTGCAGCAATAGATTATCGCGTTACAAGGGAACCCGGCAAGGCTAAGAAAAAAACCCTTGCCGTTGAACTGCTTGGGTCTGAGGCGGTGTATCGCGGCTTTGCTTATCCGCTGAAAAATCTGACCGGCCGACTTCTTTTCCAGGGCGGCAGTGTCACTGCTTCGAATATTGTTTCGGAGTTTGACGGACGCAAGGTAAGCATTGACGGACAACTCACATCGCACCCAGCCGGCCGGCCCGAATATGAATTCACAATTGTCGGAGAGAATATTCCGCTGGACTCGACCCTCATGGAGGCACTGCCGGGCAAACAAAAGGATTTGCTGAACCCGCTTGATATGAAAGGGTTCGCCGATGCCAAAGTCAGGATTTCTTCCGAAGTGGACGACACCCGGGCCCGGGAATTTATTGCTGATATTTCACT
>Ga0210003_1001715_pt1 | contig 19049 bp, 14 predicted proteins | sample LantaG_FD_182804 | JGI IMG/M metagenome (GOLD analysis project Ga0210003, IMG submission 182804) | Deep subsurface microbial communities from Baltic Sea to uncover new lineages of life (NeLLi) - Landsort_02402 metaG (SPAdes) (version 2) | ecosystem: Environmental > Aquatic > Marine > Oceanic >...
CCTTGCCCCATACCACGTCCCGTACCGGGCCCTTGGCCGCCAGGACCTGTACCGTCACCTCTTGGCATAATATCCATCCTTTCTGCAATTAACTGCTTATTTATATCTACCACCGATAACCAAATCTGCCTCTGCCGCGACCGCGGCCCCAGCCCCGACCGAAACCTCGGCCGAAACCAAAGCCCCTGCTAAACCACGGAGTGACTCGGCCACCATAACCATACGAACCTGCACCATAGGGCCCGGATGCCGGCGCGCCGGGACCATAGAAACCAGCTTTACCCATAACAGGGTTCATATAACCCGGCACTGGGAAACCCGCACAGAAACCGGCGGCTCTTCCTGTCATTGGTCCCATTCCAGCAGGACCTGTTCCATCTCCTCTTGGCATAATAATCACATCCTTTCCAGCATTTTGAAAATTCTCATTTATTTGACCAACGGGCACACTTTGCAATCCCGCAAAACCTTTCACTTCGCCCGGGTCATCTTCGGAGACTGTCAAGGCACAGAATCCTTGACCTCGTCCTGTCATCGGGCCCTGACCTAACGGCCCCGTACCATCAAAACCTGGCATTTATTCGGTCTCCTTAACTAAATCCACAGCATTTCTAAATGTTTTGCTCTTTCTGAAGATCATCTCACCAACTTCACATCCAAGGTCCTGTGCGATAACAGGACACTTAGCCTTTAATACGAAGAATATATTCTTATCTACATCACTGAGGGTCTCGTAGTTACCCTGTCCCTTGGCAATCACCAGATCAGCTTCTTTGAAACGATTGACAAAAACCTCCGAGCAGGTTTCCAAAATCGTCCCGGGCCCATCAGAGCCGTTATCAATCACCTCTACAATTCGGGGCAAACCGGCAACGACCGCATCTTCCATTGTGGCATCATTGATTACGGGTGATCCCTTGACAACTACGGTAACTTTTTCTATGGGTAACCGCTCAATCAACAGGCGGTCAAAGATAATCTCGCCGGCATTATCAGCAAGATAGAGTATCTTTTCGGCCTTGTTTATTGCCTGCTGGAATGGTTTCAACTGCATATCGGAGAATTCTGAAGCCAAACATTCGCTAATCGTCTTTTCAAGTTCACTTTCCTGTAATTTGCTGTTAACTCCGAAATCGATGATATTGCCCGCTATTGCTATCCGTATCGCTGTCTCAAGCATGTCTTTGGACTCGATAATGTATGCGCGCATTTTCGAATATAACTGAAGTGCTGCATTATTGAATTGCTTCTTAACATCACGATATGGATCTTCAGTCCCTACTAATTCACGAATCAATCGATGTATCTTCTGACCCATGACCGGCGGGCTCTGACTCATATCCAAGTCATTCGCGAGAATAAGAACCTCTCGAACCACCTGTTCGTGAACCTGCTTATCGTCAGTTGACAGTCGAGCAGCACCGAGTGCCTGACTAATGAAGCAAGGAATACAATCTAAGAAAATCTGCATAGCTCTACGTACCTGTCTGAAAAAAGCACATCCTAAATCCAGTGGCCTTCAACATTGGCCTGCTCTACCTCTTTCAATTTGCCTGCTTTGAACGAATCTATTGTCTGCTGGACTGTTTGTTTCTCAGCAAGAAATATCTTTACCTTGGCTGCACTAAGCGTCCTAAATGCATTTGGGCCCACATTACCGGTTATCACTGCATCAACATCGAGATTGGCTATGTTCTGTCCGGTCTGAATCCCCGCTCCCTGAGTAGCATTTAGATTCACTGTGTTGTCATGTGCCTGAAACTTTCCTGTCTCTGTATCCACTACGATAAGCCACTTAGCTCGCCCAAATCTTGGATCAATCTCACTCGAAAGCTCTTCACCTTGTGATGTCACTGCTACTTTCATTTGTTTCTCCTTCTCTCATTCACCTTAGACTCCGACCCCGTCGGTTGCGCAAAACCGCATCAGCATTGCATTAACTTCTTTTATCTACGACCACCCTTCCAGCATCGGCGTCTGCGAAAACTTCTGCGGGCTCCAGGCCAAAAACCAGGCATTATATATTGCGGCTGACTTAATTGGCGAGCCTTGTACGCGTTTATAATTTGTTCTGCCGAGCCTTTAACAAACGGCAAAACCTGAATTCCCGAACCGTTTATCATCTCTGCCAATGGCCTGGAAATTGCTCCACAAATTAAGACACCTACGCCAAGCTGTTTCAACATAGCGGCTCTTTCTGGGCCGCTCTGTTCAACAAGAACGATCTCTTGGCGATCCGTTTCCCCACCATTTTTAAGCTCAATAACTAGTAATTTATGAGCAAAGTCGAATACGCTCGACACTTGACCCTGCCAAACTGGTAAAGCTACCTTCATAAGCAATCTCCAGATTTCTATTTAGCAACTTCCATGCCAATGATTCTATCTAAATAAAGCTTGTCTTTAATTCATTGAATGATAAGGGCTTACGCACACATAAGAAATGAGTACAAAGAATCTCAGGCGAGATTATATTGCATTTTGCAATAGGAAAGAACCTTGTTGTCTTGCAAAATGCAACATAGGTATAGTATTTAGGTATAGTATTAATGGTGAAAGTAGAGATTAAGAGGTGTCTATTCGGTTCTGATTTTCAGACTCTTGAGCTTTCTGAATAGGGTGCTGGCATTTATTCCCAATTCTCTGGCGGCGGCTGTCCGATTGCCATCGTTGCGACGAAGCGCTCTTTCTATCATAAGTATTTCCATCTGCCGTAGTGTCCTGAAAGTACTAATATCAGGTTCCTCACCCGTAGTGGGTTTCTTCATTGAGGGTGGCAGATGCCGCGTCTCTATGACATCACCCCGGCATAAAACAAAACAGTGTTCGACACTATTTTCGAGTTCGCGTATATTACCCGGGAAATCATAGCTCAATATAGCAGCCATAGCCTCATCGCTGAGACAACATATATTCTTATTGTAGATTCGATTGAAGCGATGGATAAAATGTTCGATCAGAAGGGGGATATCTTCACTTCTGTCCTTCAGAGGCGGCAGAGGTAATTTAACTACATTGATCCGGAAGTACAGATCGCTTCTGAATTTGCCTTGGTCAACCAACTCAACCAGGTCTTGGTTACTTGCAGCGATGATTCTCACATCCGCCTTCTCGGAAGAGATGGCCCCGACAGGTTCATACGTTTTCTCTTGCAAGACGCGTAGTAACTTAACCTGAACAGCAGGCGACATATCCCCAATCTCATCCAGAAACAGACTGCCACCCTCAGCAAGAGTAAAGCGACCGACCTTGTCCTTTCTCGCATCTGTAAATGCTCCGGCCTTGTAGCCAAATAACTCTGATTCCAATAGAGTCTCTGGAAGGGCGCTGCAGTTGACAGCGACAAAAGATTTTTCTTTACGCCGACTTAAATTATGAATAGCATGGGCAAACAACTCTTTGCCGGTACCAGTCTGGCCCTCAATCAAAACTGCACAATCACTCTCAGCAACTTGTGGCAGAATATTAAAAAGCCCCTGGATAATGTGGTTTCTACTGATTATGTCTTCACAGGTGTACTTTTCTTGAACTTGCTTTCGCAATTCTTCGACAATGGTTATATCCCTGAAGGTCTCTACACCGCCTATAACCCGACCTTTGTCATCCTTTAGCAATGCTGTAGATATTGTTACGGCCTTTCGTCTTCCTTCGGAGTCAATAATATGGACGGGCTTATTAATAACGGGACTGCCCGTATCCATCGTATATCGCAGAGCACAATCCGTCTCACAGACATTGGCTCTTAATACATCTTTGCATACTTGTCCAATCGCTTTTTCCCGAGGTATTCCGGTTATTTCTTCGGCAGCTTTGTTGTAGGTCGTGATATGCCAGTTTTTATCAATGGTGAATACACCGTCTGCGACGCTGTCCAAAATTATGTCTCTTTTTTTGTAAGGTTTAGGATTCATAAACATCATTATACTATTTCGGCGAATTTAAGTAAAAGCATAAGATCTGGAAAAGAAGCTGGTGGTTTTCCAGTCACAGATGTAAAGAAAATATGTATAAAGTTCCGGCATCCGTGTAAATACGTCGTTCGAGCCAGGTATCTTTCGAGTGCTTTCTTCTTGTCATCCCAAAGTAACGGATTTTGCCTTTGATCTTCTTACAGTATTGACCCGTGGGATGCAGCGTTAAGGGAAATTTGTCCGAACGTGTTTTTCAATTCATGAAGAAGGTGACTTTTGTGCGATTGACGGGCTGGTGAAACTGCTTCGAAAAGCACTCAATACAAAACTATTGTATGCCGGCACATGACAGAATATTGTGATACTCCTCAATTGAAAGAGAAGAGAAATCGGGCATAAAAAGCATGCCTAAATAAACGAGCTACATTACGTCTGCCCGACGCGCCGACTCAGGAAAATAGGAATATTTTTGGTGTGCTTGCATTGTTCATAGACACTCTTCTGGAATATCGAATTGCTTTAGCACCGTATTATCGCAAAACCAATACTAAATCATCGATGGCTAAACAAAGCATTCGTTACCAGAAGATGATATAGATGGCAACATAGGCTCCGGCAACGAGAGACCACCAGAGGAGAAGGTTTTTGTACCATGGTTTTGAACCGACTTTCTCGGCGGTCGGCAGAAAGATCATGTGCCGCTTCCATATCCATTGACTTACCCTGGCCGGCTCAGGGGCGGCTCGCATGTAACTGGTTGCCAGATGGAATGCAACAACGGGAACCAGGAGTATACCCGCCAGGACGAATGAGTTAACGTCGACATGCAGCATTTTCAGTATGGCCGGCAACAAGGTCATCGGGATGCATAGCAGTAGAGTGGCAGTAGCAGAGAAGTTATTCGAACGAGGCCACAGCAGGGCCGAGACAAACACCACGACGATGGGAACAGCCATAAAGAACCAGCATTCCTGGAAATAGCCAAACAGCGTATCCCATCGGCCGACGACGGGAGTCCACAAGACGCCTATAGTCAGGACCGCCGCAGCAGTATAACGGCCGATGCGAATCATTTCCCGCTCGGTAGCGGACGGCTTCCATAATCGCTGGTAGAAGTCGATGGTCAGAACGGTCGCACACGAGTTGACCAGCGAATCGATGGTGGACATGATCGCACCGATCAGAGCGGCAAAGACGAGGCCTCGGATACCGAAGCCGAGCGGGCCGATCAGGTGACTGACGACCTGGGGATAGGCCTGATCGGGATTCTCCAAATTTGGGAAGAGCCGGTATGCGATCACGCCGGGGAAGCAGACGGCCAGTGTCAGAAAGATTCCGAGAAAGCCGGCGAAGATGACGCCGGCGCGAGCATCCCACTCGCTCTTGGCGCCGAGGACCCGCTGATTGATGTACTGGTTTGTGGCATAGTACCAAAGATGCGTCGAAACGGTCAGCACGAGTATGCCGGTCCAGGGCAGTTCGGGGTGGTCGGCCGAGAGGATAAGATGTGCACGGTCGCCGGTACCGCGCATCGCTTCCCAGCCTCCGACTTCGTGCAGGCCGAGAAAGAATACGAGCAGGCCGCCGCCCAGGAGCAGGATGGCCTGAAACAGATCAGTCCAGACGACTGAAGCCAGGCCGCCTGCGATAGTGTATGCGCCGGCGACAACTGCCAGCGCAATGATCGCGAGCCAGAGGTTGACGCCAAAAATGGTGTGCAGGGCCAGGCCGCCTGCGAACAGAACGCCGGCCAGGTTGATGAAGATGTAGGACAGGATGGTGATGATGCCAAACGTGAATCGGCTGGACGGTCCGAAGCGGTGCTCAAGCCATTCGGGCATCGTACTGATATGTTTTCGAAGGTAGAATGGCACGAAAAATACGATCATGACGGTCATGGCCGGGAAGACGCTCCACTCCCAGTTCGCTACGGAGATGCCGTAACGGTACGCAAATCCGACTTCGCCAATGAACTGCTCTGTAGAGACGCTCGAAGCGATCAGTGACGTGCCGATGGCATACCAGGGCAATCTGTTGCCGGCCAGGAAGTAGCCTCTGGCGGATTTTTTCTCCCGGCGGGCGACCCAGAATCCGATTAAAACGACAAGACCGACGTACAGGATAAACACCGCGTAGTCAAGGTAGCTCAGTTCCACAACGACTCCCTTCTACAGATAAAAACGTTAGCTTGTCACGTTAGCGACGACGGCGTTTCTGATGGTTTGCGTCATTTCCTGTTCCTGCTCGGCTGTAAGCCGCGATGGGATTGTGATTATGACCGAACGCTCGAAGAGGTCATCGCTCGTTGGGCACGTCCCCTTGCTATATTCAAAGACGCTGTCTGCGTTCTGTTGTAGCGACCACGGATTGCCTGCCGGCGAGAGAGGGATCTTCTCTACCAGTGAACGAATATTGTGATAGATATGCAGGCCGTAATCCGACACACGGAAGACATTTTCAATGCTGCCATCCGTAAGGTGCTGCGTAATACTGACGGCGTGAGATACTTTATCGAATGTGAGTATGAGAAACGGCCCCGTATCACCATCGGGATCATTGAGTCTGCGAAATGAAACGCCTTCCATCTGCCCGAGCATGTCTTTTATCCGCTGCTTGGAGGCTTTCATGTGTGCGACGACCTGAGGCAGCTTGCGGAGTTGAACGTTGGCGACGGCGCCGGCCAGCTCTCCCATCCGTCGGCCCTGTCCCCAGAAGCAGACCTCGCCGGTTTCGTCGGGCAGACCTTTTTTCCAGGGAACGCCGAGGTCGTGAGCAGCTATGAGACGTGTATACAGTTTATCATCGTCGGTGACGAGGAGACCGCCTTCACCGGCCGTGACATTCTTATTGATTTGGAAGCTGTAGATCCCCACCTTCCCGAATGTACCGATATTTTGACCCTTGAACGAACCGCCGTTGCATTGCGCGCAATCCTCAAGCACGGGGATTTTGTGTTTGTTGGCGACTCGCATTATCGCGTCCATGTCACAGGGCGTACCCGCCATATGGACCACCGCGATGAGCTTCGTGCGCCGGGTGATCTTATTCTCCAGATCACCCGGGTCCATATTGAAGCTGTCATCGACCTCGCATAGGACAGGGATGGCATTGTTTTGAATAACAGCCGTTACGGTAGCCACCCATAGGAAGGCGGGAACAATAACCTCAGTGCCCGGACCAATCCCCAGGGCGGACATGGCCGTGCACAAGGCGCCGGTACCGCTGTTGACAGCCAGAGCGTGGCGAACATCGTAAAAGGTACGTGCATATTCTTCCAACTGATCTACGTGAGTGGGGGATTGGGGACCATAGTATCTGAACAAGGCACCTTTACGCACCACATCGACAACCGCATCTTCCTCCTGCCGGCTCAACCAGTTTATTCCCGGAAATCCGCTTGGCCAATCACTTTCCATAAGAAGCTCCATTACTGACAGGGTTAACTCTTTTATAAAAGACGTTCATTCATCCACTCCGATATATCGGGATTAGTTTGTAATATTGAAAGTGCCCTGCAACACAATTTCATCGCTGCTGTGACCAATCATTACTTTGAATTCTCCAGGCTCTACTACTTTCTTGAGATGACGATTAACCAGAGACAAATGCCTGGGACCCAATTCAAACTGAACCTTGTTTGACTCGGCCGGTTTCAACCAGACCTTCCTGAAACCCTTCAACTCTTTGACGGGCGTGGAAACGGAACTGATAGGATCGTTGATATAAAGCTGTACGACGTCAGCGCCGGCACGGTTTCCGGAATTCGTTATCGTGACACTAATGTAAATCTTGCCGCCCGTGCCGGTTTCGCTGGGAGTGATTTTAAGGTCGCTGTATTTAAAGGTCGTGTAGCTGAGTCCATGACCGAAGGCGTACAACGGCGTTGCGGCCATATCGACGTAAGGTTTTCCCCACGCGTTTTCGAGCCAGTATTTCTTGGATGGAGGATAATTGTAATAGACCGGCAATTGTCCTGCATGTCTTGGAATTGTAATGGGAAGGTGTCCGCTCGGATTGTAGTCTCCGAATAGAACATCGGCCACGGCAGCGCCTCCTTTTTCTCCCGGACACCATGCTTCGACAATCGCAGGTACATGCTCGGCAATCCAGCGCGTTGCCAGAGGCCGTCCATTGACGAGAACAACAACCGTCGGTGTTCCGGTGTCATAAACCGCTTTAACCAATTCCTGCTGCATTCCGGTCAATTCCAACGTGGCGGCGTCATAACCTTCACCGACGGTCCCCTTTTTGCCCGGTGTGCGCCATTCATTTTCACCCACAACAACTATTGCCGCGTCGGATTGACCGGCCGCTTCGATTGCCTGCTTGATCTCGTTCAAGTCGTCACCGACAACATTACAGCCCTGAACATAACGAACTTCTGCGTCCCGGCTGACTTTTGATTTTATGCCTTCGAGTATAGTGACAATATCCTGTGTCACATTTATCGATGTGTAGTCGCCGAGCATATTTTTTTCGTGATCGGCATTCGGGCCTATAACCGCAATCGATTTAATGTCCTTGCTCAAAGGCAACAATTGGTTCTCATTCTTCAATAATACAATGCCCTCCCTTGCGGCTTGATACGCTACGTCCTGATGTTCTTTTCTATGAACAATTGCGTCGGCCCGCTCCACATCGACGAATGGTTTTTCAAACAAACCCAACCTGAATTTCTGCCTGAGAATTCGCCGCACCGCTCGATCAATGAGGTCTTCGGAAACCAGCCCTTCCCGAACGCTTTGCGAAAGCGGTTTCAAATAGGCGTCTTCGTAAGAAATTCCTACATCGACGCCGGCTTTCAGGGCAAGTATCCCCGCCTCCTTTTGATTCTCAGCCAACCCTTCATATACCAGTGTGGTCAAACCACCGCCTTCGCACAGGACCAGACCTTCGAACCCGAATTCGTGCCGGAGAATGTCCGTCAGAATATGTGAAGAACCATGTGTTGCTACGCCGTCGATGGCGGGATAGGTTGCCATGACTCCCAATGCCCCGCCTTCTTTGATTGCCGCCTCCCAGGATGGCAGAAAGATGCTTCGCAACGTTCGTTCTGAGATTTCCATTGCCCCTCGTTCGAGCCCGCTTACAGGCTGACTTTGCCCGGGGTAGTGACAGAAACCGGCGACGCATTTATCCGGTGCGGATACATCCTCTCCCTGAATCGCTTTTACAATCGCTCCGGCTATACAGGAAACAAGGTAAGGGTCCTCGCTGTAAGCCTCCTGATTCCTGCCCAGACGGGGGTCGCGTATCGGTTCGATAACCAGCGTGAAAAGCTGATGAATCCCGACAGCCCGGCCTTCCCTTGCTGCTATCGTATATATTTTCTCTACCAGCTCGGGGTTCCACATGCTTCCGATTGCCGAACCTTCGGGAAAGATCGTCGCATCGGCACACATCAACCCATGCGTCCCTTCCTCCGTTTGAAGAAGGGGAATTTTCAGCCGGGTCTTTTGGGTCGCAATTTCCTGCAGGGCATTGAAAACGTCCGCCTGCTGTTTGGTTCCCTGGTCAAGAACGCTGTTTGCCAGCGTGAAGAAACCTCCGCCGGGCCCGAGGTCCTGACGAACTGTTCCCTCCGCGAATTTCTTCGCAAACTCAATCCCTTGTTCGTGGGTCCTGCCAAAGACTCCCAGATAGCAGCAGGGCATGTTCATTTGCCCGATCTTTTCCTCAAGTGTCATTCGTCGCAGCAGGTCATCAATACGTAGCTGGATAGATTTCGATGAATCCAGGTAGATCGGCTGCTGTGCATGCGAGAATACTGCTGAGCACAAGATCAATACGAGAATGAACGTCCTTTTTGAGGCCAATAGATTCACGTGCTTCTCTTGACTCACCTTAGATTGTGCAGTTAAGTGACATTTATCAATTGAGTTCATATCCATTACTCCTTTGTTTTAGATACATAGCGAAGTTATGTTATTATTTCAGCCATTAAAAACCTGGCTATCAACTTGGCCTTTTTTTCATTATAAACACTGAATCCAATTGAGGCTACAATTCTCCAGCTATTAATCTCGGAGTGCCGCAAGATAGCATAACATTGTCATTCGCCTTCACAATAATCAATCCGTCGCGCTTCGCGGCCGGATTTGCGCTCCGCTCCAATATCGTAGATCCGGCCTTTCTTGGACGGAGTAAATCGTCAATCGAAAGCTTGTGCCCGCGAAGGCGGGTATAATCAATAATCAATTGCATGGCCCTCAATGAAAGCCGGAATAAGTAAGGTGGCCCCAGATTTCCAGATTTCCGCTAGTTATAATCTATGGCGATATATGCCAACACAATGGATCGCTACCGAATACGTTGCCTGCAATGTGTGCATTTCCCCTGCATCCTCCCCAACATGTCCCGTCTAGAAGATAATTACATTTTTTACAACTTCCTTGTATGTGCTTATCTATATGTCGCATCATTTGCATATCCTTGGATTGAGCTATTTGTTCTTGGATATCACCTTGACTAATGTTTCCAAATTTCAACGCCATACTCTCACAATTGTATAGATCCCCCTTAACATCCACATAGCATGCGAATTTATTCAAATCACAGGTGTAGCCTATATAGGGAGGTATTAGAGGTTTTTTAATCTTCTCCTCTTTGTCCAAATCAGCAATCTTCTCAAAAAGTATTCGTGCTTCCTGTGAGTTTAGCGATTGATCATTTATACGGGCACATCCACTTGCTCGTACCAATTCAAATGAGGTCGCAAGATGCTTCTTATTGGCATAAGTCCAGATGCCTTTTATCTGAGAGTAGTTTGTCTTTGATATAGTACATTGAATTACCAGTTGTGGAAAGTTAGACCCATAGTAATGCGATTTTTCTAATAACTCTAAAGCAGTAATAAATTGCTCAAAAACATTTTTGCCAATCAAGCTATTATAAGTATCTTTTTTAAGACTGTGGCACTTAAGAAAAATTGTTACATTTGACTCATAGAAAACTTTAATTACCTCTTCTGGAGTGAACCCGAAAAGCCTTTTGCAAGATGCAGTGTTTCCTAAAACGAGTCCATTAGTGAATATTTCGACCGTGATGTTGTTCTTGCAAATAAACTTGATTATGTCAATACATGTTTTACCTTTGTAATAATAAATAAGTGGCTCTCCTCCGCCAATTAAATTTATCGTTCTAACACCTGCCTTCTTCAGAGTATCGATACGATTTAAAAGCAAGTCGAATGGCACAACTATATGCTTTTTATTTAATAAAGGAATCCCACGAAAACAATACTTACATCGTCCATTACAAGTTAGATTAGTTTCCAGATCAGCTAATAGTATCTTATTATTTTCAATTGAAGTTAAGATTTCAGCTTCAGTAAAATATTCTGATTTGATTTGTTTCATGTTTACCAGCCAAATCAAATTCGATACTGCCAACAACTTGGATCGGAATCAGTTAGTCCCTTCCCATTCCGGAAAGCAACGGTTCTTGTGCCAAAACAATACTCTTCTTTGTCACATTTGCCACAATAACCTTCGAGTTTATTTTTCATATCGCCATGTTGTAAATCATGAAAGAATAGTTTTTCTGCATTCTTTTTCACGATATTTTCAAAACGATCATTACAAATATTTCCGTAAACATTATCAATCCCTGCATATGGGAGAACATTTCCATCAACTGTGATATAACATGTTGTAAGTTGGTATTGCTTACAATACTCGGAAGGACCAAGCTCCATTAACCACGGTCTTTTTTCAACACTAGCGCGAAGCTTAAACGCTGCATATATTTCATCCGTACTCAAATAATCATTAGGATTCACTTTTGTTCCTCTTCCGCATGAAAATACGGGAACAAGTGTTATCATAGAAAATCTCTTCTCTGATATCGACCATCTCATCGTCTCAGATAAATGTTTCAATATGGGTCTTGTTAGTGTAATGTTGTGTCTGATAAAGAAAGAAGGAAAGCCTTGTCTTAAGAGGTTGTCAATTCCAGTCAGCATTTGAGTGTGAACAGTATTCCAGATACAATCCGAATTTGCTGGAACGCTTGAGTGAAGAAAAGCAAAATCGTTCGGATTGATTGTATCAATATGAAAGACTACATGACATTTGTTCTTAATTAGTTGCTTACACGAGTCGACGTTATTCAAAAGTAAACCGTTAGTAAATACAAAGTGTCTAGAAATTCCTTTTTTGTAACCAAAGGAAATTAGATTAAAGAGGTCAGGATGTAGTAAGGGCTCTCCACCTAACCACCACACTTCTTGAATCCCCATGTGAGCAGCTGACTCTAACATAGCTTGGCAAGAATTCGTATTTAAGTAACTACCATTGTTTGGAGCTATTGATGAATTGTAGCAATAGGGACAGAATCCAGTGCATGCATTGGTAGTTTCGATTTCAATTGAATATGGCATACTATTTCGAAATGCAGCAATTCTTGCCGAGATATGAAATTCCTGTTCCAGGAAATTGTGAAGACTATCCAATGAGTGCATCTTTTTTCCCCCGTGACAAGTTTTCTCTAATCTTTCCAATGGCCCACTTTGCCTCAATTCGTACAAACTCGTCTTCATAGTCAAGAAAGGGTACCAAAATAGCTATACTCTTTTGATTGCCTAATATCCCTAAAGAATGTATATGAAAGGCTCTCACGTTAATGAAAGCTGGATCAGCCAATCGCAAATGCAGTTTGTCTCGTGCCCTTGTTTCTCCTCCGTAATACATTAATACAAATTCATGGTTTTCATTTTCCATCCGAGCGTCATTATGCATTTGTGTAATATAATCATACAGATATTTCTTTTTTCCCAAATATCCCAGCGATATCAAAGCCTCGGTTCTAATTAGGTTATTATGTTCTTTCTCAATTGCGTTTAACAAAATGTCTTCGCAAGAGAAAAGTCTTGACGTGCCTATAATCTCAGCAATTGCCTGCTTAAGTTGTAGGAGTCCGGGACAAAGATAAATTTTGCGAAAATGCTCACGAAATGAATCATCCACCATAAATTTAAGAAATTCGTGAATTTCATATAGAAATGCCTTATCTTCCAACGAATCCCATCTATGAGTTTTGATGAGGAAACAAATATGTCGTGAAGCGAAATACTCCAGAAAAGAAGTGTGAATGAAAGCAAACGAACTCGCCTTTCTCATGAGTAACGTATTGTTTCTCAGTATAGTTTCCCAGAATATGTAATCATTGTGACTAATACTTGTGCCATCTATTCCAATAAGCTCATCCCAAGTTAAGGAAAACCTTCGGTCAAAATACATACGAAATGCTATCTCCTCCAATTTCTTGGCAATGGTTTCAGAGGGATATTTGCAGCCGATTCGTGCTATGCGAATCTCTTCCTTACTCAGCCAATCCTTTAAGAAAATGTCATACAAAGATGCTCTATTCGTGTCCTTAAGTACTGACAGCGTTCCTGACGAAGCGATTTGTGAAATCATGTTAAGAAGCATTGGATTAGATGAAAGCCCTTCTAGATCATATACTTGCCTAATTTCACCAATAATATTGTACGGTGATGAATGATAATAACTTAAATATTTCTGTATATCATCTTGATTAAATGAATCTAATGTACAAGTCATTAAATGATGCCCATTTGCATTTAACATACTTGACATAAGTTCCTCCTCATTAAGGTCCCTAAAGTACTCTGGGCGAACAGTCAAGAGAGAAAAGCAGGCATATTTTCCGAGCATTGATAGGTTGAATAAACACCGATATATTGACCCGGCAATTTCTGGATTAGGAGTTTCATCAAGACCATCCAATAGGAGAATTACTTTAGTAGATTTTCTAAGTAGAGAAAATTCCTCTTTTTGAATATTGTTGCGTATCAAAAATTGTCCTAAAAGAGATTCAGCACTTACAGACAGATCGTACTCACAGAGCTTTATAATTATGGGGAAAAATGGAAAGAAATCGTTTTTCATCCGCTGCTTTGCATAAAATAACCACAATTTTTCGCAAAGTGTGCTCTTTCCTATCCCAGAAACTCCTAAAACCAATATGAAATTGGCTTTATCAATCAAATCAGACAAAAAAGAAAGCGCATCTGTTTTAATACCAGAAGAGTCAACTATACGTTGTTGGACATAGCATTCATCCTGAATTTTACAGAGCTCATATTCACGGTATAAATAGTCAGATAAGGTGGATGTGAGAGATTCATCTTTGGTTTCAGAATCAACTTTTAAACTCAAATTAAGGTCTCTACCAATAATTATGTTTTGGTCACCTGATATATCCTTGGCCGTAAAGTTGTCAATGTGTGCCCTATTTTTCTTCTTCAACTTTTACTGAACCTCCAACTATCATATTTCCGTCCCCACTAACATTATCGACACGTATCTGGTAAGATTCTTCCTCAGATGCTGCTAATTCTCCAATATTTTTCCCGACAATGATATTGTCTGAACCGCTGATATCAGAAGTAGTAAGTTTGCTATTCGACATTTTCTTTTTTTGATTCAATTTGGATTTGTTTATTCTGCAAGCCATAATCCAGCCAACAATTGCTATTGGTAGGGCAATCCCAATGCCACTAAATATCCATGTCTTATTCTGTAATAAAAAATGAAGCATAAATACCTCCATAGGAATAAATACATTATAATATAGCTAACAAGAAAATAGGAATCCCGGGGCCATCATACTTATTTCCAACCGATATATGCATCCCAAACTCATGAATAATTGATTACGGCCGCCGTATTATCTCGTACTGCGTACTGCATGGCTGACCGGCCATTATTTACCCATCATACCAGAGTCTGACTATTTAAATCAATTGTGGTGACTACGTATTTTCCTTGAGACATTGTGGCTTAGCGCAGCGGTGTGCCGTGCACACCCTACCGAAGCCTATCAGGATTTTCAATCAGAAATCCAGCATTCCGGCTTTTTTATGGCCTATTCGGCACTTCTACTTATTACAGCGTTTGTCGATGGAAATTGTTACCTATAATTTTGGAAAAAAGTAAAAAAGAATGTAAAAAGAAGAATTCAGGAGCCAGAAGACAGAATCCTCTGATATTGACGATTTTCGATTGACGATTGGCTATTTACTGTTTTTTATAATATTTCAACCAAATGCGCAGGTAGTTAGGAACAAAAATGAAAAAAGTCGAAAATTTTTTTATTCTTTTCTCAACAAGCACTTATGACGAATATGTGGCATACAATTTTGTAGATTTTCGACTCAAACGCGCATATCGGGCCAATTATAGAGGCGCTACTTTTCTGCCTCCGGCCGAAAGGCAAGTAAAAAGGCAAAAAAAGAATACATAAGACAGGATGACTGTATGACAGGGATATATAGAATTAAATAAGAAAATATTATGTCATAAACAGAAAAATCTATGTTCATCCCGTGAGATAGGCAAAGACGTTATCTCACGGGGTAAATCGGGTTAATCCTGTCAAAACAAGAAGCCTATTTGAAAAAACAAAGCCAATTTTCGAAAGGGTGAAATGGGCGTAAAGTCAATTATAATAAGGAGATACGAGAAATATGTTGGATTGGACACCTGGTGAAAACAAAGCCAATTCAAAGCCAATCTATTTCGTATTGCGTACTGCGTGATGCGTATTGTGGAAAGGAAAAAGGCAAAAATGCACATAAATTTGGTGTTTATTCGTGTTCACCCCATGAGATAGGTAAAACCGTTATCTCACGGGGTAAATTCGTGGTTAAGTTGAAAAAACAAAGCCAATTTGCGGTAGGGCGAAATTGGCGCAAGCTCTTTACTGAAAGGGTATTATGAAGATTTCTACGCTTTGAAGGCGGCGAAAAACAAAGCCAATTCAAAGCCAATTTTGGGGCGTCTCGGCAGAAAACGGGTTGATATTGGTGGATTATGGTAATGGCTGGGTGTTTTGTAAAGATGGGCCGATGGCGAATACCGCCTCATTGAGCGCGGAGAAGGCGTCGCCGGAGAACACCCTGGCCTTGACATATGTACTGCTGTTGAGTGTGATCGGACCTGTGAAACGAATTGCAGTCTCTGAGACGCTCGGATCAGTCCCGCCAGCGAGGTGACCGGCGACCAATTCTGTACAGATAAGAAAATCGGAGCTGGTAAGTGACGTATTCAGTCCGTGGATTGCAAGGATATTGTCACCGTTGTTGAGTGCGTCGATATGTGTGGATATATCGAAAGATTGCAGCCCGCCCGCCTCGTGACCTCCTGATGAAAATGAATTCCACCTCGGCGTGCCGCTGACAAGTGTCCTCTGGACCTCCACCCCGTTGATATAGGCGACGAAACCGTCGTCATACCTGACTTTGAGCGTTAAAAAATCGTAGGTCTGAAGGTCCTTGTTGACCTGGAAGTGGATCCGGATATAGCAGCCGGGGTATCGATTGTACATTTGTGCTTCGACGTCGAGCGAGATATAGCTTTGGTAGCCGGAACTTCTTTCATATCCAACGCCGCCGGGCGAACCGGTGACAGGTATCCAGCTCGAATCATTAAAGTAAATGGATTCTTTCCATGTACCATCGACCTCTTCGGTTGGGACGAGCACCCGTTTGGGAGCGTTTTCGGCCACAAAGGTTGTGTCGAAAACCTGCTGTGGTGGGATACCCGGGACGCCGGGATCTGTGCCGTCCAGGGTATAATAAATGAACGCTGATCTGTTGGGGCTGATGATTGTCAGGACGTCACCGGCTGAAACGTATCCGCCGTGCTGATAAGAGCCGTTGATATGGAAGATCGGCGCGCTGAGATCAAGGTTGAACAAGCCGTTCTCTGCAAAGGCCTCCAGGACTTTCGCCTCGCGGTTCGGGATGAACTGATCGGGGACGAATCTCGCCGGATACCGTGATGTCTCCGGAAGTACGTCTGAGACCTCGGCGAAAACTTCCCACCATCGATCCAGCAGGTGCGATTCGGTGAGGATGCCGCCGTTGCTAAAGTGCTTGTGGACACGGTCGGCGAAGAGCTGCCGGAAGCCGGCGTTGGCCTTCAGCGCCCGGTACATCCGGGAGACGGGATCGGATATATGATTTAGTCCCGGGGTAGATGACCAGGTGGGAAAATCCTCGAACGCCGTCAACTCGAAATTATTACCCACTGCCCAGGTCTCGGCGAGACCTTCGGCATCCCAGATGGAGAATCTGAATTTGCCGGTATCCGACCTCTCGCGGTGAACGTCCCAGTTATTGCCGGGCCAGTCAAAATTGGCGATATAGATTTCCAGAATCAAAAAGTCCACGAACGTCGGAATATCGAACTTGCCGGCAACATATTCGTATTCGGCGGAATTTGCAAGGTCATGGTTGTCGGCGTAGTTGAGCAGGTCGTTCCAGGCCTGCGACGTGCCGTCCCGGAGTCCGGACTGGGTAATCACGTCGAACTCGTTGTCGGTGCCATACCATTCCTGGAAGAATTCCTCGTCGGCCCGGGCGGTGGGATTGTAGAAGCCTTTGTAGTCGCCGTTGAGGTAGAGATTGGCGAATGTTCCTGTCACCTGGACCGCCCCCATCTCCCTGAAGAGACGCCGGGCCCATTCGTCCTTGACGAAGGGAGAGCAGGCATCGTTGTGTCCGCCTCGCAGCACGATGCTCTGGAAACTGTAGACATCGATGAATGGGAAAAACGGGTATTCGAAGCGGTTGTCACTGTAGCTGCTGCGGAAAAAGAGATTGAAGCTGAATTTATTGCTGTTCATGCTGGGCCAGCCGTTCCAGCAGCTTAACCATTCTTCTCCGCGGGTGTAACGCGGGCGTGTGTAATCGCTGCCGTGGACACGGATCCCGCAGTCCATCTGGAGATTTATGCCGGTTCGCGGATCGATGATTTCGAACGAAACCGGGCGTTCGTATTCTCTTCCTCGTTGTATCGGATTATTGTAGCTGCCCGGGCCATCGGAGCGCCAGACTCCCTCGCCGTCATAATATCCGCCGACGATTGCCATGATGCCGTCAGGTTCGAAAAGAGAAGTGTGCTCGTCACCAACAAGGGACACGACCGGCATCGATTGGATTGCATCACTGGCATTGAATATGTATGTATGTGTCACCGTGTGAGATGGCATCCAGCCGTTTTTTATTGCCGCGGCACGCAGGCAGGTGGTTGAGCTGATCTGTATAGCACCGGTATATTCAGAGCTGCTTACCGAGCGGTGCTCGTTTTCGAGAGGTTCGCTGCCGTCTGTTGTGAAATATATCCTTGCTCCATCAGTCGCATCGGCGATCGTAACATTGAAACTTATATCGTAAAAACCTCGCTTGTGGCTGAATTCAGGGTCCTCAACAACACCTAAGTATGCACCTTGATTTTCTGCCGCCGGTGTCGGCGTCGTAAAAAAACGCAGATCATCACCGGCATCCGGATACCGGCCATAAGAAGTGTTGGTAACTTGTTCACCAAATACAATCGTATCGATCATGGTACTTGCGTCGGAGGCAACCAGTCCAATCTGCTCGCCGTCTTTGGATAGACTAAATCCGATATGCAAAGGACCATCGCCAATATCGTTATCCGCCCAGATTAACATGTAACCATGAGCTGAAACAGTGGTCTCGATTGGTGAATTATCCGGAATCAGCCACTTGGCCGGTTCGCTCAAATCGTCCGTCAGATACATCCCGCCAATGTCGATTGCGGTCTGGCCGAAGTTATGGATTTCGATCCAGTCGTCGTAGTCGCCTTGGGGATCGGCAAATCCACCATCGCTGCTGTTGGAAGCCACCAATTCGTTAATAACAAGAGAAATATCGGCCTGGGCAAAGGCTGGAAGGCCGATCCCGATTACAAAAAGAACTAATAAAAGCACCCATAATTTCATCGTTCACATTACTCCAAATATGATTTTATCTATCTTAACATACATGACTCGAAAAATCAACACTTCAATCTCGCGATGGCCCCATTTCTGCGAAGGTTTCGGTTCTAATACCAAATACGATTAAATTGTGCACTTTTGTCATTTCGACCGGAGGGCCACGAAGTGGCCAGAAGCGGAGAAATCTGGTATACGAAACCAATCCATGTACAGTAACCAGATATCTCGACTCCGCTGCGCTTCCAGGCTGTGTCGCAATTGCTTCACAGAACCTTCATTATCTTTGCCATCTCAGCAAAATTACAGAATTCGTTCGTTACCAGGCAACATCAAGTCTTTTGCACAAGCTTCGGTCAAAATATAGTCTGGT
>Ga0210003_1001716_pt1 | contig 19045 bp, 29 predicted proteins | sample LantaG_FD_182804 | JGI IMG/M metagenome (GOLD analysis project Ga0210003, IMG submission 182804) | Deep subsurface microbial communities from Baltic Sea to uncover new lineages of life (NeLLi) - Landsort_02402 metaG (SPAdes) (version 2) | ecosystem: Environmental > Aquatic > Marine > Oceanic >...
CTCCTGGGAAATACGACAAAAAATAATGGAAAGACTATATAAACTTTTGTTTGAAGCTGGAGACTACACTAAAACTTATGAAGAATTTGTAGAGCAGTATGGTGATAATAAAAAATCTGAACGATTATATAAAGGATTAAATGAATCAGGAGATTACACTAAATCTTTTGAAGAGTTTAACGAGCAATATGGTTTTAATGATTCAGTAAAAAAAAAAGACTCTTCTCAATTACCTGGCACTGTTCAGGGGGAAGATATGGAATCTACTACAGGAGAAGTGGTGGAAGAAGTACAAGTTCAAGATGGTTCCTTGGTTTCTGGAGAAAAACCAGTTAGAGAAAGATCTTACATTGAGGAACAGATTGATATAGATATAGAGGATGCCCCTCAAAACACAATCATTACAAAAGGCGGTAATATAATTCGTACAGGTTACAAAGATGACGAACAAGGTGTTACTTACAATAAAGAGTTAAGTGATGCGTTATACGCTGACACAGGTATTCAAAGAGCTTTAAAATTAGGTAAATTAACTGAGGAAGAAATTAAAAATGCTACTAGTAATAAAAAAACTGTAAGAGCAGAAGCTTTAGAAAAAATTAAAGAATTTAGATACAAATCTGCTGAAGAGATAGACGAAATTACATTAGAAGAAAATCTAACAAATCCTTTTATTTATACTGATCAAAAAGAAGATGACGACTTTATAGGAACTTATTTTGAAAATATAGAAGCTTTAAAAGGAATTAATGTAGATGATTTTAATGGATTTATAACTTCCAAAGGTTATAAAGATGATTATCAATATAGAGTAGATAATGAATTATATGAGTCTAGTTCTAATTATGCTTTTGGAGGCCAAAAAGAAAACAGATTAGCTGTTCAAAGAGAAATGGACGAGCTTAGAATGCTTACCTTGTATTTAGAAGATGTACAAAAAAGAGATCGAAGAAGTCAAGAATTAGAATATAGAAAAAACAATAAAGGTTTAAGCATGAAAGCTGAAGATCTTGATTTTAGAGCTACTAAATATATTGATCCTAATAGTTTATCTGATTTTATCAAAACTAACATGCCTAACTATGTTAACCAGTTAAAAGAAAACCAAGTAAAAGCAGAAACCAAATACCAAAAATATAAAGATAATAAAACAGGCGTAGGGTTTAGTTTGTGGGAAATGACAAAAGCTTTTGGAGGTGGTGTAGATGATAGAATAAATCAATTATCCAGTACAATGTTAGATTTAGTTGGAGCAGATGTTTCTGCTACCGACAATAGAATGGCTGAAGAATACGAAGCTTTTATAAAAGATCCTAATTTACATTTTGGTTATGTTTCCGGAAAACAAGTAGAGGTAGGTGGCGTTAATTATATAGTAAATGAAAATGGAAACATATTTGATGTTGATCATAAAATTAATGTTACGGGTGTACTTGACGCTAATTCTCAAAAAATAATAAGAGAACAAGCTAAAAAAAATGGGAAAAAAGATTGGAGTGGCAGTGTACAAGGAATGGCTATTGATACTAGTGGCGTGGTGGGTGGTATTCTTACGGATATTATCCTAACAAAAGGAGTGTCCAGTTCTGCTTCAATAGCAGGTGCTGGGACTAGAGCTTTAAGCGCTGGTAATATACTGAAACGTCCCTTGAGCTTTACAATGGAAATATTAAAAAATGTGCCTATATCAAGAGGCTTAGGTAGTGCTTTTATTGCTCAGAGCACAATAGGAATGTCTAGCGGTATAGAAACAACATTAAAAGAAGCAAAAAAAGCAGGTCTAAACGATGACGATGCTAATAAATTAGCGTTAGAAGCTGGAGGTAAAATGGCTCTTTTATATGGAGCAACTTCTTTTATATCTCCTCAAACTAAAGCAACAGAATTATTGTTTGGCAGAATGGGCAAGGATGCTGTGGTAAAAGGAGCGGTAGAACAATATAAACAAGGAGGAATAAAATCAGTAAGAGAGTTTTTTAATAAACTACTACCTGGTATAGGCGATGCTCAGTTTGAAGGTTTTAAAGAATTAATTCAAGAAAACGTTCAACAAGCTGGAGAAAGATTCGTAGTTAACCCTAGTTTAAACGACTCTGCTAAACAAAAAATAATGGTTGATACAATAACAGGAGATGAGTTTATCAACACCTCTATCTTGTCTTATGCAGCTGGTATGTTAATACCTTTTGCGGGAACTGTTAAAAGCAATACAGTATCGTTATTTAAAGATAATAATATTGATAAACTTCAAATGTTAGGTTTACTTCAATCTAATAGAGATAAAACAATTTCTCTTTTAGATTCACAAGTTGCTAATGGTGACATGAGTTTAGAACAAAAAGATGCATTAGTAAACGAAATGGATGTTTACGCTAATAGTGTAAATAAAATACCTAGGAATTTAGACGCTGATTCTGCTGCTGCAATTATGGGTGATGTAAGTAAAATATCAGAATTAGAACAATCAAAAGAAGGTAAGTCAAAATTTTTTAGAAAAAAAATTGATGCAGAAATAGATGCGTTAAATGAAAATATTGAAAAAGTTGTTGATTTTAATAGTCAAGACAGTACAACCAAAAAAAAATTATTAAAAGAAGCTAAAGAGGAATTACAAAAAAAAGAACCTAACCAGGAATTAACCCAAGATAAAATTTTAAATTATGCCATTCAAAAGCAAAGCTCAGAGGAGGTGGATGATGAAAAATCTACCGACAGTAGCAAAGAGGTGGAGTCGCCTGTACTCGACTCCGAACTTACCGGAGAAAGTAAAGCCCAAACCGAAAACGAAACTCAAACGAAGACCCAAAAGGAAATAGATTCTTTAAATAAAAAGATAGAAGAAGTAAGAGCTGATTCTAAAATAAACAGACCAACAAAAGGTGTTAGAATAAAAGAATTAAACGATAAGATTTCTGAACTAGAAGCACAAGCAGAAGCAGAAGCAGAAACAGAAACAAACATTGTAGAGGAAGTAGTTGAAGATGTATTGACAGAAAACGAAAAGCTTGATAGAGACTCAAGGTTAACCGATAAAGAAGCAAAACAAGCTCAAAAAGAAGAAGGATTTGCGTCTTTAGAAGGAGACGCTGAAATTACCGTACCTATATTGTCTAAGATGTTTAAAAATTTTAAGCTCGATATTAGCGCTAAGAAAAATCCTAAACTAGCTAAGGCAGTTAATTTTATTAATCAAATTACTAAAAAAGGATTACAGGCGGCTGGGAATTTACCAAAAAAATTATTTACAGCTCAAGAAAATAAAACAGATAAGTACAATGCTATAGTGTTTAGAGCAGAAAGAAAAGCAACTCAGTTTAATAAATTATTTACCGCTCTTAAAAAAACTAAAAAACTTGACAATAAAGCTTTAGAAAAATTAAATGAAGATTTAGGTAAAGTTTTAAGAGGGGAGATGGATGCTAAAGATATTAAGTTTAAAAATAATAGGGGTGAGGTGAAAAAAATTAGCACTCAGCTAGCTAAGGTAGTTACCCAAATGAGAAGTGACATTGACAGTATGTCTAAAGCTATTCTAGATAGTCCTAATATAACTAAGGAAGATTCTCCGGTAGAAATAGAGGGGGAGGTTTATAGAAATAAAATTGAATCTCAGTTAGGGAAATATATAACAAGATCTTATAGGTTGTTTGAAGGAAAAGTTAAAGGTCAAGATTACAAAAAGACTTTAGATGCCGAGGTATTGGAAGAAGCTAGAGAATTTATAAAGAAAGATAAAGGGTTTATTAAAGAGGTAGAGGCTGAAGCGGCTAAAACAAATGAAAAGTTTGAAGACGCTCTTAATAGATTGGTTGAATCAAAAATAAATGATTTGTTGACGCAGAAAACTTCAGCTACAGATTTTTTAAATACTTATGTTGGGGAAAGTAAAAATTTAAAAATATTAAAACAAAGAAAAGAAGTTCCAGAAGCTTTAAGAAAATTATACGGAGAAATTACTGATCCAGTAGCTAATTACTTAACTACCATGACAAAAACAGGATCTTTATTGACTAGTGCTAATTTTTTACAAAGCGTTTATGAAGCGGGTATAGGAAAGTATTTGTTTACTAAAAATGACCCTAACAGGACTGAAGGAATGGTTGAGATTTCTGGTACTAATAATGAGAATTATACTCCATTAGACGGCTTGTACACTTATCCTGAAATTGCAGATAACTTATTTCCAAAAAGATCTCCGCTCGTTCCTAGACCAGAAGGTAAGGGGTATCAAGGAAAAATAGGAAGGCTTGTATATGATACCTACATGAAAGGCTTAGTTGCTTATCCTAGAGCTGCTAAAACAATATTGTCTCCATCTACTCAATTAATTAATCTGTTGTCAAATATTAATTTTGCAGTAGCTAATGGCCATCTGCCTATATCTATTGTTAATGGTACAATAGGATGGAGTAGTTATGTAAAATCTGCTCAAGCTATTAGAGCAATTTGGAATAATGAAAGTAATGAAGAGTTAAGTAAAAGAATAGAAAAATATTATGAATTAGGTATAATTGATCAAAGTGTTGACGTTAGAGAGCTTCAAGACTTATTAAATGAATCTGATAATGAGAGAGATATTTTTGAAAGATTATCACAAGAACCAACTTATCAAAAAAAATTAAAAAACTCTATGTTTAATCCTAAAAATTGGTATAAAAAAGCTGCAAAAGGATATAGGATTGGAGATGATTTTTGGAAAATTATGGGTTATGAGCAAGAGTCTAAAGTTTTAGCTAAAACTTATTTTGATAAAGATTTTAACGATTTAGATGCAAATGAATCAAAAGAGATAGAAAAGAAAGCGAGTGAGATGGTAAAAAATCAATATCCTAATTACTCTAGAATACCTGCTGTTGCTAGGTTTTTTAAAAGACTTGTCGTGGCTGGTAACTTTATTTCTTTTCAAGCCGAATCTTATCGTACAGCCTACAATACTGTAGGTAATGCTTACAATATGGTGGTTGAAGGTAATAAGCTTGTAAAAGATAAATCTGATGTGGCAAAAGGAAAGCGTATTAGAAAAGAAGGTATTAGAAAGATAACTAACATTATGTCGTACATGGCTTTTCGTGATGGGGCTTTTTACACCACAGCAGTTGCAATGGGTGGTAAGGTATTAGGAGGAATGCTTCCATTATTTGGTTTAGGGTTTGACGATGATGAGCCTAAAGAAGAAGAGAAAAAAACATTAGGTGGTTTAACAATGACAGAACAAGCTATAAGAAATTTTGTATACGAGTGGCAAAAAAATGAAAAATTAATTATAACTAAAGCAGAAAATGGAGAAATAAAATTTACTGATGCTTCAACATTTGATCCACACCAACTTTTAGAGGCTAATATAAACGTTTTGTTACAGTCTAAAAACTGGAAAGATGCTTTAGCTGGTCTTACTACAGAGCAAATGAGGACATTTGCAAGCACTGATTTTGTTGTACAGGCTTATTTAGATGCTGATAAAAAATATAAAGGAAAAGGGAAAGCTGGTAGTTTTTTAGATGATTTCTTAAAACCCTTTGCGAGTAGAGCTTTATTGCCTGGCGCAATATTACAAATGGAAGATGCTTTTGGAAAAGGTTTTTTATCAGGAAGGAATATTACAGAGTCTAAATGGGGTAAGTTGTTTGGAAAAAGAGACTACACAATAGATGTGTCTAGACAATTGTATTTTAATTTGTTACCAGAAAGAACAGCTCAAATGAAAGCTGAAAAAGATTACTATGGAAGTATTTATAAATTTAAAGATTATCTTAAACTAGGAGGTGGATACACAAAAGAGGATTTAAAAGATTTAGACAAAGCTTATCAAGAGGTTGATAAAGATAAAAGAGAAAGTTTTTTATATACTTTAGATCAAGTTAGAATGGCTGCTCTTTTAGGCGCTTCATCTAAAGAAATTAAACGTACTTTACTTTCGAGAAATATAGGGTTTAGTAAAAAAGAAATAAACGCATTAGTAAGAGGAGGTTATATTCCTTTAAAAAGAACTCCCGGTAGTTCTAAAACAAAAAAGAAAAGCGAAACTCAAAAAGCACTAGAATTTTGAAGGATTTTGATGAACATACCTTAATGCTACAAAGCTATTACGTTATAACCAATCAGGTGGGTTACAAGCAATTGTTGAATCAAGATACGAAAGTGACATTAATATTTGATCCTACTAAAGAGGGTGAAGACAGGAGCCGTGTGTTTAATGATTTGATTAGTTACTTTGAAGGCACTGAAGAATATGAGAAATGTGCAGAGCTTTTGTATTCAAGAAACTTAATAAATAATTTGTCGCTTCAAAAAAAGTGAGTTAATCTAGCCACTTGTCCAAGCTCTTTGTGGTGTATAAACGCCTCACAGGCCTTAGGAGCGCCTGTATAGCCTTTTCGTGAGTGCCAGCTGTCAGCAGCCGAAGGAGACCTCATGTACTCTACAGTGACTCCTATGAAGTCCTTAGCGTCTCTCCACTTATGTTTCAATTTATGGTGTATATGGTGTAGATACCAGTATCTAGTCTTGGTGCTAGCCCACATATGGGGTTTTTCTTGAGCCATAAGAAGAGGTAAGTTATCCATTTTAGCACCATCTCCATGCTCTAATCCTATTAAAGAAGTTCCGTATTTATAATATTTTCTGTGAGCTACAGTCACATCAAAAGTAATATCATTCGCATTTCTAAACCATGCCTGTAACGTGTGTGCTAAATGAAACCCTGATTGATAGTCGTGATTACTCATACTGTGTACCACATCAACAGGAGCAATTAAACGCAAGGTCTCTATACACTCTACGTATAAAGCTAAAGCTAATTCATAATGCTCCCACCACTTACCATCAGTGTCTTGATGAGTTCCTTTAGTAGTGGTATTATAAACATTATCAATATGCAACACATCATTACCTATACAAAATAAAATCTTTTCAATTTGAAACCCTTGAGCTTTATTTATTAATCCTTTAATTCCTTCCATTACTCTTTGAATAGCTATAGAGCTATTATAATCTTCACCGGTTTCGGTAGAGTTGGCATATTTACCAATATGAATATCAGCTGGATTAACAACTAAAAGATGCGGATCTGTTTGTGGTGTTCTTTCTATAGTATGATAAGCTGGAGCATATTCATTAACAAAAGTATTTACTTTGTCGAAAATGTCTTTCTCTTTAATCCCTACATTTTCTTTAGTAACAATAGAAAATCTATAATCTCCACCAGCACTTTGCCAGTGTTTTACACTAATAACATCGTCTTGGTTAATACCTCTTTCATTAAGATGAGTGGATAATGCAGAGTTGTCGTTTATGTTATCTATTTGGTTAGCACGAAGCTCACGGATCATATCAACCTCTTCGATTGATAATCTTAAACGTGGGCCTTCAGCCTTTCTAGACTTCATCTGATAAAGAGTGAATTAAATCTACCATAATTTTACATATGTTTTGAGCTTTGATTTTAGCCTGATCATGGTCTCTTTCCATCAAGTCTTCATACAACTCAGTTACAAGGTCGTGAGAATTATTTGTCACATAATTTATGTGATTAATCGCATTTATATCGTCTGCTGAAATTTTATGAGCCATCAGTTATCCATAGATTGTAAAAACAACTTGCCTAATTGGGGATTAATTTTGCCAATTGCTTTGTAAATATTTTTTGATTTGAGTTTAGTTTCTTTTTTTTCTTTGATAGAAGAATCTATTCCTAATTGAGTGTAAAGGGTACAATCGATAAAAAGTAAAGTGTCAACTTTTTTTCGTCCTGGCCAAGTTTTGTAGCTAGCAATCTTGTTTATATCCTGGTATTTGTATTCCATTTACATAAAGATAGTAAAATTAATTAATACTTTTATTATAAATATGATAAGACATGGATTTATTCTCTTTTTTTAATGAATTTAAATCATAAATAATTTTTTGTATTCTAGAAATTTCTTTTAAAACACTTAACAATTCCCCTGTGTCTAACCTGATTCTATCTTGAAGCTTAGATGGTTTAATATAAGCGCAATTGTATATTATAAATTGATTTAATTGAGTTTTGTAATTATCATAATATTTGATTTCTTTATCAATATTTTCAATTACATCTTCTTTCATTTATCTTTTATATATTTTTTTTTTAACATTAAATCTAGATAATAATCCATGCTAATAAATTTTAAATCTGAAAGAGTTATATAATTTCCAGATTCTTTAACAATTTGAACAGCAAACGTAATAGCTTCATTGTTGTAATGAACTAATCCTCCTAAAAAATATGGATACCTAGACTTAGGTTTGTAGTCAAATACATTTTCTTCAAGAAATATAACTATATGCGCAGCCAAAGCCCTGTCGATATTTTCCAATGCTTCCAAAAAATCATCTTCAACATCATAACCTTTATCCTTTATATATTTCTGTTCTAAACCCATAGCTTTCTAATTCTTTTAATCTATATTGTTGTAATCTTGATAATCGACCTTTGTGTGTTTTAATTTCTGAAAACAAAACCTCACAGTTTTTAGGCAATGCCACAAGATCAGGAATGCCATTCTTATTAGTCTTAATTAATTTCAAAACATAATAACCCTCAGCTTCTAGTTCTTTAATTCTTTTATATTGTATTTGCTGCTCTGTCATTAATATTTTTTCTATAAAGATACATCATCCCATAAATTATTTTCTGTCAAATAAACAGGATTCATCATTGGAATCCACATAAGCTTTGGTCTACCATAAACCCACTGAGTATAAGAATGTTCTCCTAATATTTCTTTAGTTTCTGTCATTTTTTTTATATTATCTTGATTAAATCAGCAACTATTTTCCAGTCTTCAGTTGTGCTGTTATCTTTGTTTTTATATAACATACGAAAAGAATTTATAGCATCATTAATTCTCTGTTTTTTTGTTTTATTCTTATTCTTAAAATTTACAGGTAATCTATCTGTTAAATCCCATTCTATTACATTTCTTCCTGTTATTCTGCATAATCTTTCGCCTTTTTCATAAATTACCCCTAAATCTCGCAATTCTGTAAATCTTCCGCTTTGATTTGTTTTAAGATTTTTGTCATTAAAAACTTCTGAAGCTGTGCAGGGAGCATAATTAAAAATTGACTCATATACTTGTAATCTTCTTTTACTCAACAACCCTTCTTGTTTAATTTTATTAAAGCATTCTATTGATGTTTTTCTTGTATTCATGTTATTTAATTTAGAATTAATAAATCTCTTCTAAAATGATTAAGAGTATAATCTTTCTTGTTAATTACTGTTTTATAGATTTGATGTTCTATCCCATTTTCAGCAAATATCCAATAAATTTTATTATACTTTCTATCTTTAGTAGTCATCCTATCTCTTGATTGCCAGTAGCTTGTCGCACTAAAATCTATATTATAATACACAAGAGCTTCAGCTTCTTTAAGGCTTATTCCTTCTCTTCCTGCAACAATCTGTAAAGCAATAGACTTGTCAGTGTTTTTAAATTCTTCTAAATCATCAGTAACATTATCTCCAAATATATTTTTAATTGCATCAAGCTCTTTTTTAAATTTATAAAAAATAGCAATTTTTTTACCTTCAAAATAAGCTTTTACAAAATAAGCTTTACTTAAATCAGTTACCTCAGAATTCCCGCTTTCAAATTTTACAGTTCCTGAATATAATTGATGTATTTTAGACATAAGCTTAACGGCTGTATCAGCTAACACTACTTCGTTTTCTCCCTCTAATATTCTATCTTTTTTTAACCTAACAATCATTCGGTGGGTTTGAGGAGCAATTTCAACAGTCAAAATCTCTTCCATTACCTCTGTTTTAAACCCCGCTTCTTTTTGTGTAAAAGAAATTGTGTAATCTTCCATCATGTCAAGTACGTCAATAGATGCATCAGAATAATCATTAATACTTATTGGCCCAATCTTTTTTTGAGTAACATTTACATATTCTTTTGCAAAATGATAAAAATTCTTGTATTGACTAAAAGGACTTCCCGGTATAGCATAAACTTGGTGATACATTTGAGAGTAAGATTCAGGTGTTGGAGTTCCAGATAATAAAATTACATAAGGATTGTTATTTGCTGTAATTAAAGACTTGACTAATTTAGATCTCAAGCTAGGTTTAGGATATGCCCCCATTCCATGAGCTTCATCACATATTATAACATCGTAAGGGCAACAATCTATTTTATGAAGCGACTCGTAGTTAATAATATTAATGCTAAAATCAGGATTGAGTAAGTTGTAGTCATCTTGTATACTTGATATTGCTTTCTTTTTAGTAATAAATAAGACGTTAGAAACAGCAAGAGTCTTACTAATACTCAAACTCGTAAGCGTCTTGCCAGTCCTAACTTCCATGGCAAGATAAACAAATTTATGCTCTTTTAAAACATTTACACCTAATCTAACAATCTCTTTTTGATAATCTCTTAATTCCATAATTAAAATTCTATTTCTAAGTTAACCTCTAACTCGTGTTTGTTTCTAAATCTAATCCACCTACCTGTGTCTTTTCCCTCTTCAGGATCACAGTCATATTTAAATTGATTGTATGCTACAAGCCACTTATAAAACCTGGTTCTTGATACGGTCATTTTAGCTTTTGGCGCAAAATCAGGGTTGTCTTCTGTAAAGTCAACATATAAATCTTGTTTATAAATCCTTCTGTTTACTTCTAATTTGTCATTAAGAGGCATACCTTTTACAAGCCCACACCACTCTATAAATTCATGACATGACTCAGCAGACAATCTTCTAATTTTTAAATTAACAAATTCACTTTTAATTAATCCATGAGCAAGATAAATTTGCAAAGATTCAATCATGTAATTATCAAAACTACACCATTCTTCATCATCCCATTCGCCAAACATTAACTTTCCGAAATCTCTTAAAGGATTAAAATCCTTGGTATAATGTTGCGCTAATTCTAATTCCCATTTTCTTCTTTCAAAAGAACTACCCTTGCCTCTAATCGCATAGTTTGTTGTAATACATACTTTTGGAGATTTACTAAAAGGAATCTTAATAGCATCTTTATTTTTCTTTTCTAAAGTTAAACCCTCTGTTACTACAGAAAACAACTTTTCAAAATTAAAATGTTTACTAACATCATCAAAACAAAGTATTTGTGTGTCAGCTGACACCAATTGATAAGCAAAACTTTTGTCAAAATTAAAAGACTTTCCATCAATTACAACTAATTTTTTCATTTGCCCTAATGCAGTCATAAACAATCCTTTACCAGTACCACCTTCAGGATTATCACTTATAACCTCATCATTTAATATTGTTGCCGGGCAGTAAGATAAATTTTTCCATGCATGAAGCAAGTATCCTATAGTAGACCTCATAGAGTTAATTCTACTTTTGTCTTTACCACAAATATTCTCTATAAAAGATTTATAGTCACAATCAGTAGACTCACAAGAAATATAAGCTCTGTCAATCACATGGTCTTTCCAAACGTATCCTCCTAAATCTAAATAATCAATTGAAGTTATGTTGTCATGTGTAATTTTTACAGCTGAATTATTAAAGTACAAGTAAGCAGTAGATTTTGTGTCTTCAATAAAATAAACATCAATAGAAGATAATAAGGTTAAAAACTCCTCTCTAAAATACCTTGTGTTTTCAGCAAAATAATTATAAGCATCGAGCTCGTCTAAGTTTATTAGATGATTTAATATAAAATCTTTAATTTCTTTTTCAGATGTATGGTCAATTAAATTGTTAGTAACTTTAACAAAAACATAATTTTTACTACCCTCAGGATTAAACTTATAAAACCCATGTTCTTCTAAGAAATGTTTAAACAGTATGTGTTCTATTTTTATAACACCTTTATCCGATTGTGTCCAAAACCTTGAGTTAGACTGTTCTTCTTCGATTCTGCTAATAACATTATCAATTACTCCGACCTCAATTTTCGAACCTTCTAATTCAGATCGTATTTCCTTTTTTGATACTCCTCTTTTTAGTTTTGCTTTAATCTTATCTATTTGCTCCTGGTCTTCATAATATTTAGTGCCAAAGTTTTGCACTTGCTGATAAGCAGAGGTTATAGTTCTTTTAATTTCATTATCATTAAAATCTTTACTTGAATAACCATTCAATACATACTGGGCTAAAGTTTTAGAAATACCAAAGTCATTGAATGCGGAAGCTAAAACAAAAACATTATGATTTCTTTGCCCCTCTATCATAGGGTATTTTTTTTGCCACCATTTAGTTAGTATATCTACAATTTTATTTTCGTCTGTAATGGGTATAGTGGGTATGTCTACATGCTTTTCAACCTCTGTGTATTGCTCTTCGTAAATTTTATCCCATATACTTGATGTTTCGTTAACATGAATTAAAGGATCGTAAGATTCATAACAGACTCTTGAAATATTTTTTGATGTCTTATCAAAATAGTCAGATCCAAAATAAGTCTCCAGGCTATTAAAATAATTCTTATGATTATCTGGTTCTTTAGGAATTTTAACCAAAGCTTTTAATCCTTGTCCACTAGGAGAAATAAAAACACTAAAAACAAATTTATCTTTACATAGTTTCTCTTTTTCCATTAACATATCTTTACTTGAAGGGTAACCATCAAAGTCCAAACAAATTAATCCGCTGTGTTCTTGCAGTGCGCCATCGTTTCTTTTATTGAACGTACCACTAAAGCAAACTGCCGGAAGTTTTTGTTTAAATATGTTTCTGTTTTCTTTGTTTTTTTCGCTTCTTATTTTTTTTACTAAATCTTTAGAAGCTCCTTCTCTTATCCTTTGAATAATTACCTCTACATTTCTGTAAAAAGGCTGAGAAGTCTCTTTAATATCTTTAAATATAGTGATCTGCATTTGTTTGTTTAATTAAATTTAAGTGGTAATTGGCGCCAAAAGAGGAATCGAACCTCAATTACTTGTCAGTAAATCTTTACCACTTTTAGTGTGGCATTCCTGATTTGGTGCTTGGTTAGTTAATAGTCTTCCTTCACAGGTGGCTTGTATTGATTAATAGCCACAGAATGCGTTTTACCATACTGATCTGCTTCTTTCTTTTTACTTACTTTTAGCTTTACATAGCTTTTGCCATTGTACTCAAATCTATGTTCGATAGCTAAGTCTGAAAGGCATACAGATATTTCTATCAAATTACCATTAAATTTCTCAACTCCACTTCCTACATAAATAGGTGTTGTTCCTTTTTCACTCATATTATTTTAATTTAATTATATGCTCCAATCTATTAATAGTGTCAATGATAATTTCTTCTTTTTCTTTGACAGATCCGCAGGTATTTGGAACATCTACCCACGCAGTTTTTTGTCTTGTTGTTTTTTCTATTTTACACTCATTAAAGAATTTCTTTATGAATATAGTTATTAATGTCATGACTTTTATCATTACTAAAAAATTTATTATATATTTCTGTTGCTTCTTCTACTTTATTTTTACCTCCCTCAATAAAGTGAGGGGAACAATCGTAGATTCCTAACTGAAATGTTTGTTTATCTATTACATAAAACCTTAATGGCTTATTAAAAAACCTTTGATATAAATAGGCTTGTGAGTCGTAATTATACGTTTTACAACTGTATATAAATTTACTTATGTCATTGGTGGTTTTAATATCTATAACATAATCTTGAGTTATAATATCCGCTTTGCCTTTCCACTCATTACCCATAATATTATCTATAGCCGGGATTTCATACTGATTGCCTTCAGCATAAATATCGTCAAATATTTCAAGATTATCTTGCATTGTATTGACCAGGCTATCTAAGTGTTCTTTTTCTTTTTGAAGCAACAGAATGTCTCCTTCTGGACACGCTTCTTTGTATGCTTTAGTAGACCTAGATGCTACATCAATAATTTGATAGTCTTTTAATTTCTCTGGCTCTAACATTGCTGTATGAAAGTAAGAACCCTCCAACATGGCTTTTGATTTAGGTTGAGGAATTCTAAATAACTTAGGAAATTTTAAAAGATTATAAATGTTAGAGTTAGACAAAAATTGTTGTCCATATTCCCCATAGTAATCTTTATCATTCTTAAGTTTTTCTATTATTTGCGTCCCATGTGGCACAACTTTTAAAATACTTCTAGACATGAGTAGATAATTCTTTTTTTACTTCTGATGTAATTTTATACTTAGTAGATAAGGTTTTAACAATCTTCTCTAATCCGTCTCCTCGCTTTTTAGATATGTAATTAAGAACTTTATCCCAATTCTCGTCTCCAACCTTTAAAGTGTATACAACTTCTTTATTAGGCTCTTCAGGTGCGTTAGGTCGAGGAGTGGCTATATTTACTAAATCTTCACCTTTAAATATAGCTATACCTAATCCATGCATTGCGATAGCTTTAGCAGTAGACCTTTGTATAGCAGTGTTAACATCCATAGATGTAATTTTAGCTATAGGAATAGAATTATTTCTGTAATCCATTACAGGCAAGTAATCAATATGCTCTATTTGATTTACTGTGATTCCCACTTTTACTGAAGCGGTTTTTCCGTCAGTAAAATACGGAAGCTCTGTCTGTGCTGACTCATACACTTTTCTTTGTGCATCAGGATAGTTTTCTTTAATTAATGCCCAAGCATTTGCCCACGACAAATAATTAAAATTTCCTTTCTTTTCTGCCATTCCTTTTACGTTGATGGCTGACAACTTTTTAAAGTAATTTTCCATTTGATTTTATTTGATTTAATTTGATTTTATTTAAAGTATATTTCTGAAGTATATTTTCTCTTCTTGTTTTTAAATTCTGAATATGCTTATCATTTTTTCTGGTGTTAACTTCAGTTTTAATTCTTTCCTCAATTATTTTTAATTTGTGTAAACAATTATTAATTTTAACCTCATAACACCCTATAAGCCAACCTCCCTCATAAAAAAAATCGTACTCTTCCATAGTACATTCTTGAAAATAGTCGCCACCTTTCCCCATGTTAAGAATTTCAATACGATCAGAAAATTTTTGAATTTTAATTCCATTAGCAATAACAGAATGCATTTTTTTAGTCTGAGTCTTTATTGCTTTTTTGTCATTTAATGCCTCTTCAAATATGTAATATAATTCTTCAATTATCATTTAAAGAAGTCTTTAAACGTTTTTGAATATCTAAAATCATTTTCTTAAAATCAGGATCGCTTTCTATAAGTTTTTTAGATTGTTTATATCCATAATCTATAGTAGAGTGAGTCACAATATACCCATGATATTCTAAAAATGATTGTAAATAACTTATTTTAATTGGTCTCTCAATACATAAGAAATACAATAATTGTCTTGCGTCAACTATATGGCTTTTTTTGGTTTGAGTAAACATTTCTTCTAAAGAAATATTAAACTGACTTGCTATTGAGTTAGCATAATATTCAAAAATTTTTTCTTTCATTAAATTTAATTAAGTTTTATACCACTAAATCCCCCTAGTTTTCACTAGAGGGTTAGCGCAATTTAAACAAACACTGTTTTATATAAATAAAAAAGAAGTTCCATAAAATTCTTCATAATAATTATAAAACTCTTCTAATTCAGGATTAATTTTTTGCATAGTAGAGTAAATTTAGTTTATTTTATTATCAATTCCAAATGGATTTATCTTATAAAAACCTACTTTTTGATTTTTTTTTGCTGATTCAATATTTTCTTCATATTCTTCATCGCCATCAGCATATCCACACGCCTCAGCATCTACATTACTATAAACTTCGCCTATGTAATTGCCATAAACTCTAAACCAATTTAACTTGTCTGTAATCTTGGCTTTTTCATCTAAGATTTTGTTCATTTTCTTAGTCATTTTAACAATCTCGTCTTGTTTTTCAAGAAGAGTGCCTTGTAAGTCTATTAAATTCATATCTATTATTTTTTTAAAGTTATAAGCATCCATATTTTTTTTAAAAAAGAAGCCTCATTAAATTTTTTCTCTTTAGCTTCTTGCCTTTCTCTAAGAATTTGTATTCTGTGTGTTTTTTTATTCATAACTATTTTCTATTAAAAATTGAACGTCATCTATTTTGCTTAAAATATCTTCTCTTCTTTTAGAGTCAGGAATTCTATCTGTTATTTCCTCATAAACATTGTCAAGCATTACTATTATATATCTATAACTCATTACTACCCTCCTCTCTCCTGAAAATCTCTTCTTCGTAAGAGAATTCAGGGAATCCTAAGTCTCTATAATATTCTTTTGCATCTTGATCGGATTCAAACTTCTCACATTCATCACATTTTTGAATTTCATCGTTCCCTTCTTCGTCGTTACTATGAACATATCCTTGTCCATAACAAACATCACACTCTTCTAAATCTTCATCAACAAATTCACAATTCTCTTTACAATCACTGCACCTACCATAATCGGTACTGCCTAGATAGGGTGTTGCTCCACAACAATCTGATACAAAACTCATGATTCTAAATATTTATCATTAACCGATAGTGTAGGACATGACTTTATGTCTTTCATAAAATGCACGTCTAACCCTCCACCTTCATTACCTTCGTCATCTGACTTTGGCACTATCCAATATTCATTATCAAGTTCAATACCGATAGGTCTTCTTTCCCAGTAATTCTCTAAAGTTTCTTCTCTTGATAAATATCGAACCCCAGTTATAGTTTTACCTACTAATTTTTTAGCTTGGTTAGTCCAATACGCCTCTAACCCACCTTCTTTTTTTACTTGTTTTTCCCAAGAAGTTAATTTTTTTTTCATAATTTATTATTTAATTTAAATTAATTTATTTATAAATGCCCTCCAGTTGGCATTTTACCTAACACTGTTTCTCTTACTGCATCAATTCTCCACTCAGAATCTTCATCGTTATATGTCCAATGATTATCATCGTCCATTCCACGCCCAAAAACAAATTCTTGTTCATTTAATTTATGGTCAATTTCATCAATCCACGTGTCTTCGTTCTCTATAATCCATTCCTGAATTTCCTCAAAAAAAGCATCTTTGGGTACCGGAACATCTATTTCAATTTGTGCAATCTTGTGATAAACACTTCTCTGTGTAATTTTTACCTTCATTGTTGGCTCAGATGGTACATTAATTACTCTGTCTCCAAATGAGTCTTTCATCATTTTGTCAAATTCTGTTTTTTTCATAATTTATTATTTAATTTAAGTTAATCTATTGTTCCTGACGTTCTTTTTCTTTTATTCTCTCTTTTTTTGCTTTGGCATGACTATAAGTTTGTGCCTCAAAATAACCCCTTAATTCTTCCATAATTTCATCGCCATAGTTTTTAAAAGTATCATTCAAAATTCTTTCATAGTCATCAAAATCTAAATAATTAATATCTAAATTTTCAGCTATGGACTCAATGTCTTCTGTTGACCAGATCATTTCACTACCCCTATAATCTGAATATTGGTAAGTGGTTTTAGTTTCTTTTTTCATAATTTATTTAAATTAATTAATATTATCTTTTTCCATTTGTTCTTCTATCATCATATATAATTCTCTTATAGTCATATCATCTATCTCATCCTCGCTAAATCCTTTACTCCTTAAATAATCGAATATTGGTGGTAATCCAATTCCATAGTTTTTATGGATAAGGTTGAAGAAATAATCTCCAAATGTTTCATGTTCAGGCTCTTTAGTGGTAATCCAATTCCATAGTTTTTGTATTCTTTTCATAATTTATTATTTAATTTAATTTAAATTCTTGTGATCTTAGGGATTTTTTAGGGACTCCCTAATTTTTTTTTAATACTTCTTTTCTAAACTTATAATAATCTTTCTTTCCATTTTTTAAATAATATTCATAATCTTTTTTCGCTAATTTAAGTGCCTTAATTAAATCATTTACCATAAATATATTTAGTTCGGTATTTATATATCTAGGATTTCTTGGTTCAAGATGTTCCCAGTCCTCTGCAATGTGCAAATTAAAAATAACTGCTTCAAATTCATTTCCTCCCACTTCAACATCAATCTCTATATCGTATGCTTCTGCTAATGGCACTTTATATGTTATTCCCATTTTTATTTTATTTAATTTTTATATTGTTTTTCTATCTCTTTTTTTTGTTGTGGTGTTATTCCTAGAAATTCATCAATTAATATTTCTAACTGATATTCTGTTAAATGATGGTACTCATCATTTCTTTGTGAATTTTCAATAAACGTACCGCCTCCCTCCCCATCATTCCAAATCTCAATACCTTTTACGTTTGTTTTACATTCATACCCTACTCCTCGTCGAGTATCAAATTCTCTGTAACTCGTTACTTTTAATTTCATGATTATAGTTTTTGATTTACTTCATAACACGCTAAGACTTTCATTGACTTTTTAACGTCTTCTGTTTGTTCAGGATAAAAACTTATATATTGTTTTCCTGATGTGTCGCAAGTATGTAAATTAATTTCTAATGTTTCGCCTTGTTCTGTGTGGATTACTCCCCAAGTATCGTTTTCCCAATAAAATTTTTTCGTTTCTTTTGTTTCGTGTATCATGATTATAGTTTTTGATTTATTTCTAATACTTCTAAAATTTCTTTTTTTCTGTTTCTGGTGTCGTCAAGTATTAAATTAACTAAATACTCTATCTCATCAAGAGGATCATTACATTCGTTAATTAACCAATGAGAATAAGTTTTAATTTTACTTCCTAAATCTTTTCTCTTTTCTAATGGCTCAAAACTTTTTGTGTATTTCTCAGCGTTTAATATTCTGTTTTTATGGAATATTTTAACTAAATCGTCTTTATCTTTATTTAGTTGATTAATTGCAATGCGTAAAGCGTTTGGATTTTCTTTCATATTTAAAATTTATTGTTGATTAAAATTGTTTTGATTTTATAAATATTTTCTTCTTCCTGATCCATTAAAAAGTTTTTTAAATCTCGGTCTGGAAAAAGTTTTCTATTGTTGTGGTAATAGGTCAATTTCTCTTGACTATTTAAAAGAGTATTAATAAGTTTTTCTCTTGTTTCTTGACTTAAAAATATTTCTTTCTCTTTTTCTGGTTTAACGTTTTCTAATTCATCTCTTAGCTTATCGAAGTAATTTTTATTTGATTTCATATTTAATAATTTAATTTTA
>Ga0210003_1001718_pt1 | contig 19040 bp, 39 predicted proteins | sample LantaG_FD_182804 | JGI IMG/M metagenome (GOLD analysis project Ga0210003, IMG submission 182804) | Deep subsurface microbial communities from Baltic Sea to uncover new lineages of life (NeLLi) - Landsort_02402 metaG (SPAdes) (version 2) | ecosystem: Environmental > Aquatic > Marine > Oceanic >...
CTAATAATATAATGTCTAAAAGGATTCAAGTTAGATTAACTTTAACTGGTGATGGAAGTAATACTCCTACTGTTTATGATTTTGTTGTAAGGTCTTTACCATTACCAGAAGTAAGATTTGAATGGGTATTGAAATTAAATTGCAGTGATAATCTAATTCTATTAGACGGTAAAACCAAAGAGGAAAAATGGTCTTCACAATTAAGAAATATTTTAGCGATTGCAAGATTTGAAAATCAAATTGTAGAATTTCAAGATGTAGATTTTGCTGAAACTGCAATTAATGACGCAGATGATATTACTGCCACAGATGTTACCATTACAGTTGATTCAACCGCTAATTTTCCTGAACAGGGTAGAATTAAAATAGAGCAAGAAGAAATACTTTATACTGGCAAAACTGCTCTTGCCTTTACTGGTTGCATCAGAGGAGCAAGGGGAACAAAAAGAGCCATTCATTCTGATAACACAAGAGTTCATAATGCATATAATGTTATTTTGGTTGGTATGAATGAAACTAATCCAGTCTCAGCAAAACCAAAAACCTACGAATCAGAAGTAACGGTTTTATTAAAAGAAATATAATATAATAAAATGCGTGAAGATTTGCCTCTAAGAGAAATAAATATAGAACAAATATGGGCAGAGGTTCAGGTTTTAAGAAAAGAACTTGAAACTCACAATCATTTAGATATAGGGAATGCTCAACTTTTAACTGGAGAAATGAATGGAATTTTACAAAGTCCTAATTTCGTTTCAGGTTCTTCTGGTTGTCAAATAAATTTTGCTGCTGGAACTGTGGAGTTTAATTCAGGAACTTTTAGGGGAGATATATTAATTGGGGTAATTGGAGGAGTAAGGACTGAAATAACTGGAAATGATATTTATTTGTATGATGACACTACTGGTGGAACCGACCCCGGCAATAAAGTAATAACTGGAAGTGCTGCTAATATCTATTTTCCGAGAACCGATGACGCAACTCAAAGATTTGTTATTAGAAAGAGAAGTAGTTTTCAAAATGACGATGATAATGTTTTAGAGATGTTTTTTGACAAAGACGCTAATAATAGTAGATACAATTATATTTTTAATGGGAGAACGGGAAACCAACTTGCAAGCGAAGGACATTTAACATATAACATTCACAGCACTTTAGATAGATTTGATATAGGGCACGGGAATAGTGATGCAATTCAGTTCTTTATGTGTAAATCAGATACCCCTACTGATGCAAATTGGGGAAATGGATTAGCTGGTGGAATAAGAACTATGTATATCTTTCAAGATATGGGAACAGCAATAGTTTTTAGTGATAGTCCTGATTTTACTCTTGGAGAGGTTGTCAGCGGAGGAACTTCTGGTTTTTCTGGCTATGTTGGAACTAAAACTGATATTAATAATTATATTATTGTTGGAGCAGATGGTCCTTTTACAGTTGGTGAAACTATTACCGGTGCAACAAGTTTGAATAGTGGAGTTTTAGATTCTTTAACAGCTACAACATTTAATCCAGCAACCTTTGCTGGAGGAGGAGTTTTGTTGTTTGGGCATAATGCTATTTATGCTGGAAGCACAGTTCTTCTTGCTCAAATGTGGTTAGATGCTTATAAAATTTGGGTATCATCAGATATTGTTCCCTATGCAGATAATTCTTATTCTTTAGGAAGTCCTACTAAGGAATTTAAAGATATTTACATAGATGGCAAAGCGTATATTGACGAATTTGGCGAATTTCCCTTAACTCCGAGTTCAGCTCCAACCACTAACTACCAAGTAACAAATAAAAAATATGTAGATGATAGTATAGGAGCAGGGGCAGGAGAAACATTTGGCTCGGGTAAAGATGGAGACTTAGCTTCAGGATTTGGTTTAAAAACATTAGATAGGGATTATTATTATCATAATGTTACTTTGGGTAGTGGCGATACAATTAACACAAATGGTTATAGATTATTCGTAAAAGGGACTTTAACTGTTGGGTCAGGTGGTAGAGTGCATAGACACGGTAATAATGGTTCAGTTGGAGGTAATGGAGCGAATGCAACAAGTGGTGGTGCAGGAGTAGCAGGTGCTGGAGGAGTTGGTGGAACAGCTTTAGCTACTAACACTATACCCGGAGCTGTGGCTGGAACTACTGGAACAGTAGGAAGGAATGGGAACAGTAGAACTACCACAGGACTTACTATTGGCACAACTGGTTCTGATGGAACCGATGGAACAAATCAAGCAAAAAGTCTTGGGTCTAATGCTGGAAACGGAAATGATGGTGGAAAAAATATATCTGGCGGAGATGCAGGTGCTGATGTTCCAGTAGGAACAAGTCAATATGCAGCTGCTCAAAATGGAAGTTCTGTTGCAGGAACTGGAGGAATCACGACTGGAACGGTTTATGCTGTTCCTTATGGAGTTATATCAGCTCACGAATTAAGAGAAAGAGATGGAACAGATTTTACCAGTTCGCCATCTTCAGGTAATTCTTCTCAAGGCGGAGTAGGTGGTGTGGCAGTAGAGGCAACTTTTTCTAATGATTGTAGAGCTTATGGAGGTGGTTCTGGAGGTGGTGGTGGTGGTGGTGGAAGCGGTGGAATCGTTTTAATCTTTGCTAAGGAAATTATCGTTGAATCTGGTGGAATAATAGAAGCTAATGGAGGCGATGGCGGAGCTGGTGGTAATGCAGGAACTTGTTATGCACTTGCCACAATGATTGGAGAAGGAGCAGCAGCAGCAGTGGGCGGTTCGTCTGGAGGAAGTGGTGGAACAGGAGGCACAGGTGGAGTTATTATACTTGTTTATAAAAGTTTAACCGGAACTGGAACTATTCAAGCAACTGGAGGGGGTTACGGTCTTGGCGGAAATAAATCAAATGGGGTTACTGATACCGTAGGAACTGGCGTAGCAAATGCTGATTATAGTGGTTGGGTTCCTAATGATGGTCAAGCTGGAGAAGCTGGGGCTGCTGGAGTTATAATAAAATTAGAAGTTTAAATAATAAATAAAAAAAATACTATGCCTTCTAAACCAATGCCAATGCCAAAACCAGCTTAAAAGGTTGACATACCACCTTACTAAGTTATAATATCTTAATATGCCAATACATTTTTTAAAAAAAGAAAGCTTTAGGCCATCTAATTTATTTAGAATAGCCGGTGATAGTATTATAAGGGCATTTAATTTATTAACAAATCAGGTTATTTTAGTATTATTTTTATTAACAGGAGCTATTTTTAAGATTACAACAACAGGATTTTATGCAGTTTTCTGCATATATGTCATAGGATATTTTGCAGAAAGAATTACTAAGTTAATTAAAAAAAGAGATGACTCAAGAAGATAACCCAAGTTTATATAAGATTAATCGTGAAATTGGTGAAATTAAGACAGAAATGAAAGTAATGAATAAAAATCTTAGTGCTGTTGTTCAAAACCACGGGGAAAGAATTAATACATTAGAAGATTCCTCAAGCACAATGCAGGGGAGAGCAACGGGAGCAGGATTTCTCGCTGGAATTATTGGCACCATTATAAGTATTGCAGCGTTTTTTAGAAACTTATCTAAATAATATGCTATCACCCACAGAAAAACTATATGCCAATTTAATAGGAAGTATGCATAGCACTTCTCGTAATTGGGCAAGAATGATTGTCAAACCAAAACCGAAAGTTAAATCTAAAGCTGAAATAAAAGAATTTATTAAAGGATTGGGTTTTGGCATCACTCCCGTTTTATCAGATGCAAACTATTATGTTGATACTTGGGACAAATGGCTAAAAGCAATAGAGATTGACTGGACTAATGCAAGTAAATATGATAGAGATTCCTATGACTGTGATAATTTTGCTGATTCTTTTAATGCCAGAATGGCAGAATACTATGGTTGGAATACTGCTGGAAGATTGAGTGTTGCTTTACGTAACCCAGTTACTAATAAAATAATTGGTTATCATAGGGCAAGTATAATTATAGTTCAAGATGGACAAACTTTAGAAGCTTATGCGTATGACCCGATGATAGGAATGCAGGACAAATATGATAAAATAGAAAGTGCCTTTATAAAAATAAAAGATTGGATTTATGTTCCAAATTACATTTCGTTTAATTAAAGGTCGCTTAAAATTAATTAGTTAAATATATGGATTTACAATTTTTACAAAGTAATCGTTTCTGGGTCTTAGTCATTGGTTCTTTGGTGGTTGTTGCTGAAGGTAATTTCACTGAAGTCGCTTGGTTAATGGGACTAAAAACTTTAGTTACTGGATTTATAGGAATTAGAACTGTTGACAGACTTGGAGAAAAAGTGGGTGGTAAATAAAACTGTATGAAACCGCCAAATTGGCTAATAATTATACTGGCTACTCTATTTTCTTTGCTAATATGGTTTTATATAGATACTGCATATCAAAAAGGACAGAATTATGGCTTAGAAGGGCAATTAAATCAGTTTTATACCATAAATGGACTGTATTTAAGGGCTAATGTGCTTCCATATCATCTGGAAATTAGCAATATCGGTGACAGAGTGATAACTGCCTACAATCCAGTGCCGGAACAGACTGATAGTGACCCTTGTATTTCTGCTTCCGGAATGAATGTTTGCGAAACGAATAAGAATATTGTAGCAACCAATGAGTTCGCATTCGGCACACAATTAATGATAGATGGTAAAATATGGGAAGTTCAAGACAGAACTCATAGTAGATACAAATACAGAATAGATTTGTTAATGTATGATTATCAAGACGCAATTAATTGGGGTAAAAAAACCTTAAAAATTGGATTAGTGAACTAAAGGTCGTCATTAGTAAAAAATAAATTAATAAAAAAATGACTGAAGAAATTAAAAACCAAGAAGAAGATACAGAAGAAACTGCTGAAACTTCAGAAGAAACTCCAGAAGAAACTTCGGAAGAAGAAGGGGAAACTGGTGACGAATCTGAAGATGAAGATGAAGAGGAAGGAGAAAAAGATTGGGTTGGAGGGCATTCACTTTAATCATATTCCTTACAGACTCGTTGGTTTGATAAAAAGTTTGGAGATTATTGTTGGGGGATTTCTTGAATCTCCGATATACATTTAAAATCACTCCGTTAAACTTTTATTGAACCACGAGTCAGTAAGGGAATGAAGTTCTATTTAAGCTTAAATAAAAAAAAACCAACTTAGTTGATAGTTCAGTGGAGGAGAACTACTAACAATGAGTTGGTTTTTTTTACTTTTTACTTCGCTTTGAATGCTTTTTTGCTTGGTATGCTTTTAATGCTCTCTCACAACTGGCTTTGCTTTTATACATACATTTACTGGAACCTAATCTGTATTTTCCATTTTTACAACTATAACAAGGCATATAATTAGGAGGTCCCCTATGGTTAAGTTGTCTCATAATTTTCCACAATTTTTCTCTCTTTTTTCTTTCGTTATCTGACAACTTATATTTTATTCCATAAGGAAACGGTTTTTTAGTTTTTATAAATTCTAATGCAACCTTTACTTGTTCCTTTTTGATTTTAACATAAGGAACAATCTTCATTAAAATTTCTCTAATATCTGGATTACTTGCTCTCCACCAATAAACTTGTTTCCTTCGTAATTTTTCTTTTTTAGATAGTGTTAAAGACTTTTTATAAACCTGTCCTTTAAAATTTTCTTTTACCCATTCCAAAACTTCTTTGTGAGTATTTGAAATTGATAAGGTAAGTGAAAATTCTGGTTTTTTTCTATAACCTCTTAATTGATGTTTTCCAATAGTAATACAACCTTCTCCATCAAATAATCCAGCTAAATAAATAATTTTCTTTTTGCTTTTTGTCATATACCTTCATAATACTATACAAGGCATAAGTTTGTCAATCTTTTTTTATAATTGTTCTAATACAGGTTCTATTTTTTCCTCAATAGACTTTATAGTTTTTTCCGGAATCATTAATGTTTTACCTCTACTTTTACCGGGTTGGGTGCTTGTAACAGGAACCATTTTTTGTTCTCCGTCAATTTTCTTTTGATTAGCGGCCAGTTCAAGGGCAAATTTTGTTGCTTCTATATTCATTCTGGCCTGACTGGCCATAGATTTCTTTCCTTGGTCATAAAATTTCAAAGGGTCAAGTCCTACCTCATTACTACAAATCGGGCATTTCATTTTGTCAAGACCAATCTTTGTATTATTACTTGATTCGTGTTCTATCTCAAACTTAAAAGCACATTTAGAACATTGTAAGTAATGTTTGTATAAAACCTTTTTTTCTTCAGTTTTTTTCTCCTTCTCCTCACTCATTTAATTTATCATTGAGTTGAATTGAATACCTCCAACCTTCTTTAATGATTTTACTAATGTCTAACCTTAAACGTTTTTGTTCTTTCTGAGTAGGTCCATACCTCTTTTCTATTTTTAACATATCTGCGATTTCATTAACAGAAGTAGAAATGCCTGTTCCAACATTATAGATTTGATTAACATAAAAACCCGGAGCTTTTATTAAAGCATTAACAACATCATCAATATAAATATAATCTCTTGTATTATTGCCATCACCAAAGATAACTCCACCGGCTTTAAGGGCTTTAAATACTCCTTTATTATTTTCTCTACCATAAACATTCCCTAATCGTAAAATTACATATTCAAGTCCTGAATTGATAATGTATTTTTCGGCTGCAACTTTATGAATTGCATAAGGACTTTGGGGTCGTAAAACATCTTCTTCGTTAGCATTTGTATTATCTCCATATATAGCAGCACTGGAAGTGAAAATAATCTTTGCTTTTTTATTAAGACACTTTAATAAATTAAGAGTAGCAAACAAATTATCTTGTATGTCTTGGTCTGGGTTTTTAAATGATTTATCTACTGATGTTTGAGCTGCCAGATGATAAACTAAATCAGGATTGAATATTCTTATTTCTTTTTGGCACTCATTAGAATTCAAATCAAGAGATGGTGATATTTTTTTATCTATCCTGAAAATGCTTACTGGACTTTTATAGTTTTGTTTTTTGATAGCTTCAAAGAGATATGAAGCAATGTAGCCCTTACTTCCAGTAATTAATATTCTCATTTTTTTATTTTATTATTTTTACGAATACGATGCCAACCTTTTTTACTTGGGTTTTGGAAACTTTCATAAACATCATAAAGGTCATCAAACCATCTTTGAAACTGCCACTTGACATTTTCCATATCATATTTTCTAATAGCTCTTTCACGAATATACTTTGGGTCAAGTTTATCTACATTTTTGGCAGCTTCTACGAAATCATTAAGAGTATTACAAAGGAATCCTGTTTTTCCTTCCTGTATAGTCTCAGGAAAAACTCCAAAGTTGGTAGCGATAGCTGCTGTGCCGGATAACTGAGCTTCTACATTAACTCCACCGAATGCTTCCAAATAAAGCGTAGGCACAAAGACAGCTTTAGCTCTTGACATTAACTTTTTTCTTTCTTCTACATCAACATAACACACAAATTCTAAATGGTCTCCTTCAATCGTAAATTCGTCTGTAATTAATTTATGTTTATCTTTATCCCAATGTTTTGCTCCTTGACCTGCTATCTTGAGCGTAACTCCTATTTCTTTACAGGTCTTATGGGCTATTTGTAATCCTTTTCTGGTTATTAATCTGCCAATAAAAAAGAAATAATTATCTTTCTTTTTACTAAACTCAAAGTCATTTAGGTCAAAGTAATTAGGGATAACTCTATCATAAAAGTTGCCATTGATAGATTTGAAAGGGTGTTGACTACCATAAGTAAAGTTTTGAAGATAAGCACTCTCAAATGCTCTGTATTTAGCATAAGAACCTCTATATCCAATTCCCGGCTCACAAGTCAAGAATAGTTTTACTCCTGTATCAATCGGCTTATGATAACTTCCTTGCATTATCAAAAGAAAATCATCTGGTCTTTTCCTTTTGTTAATTTCCTGAATACATTTGAGATAGAACTTAACGGTTGTCGGAGTTCTTGCTGTGTTAAAATCGTGCTTAAATCCCTTGTTTTTCCAATCGTAGCCAATATCAAACCTATTGTCTCCTTCTCCCCATTCTTTCCGAATATCTTGCAAGGTATGAGTTTGAATGAACTCGGTGCAGGGAACATCAGAACCTTCTGCTCCATAGATAAATACTTCGTGTCCTAAAGAGAGAAGCATTTGAGCCATTTTGTAGATTTTCTGGGTAAAAGCACAGCCCATATATTCTCGGCTACAAGGCAAATGAACATAAGCCGGAATATGAAATCTAAACTTTCTTTCTTTTGGTGGTTTTTGGGTTAGCTTCCATTCTTTTTCAGTTAAAACTCCTTTAACTAATTTTGAATAAAGGGAATCGCCTGATTCTATGTGTTCTTCAGTTATCTGTTCAAAACCTTTTTTAGAAGAAGCATAAAGAGGAATTGTTCTGGTGTCTGGGGTTAGAAGTTTTCCGTCTTTTTGATATAAATAAAATGGACTACCATCGTGTTTAAATCCTCCGACTAATCCATATTTTGCTATGGCTACTTTATCCATATTTTTATAAACATTATTTAAATAAGGAATAATGCCTGCTCCACCCCACAACAGCTTTCCATTTTTGTCAAGGGAGGGGTGAGTGCCTTTTACTTTTTCACCTTTTAAAGATTTTTCAGCATCTTTAATAATTTGACGAGCTATCTTTGAACCTTTTTTTACTATTACTCCGTGCATACTATAACTTTCTGGTATGTTTTCATCGTCTTGAGGCACTAACATTTCTTTATCTTCTATTAACTTGTCCCATTTTTTTAAAGTAAGACTATCTAATCCCATTATTGCTCCGCCGTATTGGTGAGCAATTCTCCAAATAAAATAGTCAAATTTAGTAACTCTTTTGAAATGTTGATTTTTTCCTCTAAGAGCAGGGAAATCAGGGAATTCATTTGGCACTATTCCAACACGAACTTTTCCGATTAAAGCATCATAATATTTACTCTTTGGTTTTTCAGTAAGCCATAATGTGACATCTTTGTCATAAACTTTTAAAGCTGTCATTACTCCTAAATAATAAGAGTAAGGAAACTTTGGACCCGTGCTTAAAAAATGTATATTCATTGTTTTGTTGGGAATACGCCATAGTATGCTTTACCGTGGGCGACTCCGGTTAATTGTTCTACTTTTCCCTCTCCACCCAACCATTCATTAAGTTCTTTTGCAGTGAGAGAACTAATATGTCCTGCTCCAATAGGAGTATCTATCCATTCAAATATCCTAATTAGTTTTCCTATCTTTTTGGCATTCTCTATTATTTTTTTAGGGTTTTTACAATGTGGAAGAACATTGTAAATCCAGATTTCATCAATTTTAAACTTCTCTAAATTCTTGTTTTTTATATCTTCTCCTTTCATCTGAGTATATTGAATATCAGCTGTTATGTATCTTGATTTAACCCAAGCCGGAATTGATAAAGGGTCAACAACTTCTGCTGTTTTAAATCCTTCACATTTTAACAACAATGAACAGGGTCCACCTCCAATATCAAGAATTGATTTACCCTGAAGGTCAAATCGGTAAGGGGTTTTAATGGTAGGAGAAGTGATTAAGCCCATTTTTTTAGCATAAAGAAATTGCTTCATTTCCTCTGCGTAGGTATTGATAGCGTTTCCCCACCATTCTTTTTCATATTTTTGAGCTTTTTTCCAGTTTTTATCAGTCATAAAAGTTTTGGTTGTTCTTTTATTGGTTTCCAATTAAAATAAAATAAATAATGACAACCCCTTCCAAATCTATTTCTGAATGGGCGGTCTGATTTTGCTACAATTTTCTTCTGAACTTGGTCAGCCGGAATAATCATTACTTCGTGTTGGCAAATAATTTCTAACCCTTTCTTTTCATCATAAGCTTGTTGGATATACCTGTCTCGGATACCACATTTCTCTTGCCAAATAGATTTTATTCTAAGTTTTATCATAACTATTTCCTATTATTTAATAATCTTAATTTTCTCTTTCCCCCGAATAAATCTTAAAACTTTCTTTGAACATTCTTCACAAAGAGGCAAAATACAATGCTTTTCTACAATAGCCACGTTTTCAAATCCACTAAAACACTTGCTTTCATTACCACACATTTCACATTTATATTTTGTTTCAACCATTAACATACTCATTTCCTATTATTAGTTATATTTAGATTTTAATTCTTCGTTGATTTCTTCTAATGTTCTTTCTGCGGTAGTGCAAAGTTTCATTTTGTGTTTCCATAAATCAGCCCTACTAAAAATATCTGTCTTACAATAAGGACACTTTTCACTCATCCAATATTGTATTCTACTTGTATCTTCAAAAGTATATTCCATTTTCTTTTAGTTAATCTTCTAATATAATTCTTATTTATTAGCCGAAAAGTAAGAATAAACTCCACGCCAACACCATTGCTCTTATAAGAGAAGTCCAAGTAAGATTGTTATCTATTATATCTACAAGAAGAGTCGTAATTAACATTCCTATCAAAATTGCCATAATTTTATCAGTCATATTTTTTTAATTAGTTAATAATTTATATCTCCGACATCTTAATATCCTTTTTAGCCCGATATTTAATAATGTTTTTAGGTTTTCTTTTTTTGAGTCTTTGTTTTCTTTTTTGGCGTTTTCTTTTCATTTAAAAATTACTTCGTATTTAGCCTCAATAAAGTATCTTTCCTTTGCCTGCCACCAATAGCCAGCCCAACCACATTCACACTGAATAAGCCAAAAACCATCCAATCTTATATCACAATCTGGGCAATACTTATAACTCAATAATCCTGCTTTGGTTTTTTTATCTTTCTTCATACTCATTTAATTTTTTAGCTGTTCTTTTTGAAATTCCCTTCAAGAAGGAACTTCACTTTAATTCTTTTATTGTTTTAACCGTTGACTTATTCATCTTTTGTGCCAGTATGCTACTTGCGGTTTGAAAAATTGTAGGGACTTCTTCGGTAGTAATTGATTCATCTTTTGCTAAAAGACTTATAATTTCATTAGCAATTTTTATAAAACGCTCTTTTTGTGCTTTTGCTAATGCGTCAATACGAAGTTGCTCAGTATCAAGTATTGGATTTGAAGAAAGTTGAACTTTTTTAGGTATTTCTTTCATATTCTATTAATTAATTATATCTAAAAAAATACAGACAAAAAACCAATATGCTATTATCCCAAGTGCTATCACCAAATATGTCAAGAGATTGAAAAAACTTTTTGAGAATGGAGCTACGAAAAACAAAGCTGTCATTAGTGCTCCTGCAATTCTATTATATTTTTCATTCATTTTTTTGTTTCTTTAATTTTTTAATCTTTTTTTCTACGACCTTTCTTTTTTTGGGAAAGTTAACCGGCATTCGTTTTAATGGTAAGCCCTTTCTTTTTCTCTCTTTGTTTTCAATTAACCAAGCTTTTAAGATATTTCTTTTCTTAACAAAATTCTTTCTTTGTTGTCTGCGTTTAATTGTCTTTTTGAATTTTCTTTGTTCTTTATTTACCATTTAACAATTCTTTATTTTCATATATGTTTCCGATAACTTCTGCTTTTATTTCTTCTTCGCAAAGAGAATACTTTTCTTTTTTTTCATTCAAAATATCAATTAAAGCATAACCATTACCATTTTCAAATCTTCCATCTTGAAAAATTATTTGTGTTACATTGTTCTTTTCCCAATATTTATCATCATCTGTTGCATTCCCAGGTCTCCATTTTCCGTCGCATCCCTTATATCCCCATCTCCAACTTCCATAGCTCACTACATCCCCTTCATATATCTCAACTCCGTTTTTGTCTTTGAGTCCTGTGAATTGAAAAGATTTTCCACCAGCGATACTAATTAAGGGTGAAATAAAACCACCCTCAATAAATCCCCAATAATGCCAATTCTTTCCACCTTTTACCCCACTATTTATTTGCCTAAATTTTATTTCTCTGTTTTTCATACTCTTTTAGTTAATCTTCTAATTAGGCGGTTTTTTGTTTTTTGGCGTTTTCGTTTTCATATATGTTGCCGATGACTTCAATTTTTCCACCACCTACAAAATAACTACCAAGATATAATTTACCCAACTCAAATCCAGCATCTTCTTTGTTCCACTCAACCTCATAAATCATTTCTTTTCCATCAACATCAACTTTGTCTCCAAATCCATTTGTATATTCTACTATGTCTCCCTCAAATATCTCAACTCCGTTTTTGTCTTTTAAGCCTGTGAATTGCATTAAATCAATTTCAGAATGCTTCAATGTATAACAACTCAATCCACTTTTTGTAGTAAGTTGAACATAAGCACCCTCGCCATTAAAATCTTTATCATATACGGCTAATACTTTCACCATTACCTTCTTCTCTTTGTCCCAAGCCCTAAATTTTATTTCTCTATTATTCATCTTCTTCTGGTTCTTTAAAACCAATAATTAACATAATTTCTTTCACCTTTTCATCAAGAACTTCTTGGTTTAATCTAACCTCACTATTTCTAAAATCAATTTTAATTCCTCTGCCAAAGGCAAATAAATCGTGAACGACTTTTCTAATTTGGGTGAAAGTTGCATAATAATCTTTTTTTACTTCTGTTTCTGACATTGTAATAGTTTTTTAAAATCTTCTGCTTTTAATATTACTAACCACTCTTTTCTATCTTTTTTACACTGAACAAAACCAACTTCATTCTCTGTGAGCTTCATTTGCTCTAAATACTTGTATATTGTTTTAGGAACATTATCACCAGTCTTTACCTGAATAACAAAGATACTATCTAAATCCACATCTACCCCTCTCTCAGCTTCAACTGCTTGGAACTCAAGGTGGCGTTTGGCTTTTGGGAAAATCGCTTTCCAGAAATTTACTACTTCCCTTTCTCCTCTACCACCTTTTGCTCTTGAGTTAATCATAAAGCGTATTTTTTAACACCACATTGATTGCAGTGATAACCGATTGCTTGTTCAGTGTTTCGTCTTTCTTTTTTTCTGGCATTTAGAACTCCCTTCATTACAGCTTCAAAACTGCGTTTGCTTTCACAAAAGGGACAATTAAATTTCCTAATCTTCAGATATACCTTTTTCACTTTTATACTTTTCTTTTAATTCATCGTTTAAACGCCTCTTTTCTTTCCTCAAGGAATTTTTCCAAGCAAATATAATTTTATTTTTATCGTCTCCCTTAATACCTGTTATTTGAGTAATATAGTTAGACCATTCAATTTGCCAATTCTCTACATAGCAACCTACAAGCTTATATTTTTTCTTTTTATACTGAAAACTCAATTTCTTTTTTTCATCAAAGACCAATCCTTCTGGTTTTGGTGGTGCTTTGCCTTCCCGAATACACTTTGTCATTAATTTCACGTCTGCTTCATACAACTCGTTTAATTTTTCATCATTTGCATAGATTGGAAATTCAGCCATAGTCAAATCGTCCTTTGAAATATATAGAATTCTACCTTCTGGAAGTCCTGTTGCCTTTATTTCCCAAAACAACTGTAAGCGATGATGAGGATAGGCCTCTTGAAGATAATCCTTTTTAGACCAGAATATCATAGAGTTAATTGATTTGATTTCATATACCAAATCAGGTAATCCATCAGGGTATTCTTTAGCAAAATAATTTACTAACGCTTCGGCAATTCTTCCAAGATTAGGCATTAATTTAAAAAGCAATTCTTCGCTTATCTGCTCCTTTACCTTTTCCCAATCGGGTTTGCCACCTGCTAAAAAATCAGGCCTACCCGAAACCCTTAAACGATTTTCAGTCTCAGGAATTTCATACCACCTATTGTCCTCTTTCAAAATACCGGCACAAACGAAAACAAAACCAACTATTCTTTCAAAGAAATTACCAGCTTCAAACTTTCTTAAAGTTCTCTCATCATAATCAAAGTCCGGCTTAACAGCTGTCATTTTCAAATATCTTTCGTATGGATTTTTGCCTAATTCAGAAGCCCAAATATGAGTTCTCGGTTTAAGCTCTCTTTTTTCTCTACCAAATGTTAATTGTTTATTCCAGACACTTTGAACACTCCATTTTAATTTGTTTTCTCCGTTTTGTTTTTCCATTATAGTTTTATTTTCCCTTAGTTTTTTCTTTTTCAGGAATAGGTTTATTTACACCAGTAAGAAGCTTTAAAATCTGACCAAGCTCATAGGGAAAGAATAAATCCATTGTCTTTTCTTGACCACTTACATCAACCCTTTTTATCACATTGTCGCTAATAATTCTTTTCAGAAACTCGTATTTCTCATCTCCTTCTTCAAAGACAATCTCTTTGTTTTTCTTATCAGCAATCTCTATTCCTAAATCAGAAGTCCAAAATACTTCTTTATTTTTGTCTTTAAGAATAAATTTAGCTCCTAATATCATTAAAAGATTATCTCTCAAGGTTGAATCACTTTCAACGTTTTCTCTTAATGTTTTTTGCCATTTAGCAAAATCTTCTGCTAATTTTTGAGGAGTGCCAATAGGATAACTTGCTATTTCTATTAGAACACGCCTTCTGGCATTTAAATCAGGTTTAGTTTGTTTAATGGGTTCACCCCTGATAGTGAACATCTTTTGGTTTAAATTGACTGTAATTTTAGCCATAGTTTTTATTTATTTTATTAATTTATAATCTTTTAAGTATTGATGCTCTAATTCTACCTATTCTATATTTTTTCATTAACTCATATAGGTCTTTTCTAAATAACAAGGCACGCTGTTCAGATTCTTGTATTTGTTCTGGAGTAGCGACATTTTTAAATTCACCTTTGTAATAAATAAGTGGGTAAAATTCAAAGAAGATATTATTCTTTTGGTCTATTTGAGATATACCAAATTTTTCCATTTTTTCAGAAAGAACCCCAACTTTTTTAGAAAGTTCAGTATAAGCTCCAGTTATTTCTCCTAAAAACTCTTTGTCAACTAATACTTGTTCAGATTCTTTAGTAGGTTTTTTCTTTTTTTCTTCTGCCATTTTTATTGTTTTTTTAATTCTCTATAATGATTTACTGCTCCTTTAATACTTTCAAATATAGCAATTAATTCTTGTTCTTTTGCTTGAATATGCTTACAGGTTCTTTTTCTCATAGTATTTACCGGACATTCACAGGTCATCAATCCATCACCCCATAAACTAACCTCCCAAAACTTATTCTTTTTACTCTTGCTTGGAACTTGGAAGGTTTCTAATGGATATTTTCCGTGCCACCTTAACATATTATGATGGTTTTTTAGAAGGTTTTGGTTTTTCTTCTTTTTTCACTTCTGGCTTTTCTTCTGGCTTTACTCTTTCTTGACGTGGTGAGATTAAGCGAAGAACTTTATTTCTTTTCTGACCTTTTCCGGTAGTATGTAATCCAATCTCAGCAAAAATGGTTTTGCCAATTAATGATTCCCAACTTTCAAGCTCTAACTCTCCATTCACATCTTGTCCAGTGGAATAAGCAATAAGACAACGAGTTTTAGATGGAGTTCCATCTTTCATAAAGCCCATACTCTCAGGCCTTCCGGTGAAGAATACCTTTGCTCCTTTTGCGTCTTCCTTGTCTTCGTTGTAAGCGATAGAGCCATCTTTGTAGCTAAGAACCTCAAATACCACCTTGACTATCTTCTCTTGAGGCGTTATGCCTGTTTTCTCGTCTGGTTTAGCCATATATTTATTCTGGGTTTCCATTGTTATTTCAGCTATAACAAGGTTGTAGTCATCGTGAGTCAATAATGGAAATTTTGTTTCTTTGTCTAATTGTTCTTTAGATTTATACTTCATATTATTGTCTTGACCAGCCCAAATTGAGTATTCAGAATAGGAGTCTGTCTCGGGAATGTCCCAGTCTATTTCTTTCCTATTCTTTTTCTGCTTTGAGTCTGGTTCTATTATTGGAATATCCTTTTTATTAATTTTTATTGGATATGCCATTTGACCGACCTTTTACGCATTAATATTCTTATCACAAACCAAGTAATAAATTGAAGCTACTAATCCCCAAACCCAACCATAGATGAAAGCCCAGTCCTTATCATAGTCCTTTTTACCAGCTAAATACCTTGCCAAAAACCCCGACAAACAACTTCCCAGAAAACAAGCAAATCCATAAGGAACGCTTAGCACTCCAATTAATCCAATAAGTCCCCAAATTACTGTAATTGTTTTTAATATATTTTCCATATTTATTTTATTTTTACAATTTTTATTGCCGACCCTTTTTTAGAAGTCTCACAAGATACAAGGTATTTATGTTTATGTCTCTTGTAAGCCCTGACCAAATTTCTTTTATCTTTAATGTTAAAGGCCATCTGAATAGAATAAAAAGTTATCCCAGCTTTTTTGAGCAGGACAACTGCTTGATTGAGGTGTGTATTTTCTTCAAACATAGTTTGTTAGATACTGATTACCCTATTATACATTTTCAAGAAGGGGTGTCAAGGGTTGTTATACCTCTTTTTTATAGTTTCTATTTTTTGGTTGATTTCTTTTATTGCCACATTGTAAGCAAACACCAATTTTTCTAAATCAACCTGTGCCATTTCTTCAAACCTTTCCATTCCGCCACTATAGGTTTCTTCTTCTTCTTTCAACTCATCTAATGTAGTTAGCATTAGGTCTTTTATGAATTGTTTAATGTTTGGCTTTAATTTACCCCAATCATTCTCCCATTTAAGCGAGTTCTTGAATACTTTATCAAACTCTTTTTCCCAATTTTTAGTCATAGTTTTTCTAATAATTTATTTATTGCCATTAACCCCTCTTTATTAAATACTTTTAATTTCACTTTCAACAATTCATTCTTAAACTCTTGTTTTTGGTTGGAGAGGGCTTTGAGAAAAAATCCCACAAGCATACTTTCTGTTTCTCTTAATACTTTAATATTCCCACCATTTAACCACGCTGTTCTAATAGAACCTTTAAGTTGTTCCTCAAACTCCTCAATTATTTTTTTATTAGTCATATAAGATTATTTTTTCTTAATTTGTTTTTTAATACGACCTTTAAGAACCTATTATCAGTCCCTTAAAGCCAAGCTGGAGAAGGAAGGCAAACCTGTTTTTTTCTTTTATATATAAAAGAGTTAACTTGCCAATTATCTACCAGCTGAGCTTTAAGGAACTGATTAATGTAAATCTTTTAACATTTCTTCTATGCTCATAATTGCTTCAAGTAAAGCATTTTTTATAAGCCATAAATCTTGTTGACTTAAATTGTCAAAGGGATTATCTATTCCATCATTCATCTTTATCATCTTTTCTAATATCTTTTCGTAATTCTCTTTTCTCTCAACTAATTTTTGATTTATTGAGGTCATATTATTCTTTAATATTTAATAATTCTAACATCACCATATCAGCCAAAACTTCTTCTTCCATTTCTGCTTTTACTTGTTTTAAGACAGCTCTTGCTATTTTGAATAAGTATTCTTCTTTTTCTTTGGTTATTTTGTAAGCTGGTTTTTTAATTGGTTCATTTTTTAACCAATCTTCAACCATAGTAATATCGTTATCGCCTATTCCCTTGTCCCAAGTTCCATATTTCATAATTCTTTTTAATGCTTTGCAGATTTCTTTGTTCATAGTTTTACCCAAATATTATTAATATCACAAAAATCCCACATTTTTTCTAATAACTTATCAGCATAATCTGCTGGGTCTATAAAATTGTCTTTTGGTATTTCTCTAAACTTTTTAATCCAACGACAGCCCTTAAACCACTCATCTTTTTCAAGAACATCAGCAATTTTATTCATTGAGTTTTGGATTGACTTCCAATCTTCTTTTTTAGCAAGAAGATGTCTGATTTTAATTTTGTGTTCCCAGTGTCTCATTTTACCAACTATCACCATAATTAACCTTTTGTTTAGCAATAGTAATTTCAGTTTCAAAGTGCCTATCACCTTTTTTGAATTGTGTTAATGTTGGAGTTAATACTTTTATTTTGTCTATCTCTAAATCAGGATAATCTTGATTAAATCTTTCCAAAGCACTTTCCTCACTTAATTTTATATATCTTTTTAATTCTTTATTCATATTCATTTAAAAGTTAATCTAACTGTCCAATTAGGACAACTTATTAATGCTGACTTAATTGCTTTAAACATTTTAATCAATTCTTGACAACTCTTTTTAGCCCACATTGTTTCAGTATCAGCATAATTCCAATGATGTTCGTCCCTTTGTTTTCTCTCTTTTACTTTAATTTCAGCCAAGATTGGTTTTAAGATATTCTCTATCATTCCTTGACAAGTGGCCTTGTCTCGTATAATCTTTGGCTTCTCGTGATATTTATTCAATCGCTTATCATAAGGAAATAAGCTTTCAATTACAGATGATTTAACTTTAATATCAATGTCGTATTTCATTTTAATTAAGCTACATTATCATTAACAGCAATAACCACTTCACTGCCTTTAGTAAGTTTTGTAGCTCCACTCTCTACAAGATTTAATTGTCTTTCGTTAATGAAGCCAAGAGATTCTCCGTAATGTAGCACTTCTCCATTTGCCATTAAAACTGCTTCAAGATAAACGATTTTTGGATATTTTATATGTTCTTTTTTCATAATTTTTTAATGTTTTTTATATTGACACTCTATTGACCTTTATTACATTTAGAATATCATTTACAAAGATGGGTGTCAAGGGGGTAAAATGAAGGGAACTGTGGATAATTATTGATACCTATTGAAGCCCTAATTTAGTATAACATTGAAGCCCTGACTCAGTATAGTTTTGAACCTCTGGCCTGTTATTGACTTGCTATTTTATGGTTATAAAATAGACCCTTTTTTACAAAACAAAAAACCGGAATATAGCAAGTGTTAAATATCCGGCTTTTAGGTTTAGACCCTTAATTCGCCAAGCTTTTGAAACTTTACTTGTTTAGAAACTTAAACATTTTATCAACCTCTTTTTGAAAGTCATCATCTTTTAATCTTTTCTTTTTGTCCGGCTCTAATTCGTTTAGTAGTTTTCCTGTTGTTGTTGACCAATAATTCTCAATCGTAGCTTTGCCACTTTCCCATTTCCCTTTATTGTGCCAATCCCAACTAATCCCGACCAATGTTAGATAAGAAAAAGTTAAATAAAACTTCCCCTTATCTGTTAA
>Ga0210003_1001719_pt1 | contig 19037 bp, 16 predicted proteins | sample LantaG_FD_182804 | JGI IMG/M metagenome (GOLD analysis project Ga0210003, IMG submission 182804) | Deep subsurface microbial communities from Baltic Sea to uncover new lineages of life (NeLLi) - Landsort_02402 metaG (SPAdes) (version 2) | ecosystem: Environmental > Aquatic > Marine > Oceanic >...
CCCCCCCGCCACCCCCCCCGCCACCTCCCCCACCCCCGCCGTGACAGACGCCTGAAGCGCCCCGGCAGGACTCTGCCCACATCGCCACGGCAGTAGTCTGCCTACATGGCTGCTCCCGCCTTGAGAACATCTGCCGTTGCCGCAGCCGGAACCGCCGTTCTCGCGGTCGGCTATGCGACCGCCATCGAACGCAACGCCTTCGTCGTGCGTGAAGTGACGATGCCGATACTGACCCCGGGTTCCACCCCGCTTAGGGTGCTGCATCTCAGCGACATCCACATGCGGCCGTCGCAGCGCCGAAAACAGGCGTGGCTCAGGGAGTTGGCGCAGTGGGAACCCGATCTGGTGGTCAACACCGGCGACAATCTGGCCCACCCCAAAGCGGTACCGGCGGTGGTGCAGGCTCTGGGTGATCTGCTTTCGGTGCCCGGATTTTTCGTCTTCGGCAGCAATGACTACTTCGCGCCCAAGCTGAAAAGTCCGGCGAAGTACCTCACCGACAGCGACCATCGGGCACACGGCAGGTCGCTGCCGTGGCAAGACCTTCGGGCCGCCTTCAACGAGCGAGGATGGCTCGACCTGACCCACAACCGGCGCGAACTGCAGGTCGCCGGGCTGACGATTGCGGCTGCCGGCGTCGACGATCCCCATCTCGGCCGGGATCGCTACGACACCATCGCCGGTCCGGCCAACCCGGCCGCAAACTTGAGCCTGGCGGTCACCCACGCGCCGTACACCCGAGTGCTGGATCGATTCGCCGCCGACGGCTACCAACTCATCATGGCGGGACACACTCACGGCGGCCAACTGTGTCTGCCGTTCTCCGGTGCCGTTGTGACCAACTGCGACCTCGATCGCTCGCGGGCCAAGGGCGCATCGCACTGGGGGGCCCGGTCGGCGCTTTACGTCTCGGCGGGAATCGGCACATCGCCATTCGCGCCGTTCCGGTTCTGCTGCCGGCCCGAGGCCACTCTGCTCACTTTGGTGGCGGCCCCGACGGGCGGGCACGACCGGTTCCAGTCGGTGGTTCGCTCCACGCCGGCGGCACTGGTTCGCTAGAGCGACACCGGTCCGAGACACCTCGACGCCGCGGGCCCTGACGGGCGTTTGGCCTCCCTTCGCGCCGGTGCGATACGCTGACGTCGCTTCACGCGGGGTGTGGCGCAGCTTGGTAGCGTGCTTCGTTCGGGACGAAGAGGTCGTGGGTTCGAATCCCGCCACCCCGACTGCGAAAACGTCATTCCTTACGTCCGGTCACTGCCGGCTTGATCTCCCGAGGGACATCATTTTCTCGGCGACGAAGGATCGCCGCCTCCGCGACGACATAGACCACCAACGCGGCGATCACCGCGCCGATGATCTCCGGAAAGCGACCGGCAAAACCATCGGCCGAAGTCTGACGGATCAGGATCCCGATGTATGCCCAGATCAAAACCAGGCCATAGGCCACATCCCGGTTGCGCAACATGATGGCCGTCCCGATCGACATGGCGACGAGCACGATGATCACCGCCCAGGTGGACTCTGCGAGGCCGAAGCCATCCCATTTCCGACTCACCAGCAGAACGGTGATGTTCGCGACCACGGCCACCGTCGTCCAGCCAAAGTAAACACTGAACGGGACACCTATGAACCAGCGCCTCCGCCCGGTCAGGTCGACGGTTCGCAGTGTGTTGGTGATCAGCGCAAGGCACACCAGGATCACGACGATGAGCACCGCCGAGAGCGAGATGTGGTCGTGGTGCCAGGCGAACACCCACGCGGTGTTCGCCATGGATGAGACCGCGAACAGCACACCAACCCGGTTCAACAGAGCGGTGTCCACCGCGGAATCGGGGGATCCGCGAAACAGCCCGAGTTGGTACAGGACGTGGGCACCGAGCAGCAGATAGATAACACCCCAGATGGAGAAGGTCAGGCCGGCGGGGGTGAAGAGATTCGGGTACGCGTTGGACACGTCTCCGGTTCGCATCCCGTTGAGTGGAAGAGAGTTGGCGAGGAAATTCGTCGCGATCATTACCAGATAGGTCACCGCCACCAGGATCCGAACTGGACTTCGGGATTGATTCGCGCCCATCGTCGGTGCTCCTTTTGGCCTAAAGCCGGTCTTTGACCGCCGACGAGAGCCTGGACCCGTCGGCCTTCCCTGCCGCAATCGCGGTCGCCGCCTTCATGACCAGACCCATCTGCCGGACCGAGGGCCGCTCCCCGATCTCCTCGGCAACCTGGGCGATGGCCGTGTCGACCACGTCGGCCACCTCGGCGTCGTTTAGCGGAGTGGGAAGGTACTCATCGATGATTCGGCCTTCGGCATGCTCGCCGGCGGCAAGTTCACCGCGGCCATTCTGGGTGTAGATCTCGGCAGCTTCGCCGCGCTTCTTGGCCTCCCGGGCCAGCACCTTCAAAACTTCGTCGTCGGTCAGTTCACGGGCCTGCTTGCCCGAGACCTCCTCGGTCTGGACTGCCGCCAACAGCATGCGCAACGTTGCGGTGCGCAACTTGTCCTGGCTCTTCATCGCTGCGGTGAGGTCTGATCGCAGTCGTGCTTTGAGGTCCGACATGGTCGCAAACCCTACGCGACGACCAGTATCGGACCTGGCGAGCCGCGCTGGGCTCGACTAGCCGACGGATTGGCCGGTCCAGGCCATCAGATCCACCCAAACCGGTTCCCATCCTTTGTAGTGGCGGGTTTCCCGACTTGCGGTCACCAGCGTCTGACCCAGGTGCTTGCGGAACTCGGGGTAGCGCCGATCCAAACTGCTCAACGAGTCGCGGTAGGTGCGGATGGTGAATAGGACTCCACCTGAACGAGGGAGTTTCCAAAGGGTCTGGCGTTCAGTCCGGAAATACATCGATTCGCCGAATTCCTCGCCGGGGTACGGGTGGATGCGGGCCTTGCGACCAGTCGCCGACGGCTGAAACAGTTCAGGACTGTCCAACACGGTCCAGTTAACTCGCCAGACGGGCCGGTCGGGCGTCAACTTGTCGAACATGGCATCGGTGGCGGCGCCAATTCGTTCCTCGTAATGGGGAACCGGCTCATGGATTCCGTGCAAATCCGCGCCGACTTTCGAGGCCAGGTCCCAGCGACTCGGGAAGCAGATCGACGCCGCGGTCAACACCCACCGACCACCCTGCGGGCTCATGACGGCCAAGTCCTCTTGGACCATCAGACTCGCTACCTCTAACGGATGCCGTGAATCATCGACGGCGATCGCGGCGGAAAACCTTTCCGGAAACCGCGCCGGCAGGTATTCAATCAACTTGTCCAAGACCTCTTGAGACGAATCCAATCCCTCGGGCAGTTCCGCGAAAACCTGGTCTCGCCTGGTGCCGAGCAGAACACGCTTCTGGGCCAATTCCGCGTCGTAATGATCGTCGATCTCTATCCACGCGTCGGCGTCCATCCTCCTCAGGCCCATGGATACCGTGAAGGGCTGGCCTTTCACCGGGATGTAGGTCACGTTTCCGCCCTCCCCACGTCGACGCCACCATTCAACCGCAGGTGGGTTATCCCAGGTTTGAGATCTCACCGGATCCTCGACAGGATGATTCGGTGAGCAACTACGCCGCTGGCCCGCCCGGGCACGGCGGGTACCCCCCACCCGGGTACCCCCCACCCGGCTACCCCCCACCCGGCTACCCCCCACCCGGCTACCCCCCACCCGGCTACCCCTTCGGTTGGGGCTTCAAACCCGGAGTGATCCCCCTGCGGGCGCTGACCATGGGCGAGATATTAAGCGGCGCCGTCGGGTACATCCGAGCCAATCCGAAGGCAAGTCTTGGACTGACAGCCGCCGTCGTTGCGGTCACGTCAGCTATGGCGCTGCTAGCCCAGTTCGCCGCGCCGGCCGCCGACGACGGACTCGCGCTGGTAATCGGAACGTTGACCTCGGCGGCCGCCACGGCGGTTGCGACGATTCTGCTCTCCGGGATGCTCACCGTCGTGGTGGCCCGCTCGGTGCTCGGATCCGGTATCACCATCGGCGAAGCCTGGCGACGAGTACGCGGCCGACTACCGGCACTGATCGGGCTCAGCGCACTGCAGGTCATTTTGGTGACCGTACTCATCGGCTCCGTCGTGGTGGTGATCATCGGTGTTGCCCGCGCCGCCAACGGTGCCGTTGCCGCCCTGATCGGCATTCCCCTGGTGCTGCTGCTGATCGGCTCGCTGGCCTACCTGTTCACCGTGCTGACGTTCGCCCCGGTGGCGATCGTCTTGGAACGTAAGCCGGTGCTGGGCGCCATCGAGCGGTCCTTCGCCCTAGTGCGCCACCGCTTCTGGCGCATCCTGGGAATCCGCGTCCTGGCCGGGCTTCTCGCCACTGCTGTAGCCGGATTGGTCTCGATTCCGTTCAGTCTCGGCAGCCAGTTGATGTCCATCGGAACGGAGGGCCCGACCCTACTGGGCGCATTTTTCGCCGCCGCCGGACAGGCGGCCGGCCAGGTGATCGCCGCGCCGTTCACCGCGGGCGTGGTGGTACTGCTCTACGTCGACGCCCGGATCCGGTCAGAAGCCTTCGACTTCGCCCTGCGCAACGGGGCAGCCGCCGGTCCGGGGGCCACCTTCTACACCGATTCCCTCTGGTTGATGCCGCAACGATAGCGATCGAATCAGTTGCTGATCCAGTTCCCATGGAAGCCGTAGGGCACCCGGCGGGGCAATTGGATACGGGCCAGGGGTTCACCGGAGAAATCTGACGCATCCAAGATCACCAGTTCGCTGGTGTTGTCGACCGGGTCGTAAACGTAGGCCATGTACCAGCCGTTGCTCTCATCCGGCGCACCCGACGGCGATGGCACGAAAACGGCCTCGCCGGGTCCTCCCGGCGCGTCGGGCGTACCGAATCGGTGCTCGACGGCAGCTCCGGTCCGTAGGTCGTAACGCACCAGGCTGGCGTCGCCCACCGACACCGCGTAACGCGCGGGCAGGCCAACGAGCCGGTCGTCGATCCGCGGAAACTCGACTGCGCGGTCGTCGAGTTGATGTTCGGTGACCGCGCCGGTGCGGAGGTCGATAGTCCAGTTCCACAGGACCGCGCTGTCCCCGAATCCGCCGTCCTTACGCCACAGTTCTGCGTAACGCACCGCCTGCAGAACGATGGTGTCTCCGTCGTCATAGGCGTTCGCGACGTGAAAGACGTAGCAGGGATCAATGTTGAACCAGCGCACCTCGCCGAACGGGTCGTCGCGGCGCAGCACCCCCAACCGGGCGCCGTACTCGTCATCCCAGCGGAACGGCATATCGCCAGTGCCATTGATCGCGATATCGATGTTGAACACGATCGGCAGATCCATGAAAATGACGTGACCGGCGGTCATCGCGAAGTCGTGCATCATCGTGAGAGCCTCGACATCGACGGGTCGGTTGACGGTCAGTTCACCGTCCGCGTCGACCCGGTGGTAACTGACATGCGGGCTGAAGAGGTTGCCGTAGCCGAAGAAGTGCAACTCCCCGGTGGTCGGGCAGATCTTGGGATGAGCCGTCATGGCGTCGTTGAGCTTGCCGCCGAAGTCGTAGCAACCGACCGTCTCGAGGTCCTTGGTGACTTGATAGGGCAGTGAGGACTCGACAAGGGCAAGTGTCTTGCCTGCGTGGTTGACGATGTGGGTGTTGGCTACCGCCGATCGCAGGTTGCGGCTGCCGTCGCCGTTGTAGACGCCGAACGGGGTATCGAAGCTGTCGGTACGCACCCAGCGGTTGCGATACCACTTGGCGGCACCGCCCTCAATGCGCACGCCGTGCAACATTCCGTCGCCGAGGAACCAGTGTCCGGTCGGCTGGCGGGGGTTGGGGCCGTTACGCAGGTACCAGCCGTCGAGTTCAGCGGGGATAGCGCCCTTAACCGGCAGGTCGTACTCGGTGAGTTCGTCGGGTACCGGCGCGTAGTTCCCGCGCTGAAAGAACTGGCCGGTGTCGGGCAGGTTGGCGGAGTCCGCGGCGGTATCGGTCATGACCACCACTCTAGGTACAAATCAACCGTCCGCCACCCCCTCGGCCTAAACCTCCACCCAATCCAGGGTCCGCTGCACCGCCTTACGCCACCCGGCGTAGCCCGCCTCGCGCTGCTCGTAGGTCCAGGACGGCGACCACCGCCGCCCCTCCTGCCAGTTGGCCCGCAGATCTTCCGGATCCGACCAGTAACCGACCGCCAAACCGGCTGCATAGGCTGCGCCCAGCGCGGTGGTCTCGGGAACCTTCGGACGCACAACATCCACGCCGAGTACGTCGGCCTGAATCTGCATGCACAATTCGTTGAGCGTGACCCCACCATCGACCTTGAGCACCGTCAGCGGCACTCCGGAATCAGCGGCCATCGCATCGACGACGTCGCGGCTCTGATAGCAGATCGCCTCCAGCGTCGCTCGCGCGATGTGGGCGTTGGAGTTGAACCTCGAGAGTCCGACGATCGCCCCGCGGGCGTCGGAGCGCCAATACGGCGCGAACAAACCGGAGAAGGCGGGGACGAAGTAGATCCCGCCGTTGTCGGGAACCTGGGCGGCCAGCGTCTCACTGTCGGCAGCGCCGCTGATGATGCCGAGTTGATCACGCAGCCACTGCACCGCCGACCCGGTCACGGCGATCGAACCTTCCAGGGCGTAAACAGGTTTCGCCTCTCCGAACTGGTAGCACACCGTGGTCAGCAGGCCGTTTTTACTGCGGACGATCTTCTCTCCGGTATTGAGCAACAGGAAGTTGCCGGTCCCGTAGGTGTTCTTGGCCTCACCCGGCTTCAAGCAGACCTGCCCGACCATCGCGGCCTGCTGGTCACCGAGAATGCCGGTCACCGCCACCTCTCCGCCCATCGGCCCGTCCGCTCTGGTCACCGAGTACGGCTGCGGCGACGACGACGGCCTGATCTGTGGCAGCATCCTGCGCGGGACCCCGAAAAACGACAACAGTTCGTCGTCCCAATCCAGGGTTTCGAGATCCATCAGCATGGTGCGGCTGGCATTCGTGGGGTCGGTGACGTGCACGCCACCGGCGGGACCGCCGGTGAGGTTCCACAACACCCAGACGTCCGGGGTGCCGAACAACGCATCGCCGCGTTCGGCGTCGGCCCGCACGCCGTCGACGTTCTCTAGTATCCACTGCAGTTTTCCGGCGGAGAAGTAAGTGGCCGGCGGCAGGCCGGCCTTGCGTCGGATGACATCACCGCGGCCGTCGCGATCCAGCGCGGCGGCAATCTGGTCAGTGCGGGTGTCCTGCCAGACGATCGCGTTGTAGTAGGGCTGCCCGGTCTTGCGGTTCCAGACGATGGTGGTCTCACGTTGGTTGGTGATGCCCAGCGCCGCGATGTCGGTGGCCTTCAGATTGGTGTTGTTCAGTGCTGAGGTCACCACCGTCTGGGTGCGGCCCCAGATCTCCGTCGGATTGTGTTCGACCCACCCCGGGCGCGGCAGGATCTGTTCGTGTTCAAGCTGGTGGCGGCCGACCTCAAGGCCGTTGTGGTTAAAAATCATGCAGCGGGTGCTGGTAGTCCCCTGGTCGATAGAGGCGACGAACTCGGCCATGGTGCTCCTCGTGGATCGGAATAGCACTTGCAGATCGGAATGGAAACTGTCCTGGGAGTCTGCCACCGTCGATCCGGCTTCATGTGGGAAAACGGCCGCCCGCAAGGATTTGCTTGCGCGGTCGCCGGGCGCCCTGTTGCATCGTCGCTGTGGGAGACGAAGTGACGCACGCCAGCTTCAGCCGTAGACAACGGCAGGAATACCGGCAGAAGATCCAGCTGTGCCTGGACGTATTCAAAACCATGCTCGCGGAGTCAAGCTTTGACTTCGACCACCCGCTGACGGGTATGGAGATCGAGTGCAATCTGGTTGATGCCGACTACCAGCCGGCGATGACGAACCAGGAGGTACTTGCCTCGATCGCCGATCCGGCTTATCAGACCGAATTAGGCGCCTACAACATCGAATTCAACGTGCCGCCCCGTCCGCTGCCGGGTCGCACCGTGCTGGAGTTGGAGTCGGAGGTCCGGGCCAGTCTGAATGCCGCCGAGACCAAGGCCGGCGCGGACGGCTCGCACATCGTGATGATTGGGATACTGCCAACCCTGATGCCGGAGGATCTGACCGGTAGCTGGATGAGTCCGTCGATGCGCTATCAAGCGCTCAACGATTCGATCTTCACGGCCCGCGGCGAGGACATCATCATCGACATCGCCGGCGCCGAGCGACTGAGCATCCACGCCGAATCGATTGCGCCCGAATCGGCCTGCACTAGCATGCAACTGCACCTGCAGGTGTCACCCGCCGACTTCGCCACCAATTGGAACGCCGCCCAGGTGCTGGCAGGTCCGCAATTGGCGCTCGGGGCGAACTCGCCGTACTTCTTCGGCCAGGAACTGTGGGCTGAAACCCGCATCGAACTCTTCGCCCAGGCTACCGACACGCGCCCTGAGGAATTAAAGACCCAGGGTGTTCGGCCGCGGGTCTGGTTCGGCGAGAGATGGATCACCTCGATCTTCGATCTGTTCGAGGAGAACGTCCGGTACTTCCCGACACTGCTGCCGGAGATGTCCGGTGAGGACCCGGTTGCCGAACTCGCCGCCGGGCGCACCCCGCTGCTGGCGGAGCTACGCCTGCACAACGGCACGGTATACCGCTGGAATCGGCCGGTGTACGACGTCGCGAACGGCCAACCCCATCTGCGGGTGGAAAATCGGGTACTTCCGGCAGGACCAACCGTCGTCGACATGATGGCGAACTCGGCGTTCTACTACGGTTTGCTGCGCACCATCTCCGAGGATGAGCAGCCACTGTGGACCAAGATGAGTTTCGCTGCGGCACATGACAATTTTCTCGAATCGGCACGTCATGGCATGGGAGCACGGCTGTACTGGCCAGGCCTGGGCGAGGTGACATCCGATGAGTTGGTGCTGCGCCATCTGCTACCCATGGCGGACGACGGGCTGCGGCGCTGGCGGGTGGCGCCGGAGGTCCGGGATCGCTATCTCAGCGTCATCGAGGGACGCGCCAAGACGGGCCAAAACGGCTCGGCATGGCAGGTTGCAACAGTGCACGCACTGCAACGGCAGGGCCTGGACCGGCCAACGGCCCTGGCCAAGATGCTGCGCCGGTACTGCGAGCTGATGCATAGCAATGGACCGGTGCACACCTGGGAACTGCCGCACTGAGGCGATTCCGCGTCACGCCGTCGGCTGAGCGCGGCTTCTCAGCACGCAGCGATGAGCAGTTCGGCAATCTGAACGGTATTGAGCGCGGCCCCTTTTCGGAGGTTATCCCCCGAGACGAAAAGAGCCAGGCCACGACCACCGGTCACCCCGGGGTCCTGACGGATCCGGCCGACCAGTGAGTCATCCGCACCCGCCGCGGCCAGCGGAGTCGGCACATCGACCACGGTGACTCCCGGCGCCGAAACAAGGATCTCGCGGGCACGCTGCGGGGAAATAGGCCGGGCGAATTCGGCGTTGATGGACAGCGAGTGTCCGGTGAAGACCGGTACCCGGACGCAGGTTCCACTGACGGCCAGGTCCGGGATGCCAAGAATCTTGCAGCTCTCGTAGCGCAACTTCTGGTCCTCGTCGGTCTCCCCCGATCCATCGTCGACCAGAGCGCCGGCCAGGGGAACCACGTTGAAGGCGATCGGCGCGACGTACTTCTTCGGCACCGGGAAATCCAGAGCTCCGCCGTCGTGCACGAGTTGCTCGACGCCGTCGATCACCGCGCGGGCCTGGGTCGCCAATTCCTCGACACCGGCCAGACCGCTGCCGGAGACCGCCTGATAGGTCGAGACCACCAGGCGAACCAGTTGCGCCTCGTCGTGCAACGGTTTAAGCACCGGCATCGCGGCCATGGTGGTGCAGTTCGGGTTGGCGATGATGCCCTTGGCCAGCTTCACGCCACGCACATCGCGGTCGAAATTGACCTCGCTGACCACCAACGGAACACCGGCATCCTTGCGCCAGGCCGAGGAGTTGTCGATCACGACGGCACCGGCGGCGGCGAAACGCGGGGCCTGCACCCGCGACATGGTTGCCCCAGCGGAGAACAACGCGATATCCAGCCCACTCGGGTCGGCAGTCTCGGCGTCCTCAACCTCGATCTCCTGCCCGCGGAACGTCAACGTGCGGCCCTGCGAGCGCGACGACGCGAAGAATCGCACACTCAAAGCAGGAAAGTCCCGCTCCGCCAACAGGGTTCGCATGACCTGGCCGACCTGACCGGTCGCCCCGACTACGCCGATGTTGATCCCCCGGTCGCTTCGCTCCTGCCCGCCGATGTTGATCCCCCGGTCGCTTCGCTCCTGCCCGCCGATGTTGATCCCCCGGTCGCTTCGCTCCTGCCCGCCGATACTGACCATCCGTTAGCGTCCAGTCCCGCCGTATACGACGGCCGCCTCATCGCCGCCAAGACCAAAAGCCTCGTGCAGTGCGGCGACAGCTTTATCCAATTCGGTGTCCTTGACCAGGACCGAGATCCGGATCTCGGAGGTGGACATCAGGTCGATGTTCACACCCACTTGAGCCAGTGCCTCGCAGAATGTCGCGGTAACCCCCGGGTGGCTGCGCATCCCGGCACCGACCAGGGAGACCTTGCCGATGTGGTCGTCGTACAGCACATCGGTGAAACCGATCTCCGCTCGGCGCTCATTGAGTTTCTCAACGGCGGTCGGCCCGACGCCGCGCGAGCAGGTGAAGGTGATGTCGGTCTTGCCGTCCTCCACCTTGGAGATGTTCTGCAGCACCATGTCGATATTGACGTCGGCGTCGGCGACCGCTCGGAAAACCTTGGCCGCGTAGCCCGGAACGTCGGGCAGGCCGACCACGGTGACCTTTGCCTCGCTGCGGTCGTGGGCTACTCCGGTCAGGATGGCGTCTTCCATGGGAATGTCCTCGATTGATCCAGTGACGATCGTGCCGGGCTTGTCCGAATACGACGAGCGGACGTGGATGGGGACGTCGTAGCGGCGGGCGTACTCCACGCAGCGCAGCATCAGCACCTTCGCTCCGCAGGCCGCCATCTCGAGCATCTCCTCGAAGCTGACGGTGGCGAGGTGGCGGGCATTGGGCACGATACGGGGGTCGGCGGTGAAAACGCCGTCGACGTCGGTGTAGATCTCACAGACGTCGGCGTGCAACGCGGCCGCCAACGCGACGGCGGTGGTGTCGGAGCCGCCGCGACCCAGCGTGGTGACGTCCTTGCTGTCCTGGCTGACACCTTGGAAGCCCGCCACCAGAACGATCTGGCCCTCGTTCAGTGCCGAACGAAGACGCCCGGGCGTGACGTCGATGATCTTGGCGTTGCCATGGGTGCCGGTGGTGATCACGCCGGCCTGCGAACCGGTGAAGGACCGGGCCTGGGCGCCGAGTGATTCGATGGCCATGGCCACCAGTGCGTTGGAGATGCGTTCGCCGGCGGTCAGCAGCATGTCGAGTTCGCGTGGCGGCGGCGTCGGGCACACCGCACGGGCGAGGTCGAGCAGGTCGTCGGTGGTGTCGCCCATCGCCGAGACCACCACGACGACATCGTTGCCCTGGCGTTTGGTCTCCACGATGCGCTGTGCGACCCGGCGGATCCGTTCGGCGTCGGCCACCGAAGATCCGCCGTATTTCTGCACGACGAGCGCCACTGACATCCCTTCCGGGTCCGGTTCGCGTCTAAGGATAAGGCCGGTGTCGTCGGCGGTTTCCGCGGGTAATCTCGGTGCCGTGCCTGAACAGCCCCCCGATCGGCGCGCCGACACGAGCGTCCCGATCCACCCCCCGATCGCCGCGCGATGGAGTCCCCGCGCGTTCGACCCGGACGCGCAGGTCACGACCGAGCAGGTAACCGCGCTGTTGGAGGCCGCCCGGTGGGCGGCGACGTGGGGCGGGCGCCAACCGGTCCGGTTCGTGGTGGGAATTCGTCGGCACGATTCCACCGGCGACACGTTCGACATGATCGCCGGATTGCTCAGCCGCGGCAACTCCTACGCCGAGGCCGCTTCGGCGCTGATCCTGGTGTGTGCCGACGAGGGCGAGGACCCCAACACCGCGCTCTACGCGGCGGTCGACGCCGGCGCGGCCGAAGCCAACCTCATCATCGAGGCGGTGTCGCGCGGCCTGGTCACCCACCCGATGGCGGGCTTTGACGTCGACGCGGCTCGCGTGGCGTTCGACATCCCTGACCGGGTCCGGCCACTGATGGTGATCGCGGTCGGTTCCCTCGCCGACTACCGCACGGTCGACGACAACATCGCCGAGCGTGACGGGCGGTTGCGCGAGCGACTGCCCCTGAGTGAGATCGCCTTCGCCCGAACCTGGGGCCAACCCTGGCGTTGACACGGTGACTATGCCTGGTGAGGCAACCGGAGTAGAGTCGAACGTATGCAGCGTGTGTTCCTCCTCGGACGCCGCGGCGGGGCCTGATCCAGACCGGCTTCCCGACGCGGGCGTTTGCGGCGCGCCGGTCTGATGTCCCTCCTCAACTTCCGGAGCCGAAATCGTGACCACGCATTCCCAGACTTCCCGGACTTCCCAGCCTGATTCCCAGACTTCCGTGACCCCCGTATTCAATTCCGCCGACGCCTACGTGTCGGCCCGCGCCATCACCACTCCCGCCGGACCGCGCCGCGAGGGCCAGCCAACGTGGAACACCCAGCGCAACTCCGCCATGCCGGTCCTGCGCTACCGGCCCTTCGCCACGGAGATCCCCGGAGGTGAACCCGCCGCACCCTTTGACCGCACCTGGCCGGACATGGTGATCACGCACGCACCCCTGTGGTGTGCGGTCGATCTACGTGACGGCAACCAGGCCCTGATCGACCCGATGAGCCCGGCCCGCAAGCGCCGGATGTTCGACCTGCTGGTTCGGATGGGCTACAAAGAGATCGAGGTGGGCTTCCCGTCGGCGAGCCAGACCGACTACGACTTCGTGCGCGAGATCATCGAGCAGGACGCGATCCCCGACGACGTCACCATCCAGGTGCTCACCCAGTGCCGGCCGGAATTAATCGAACGGACCTTTCAGGCCTGCGAGGGCGCACCGAACGTCATCGTGCACTTCTACAACTCGACGTCGATCCTGCAGCGACGCGTGGTCTTTCGTGCTGACCGCGACGAGGTCAAGGAGATCGCGGTCGCCGGTGCACGCAAGTGTCTTGAGGAGGCCGCCAAGTATCCCCGCACGCGGTGGCGCTTCGAGTACTCACCGGAGTCCTACACCGGAACCGAATTGGTCTACGCCAAGGACGTGTGCGACGCCGTCTCGAGCGTCATCAAGCCAACACCGGACTGGCCGTTGATCATCAACCTGCCGGCGACGGTGGAGATGGCCACCCCCAACATCTATGCCGACTCCATTGAGTGGATGAGTCGCAACCTGAACAACAGGGACTCGATCATCCTGAGCCTTCATCCGCACAACGACCGCGGAACCGCGGTAGCGGCATCGGAATTGGGCTTTGCTGCGGGTGCCGATCGGATTGAAGGCTGCCTCTTCGGCAACGGCGAGCGGACCGGCAACGTGTGCCTGGTCACCCTCGGACTCAATCTGTTCTCCCGCGGAGTGGATCCACAGATCGACTTCTCCAACATCGATGAGATCCGCCGCACGGTGGAGCACTGCAATCAATTACCGGTGCCCGAGCGCCACCCCTACGGCGGCGATCTGGTGTACACGGCGTTCTCGGGAAGCCACCAGGACGCGATCAACAAGGGCCTCGATGCAATGAAGATTGCCGCTGATGAGGCCGACTCTGACGTCGACGACATCCTGTGGCAGGTGCCCTATCTGCCTATCGACCCCCGAGATGTCGGGCGCACGTACGAGGCCGTCATCCGGGTGAACTCCCAATCGGGCAAGGGCGGCGTGGCCTACATCATGAAGGCCGACCACGGCCTAGTCCTGCCCCGCCGTCTGCAGATCGAGTTCAGCAGAGTTATCCAGCAGATCGCCGAAGGTGCCGGTGGTGATGGTGGCGAGGTGTCGTCCAAGGAGATGTGGGATACCTTCGCCGACGAGTATCTGGTCCCAGTGCGGCCACTGGAACGCATTCGGCAGAAGGTCATCGGCTCGGAAGTCGACGGCGGAATCGACGTCATCGAGGCCATTGTCAAAGTCGACGGAGTGGAAACCGAGATCCGCGGCGAGGGCAACGGGCCGTTGGCGGCATTCGTAGCCGCTCTGGGCGCCGTCGGAATCGAGGTGAGCGTGCTCGATTACTCCGAGCACGCCATGTCGGCCGGCGAGGAAGCTACCGCCGCCGCCTACGTCGAGGCCTCCGTCGGGGGCCGCACGGTGTGGGGCGTCGGAATCGCCACCTCGATCACCACGGCCTCGCTGCGGGCGGTCGTCTCAGCGGTCAACCGGGCGGCTCGGCAGGATCGCTGAATACCGGGATTGCCGGTACCGTCCGAATGTCCACCTCTGAGGTCAGTGTCCGGTGCACCGGACATTTATCGGCGATTTCCATCAAACGCGCACGTTGATCGACGTCCAAATCGCCGACGATGGTGATCACCCTTTCGATACGGTCGATCTGACCCTGGCTTGACTCGCATGTCTGGCAGTCGTCTGCGTGAATCTTGGAGTGCCGCAACAGCACCGAGACTTGCTCTAACGGCAGAGCCTTACGTTGGGCATAGAGTCGAATAGTCATGGCGGTGCATGCCCCTAGCGCAGCCAGCAACAGATCGTATGGGGACGGACCGCTGTCGAGGCCACCGACTGAGATCGGTTCGTCGGCCACAAGATGGTGGGCACCAACGGTGACCGACTGCTCGAACATGCCGCGGCCGGTCTCGGTGACAACGACCTCGCCCGGCGGCTGATCCGGCGAATCCGCCGGGACTATGAGGTCACCCTGGGTAACGAGGTACCGCTCGGACCATGCCGCGATCACCGCGGCCGCGTACCGGGCATCTTGACGCCGCGACAACAGGTGGTCGGCACCATCGAGGGATATGAAGCTCTTCGGATGTCTGGCTGCGACGAAGATGGCACTCGCGTTGTCGATCGAAACAATCTGATCTGCGGGCGCGTGCATGATCAGCAGTGGCTTGCGCATGTCGGCAACCTGGCTCAGCAGTCGCTGCTCGGCGACGTCGTCGAGGAATTCGCTGCGGATGCGAAAGACCCGGCCACCTAACTCCACCTCACCTTCGCCACGATCGCGGATTGCCTCAATCTCATCCTTGAACAAGTTGGTGACGTGACTCGGATCCGACGGAGCGCCGATGGTCGCAACGGCCTTCACCTCCGGGATGCGGTGTGCCGCGCCCAGTACCGCCGCGCCGCCGAGGCTGTGCCCGATCAGCAACGCCGGAGCCCGGCGGGTGACTCGAAGGTGGTCGGCGGCGGCGACGAGATCGTCGATGTTGGAGGAAAAATCCGTGTTGGCGAAATCGCCTTCACTGGACCCCAGTCCGGTGAAGTCGAACCGGAGAACGCCGATGCCACGCGCCGCCATAGTCTCGCCGATGACCTTTGCCGCACGGCTCTCCTTGCTGCAGGTGAAGCAGTGGGCGAACAACGCATAGCCGAGAGGGTCCCCGGCGGGCTCATGCAGTAGGGCCCGCAGTAATTGTTCGCGGCCGTTGCGGAAGTCGAACTGTTCGGAATTCAACGGCACCTCCTGAAGATGTCCTCAGGCGCGCAGCCTCTGATTAAAATAGGGCGAACTGCTGGCCCTGGTGGACGGGTTGCTCGAATTGGTCGACACCGGTGCCGCCGGCCACCGATCCGACGCTATTCATGAAGTGCTGGTCGGAGATGGTCGGTACGCCCAATTCCCGCGCTTGGTAACCCTTGCCGTGCTCAGGTTGGGGTTCGTTGCAGATGACCAGCGACGTTGCCGGATCCACGGCATCGGTATAAGCCAGGCCCGCGTGCAGGATGCGTTCAACGAGCTCTTCATGGGTACGGCTCACCTCCGCCGACAAGGCCACCCGCATGCCCTGCACCAGTGGTCCGCCGCTGTAGTAGCGACCCGGGTTCAGGTAGGGGCACGGCATCCGCGAGGCCAACATCTTCAAAGGACGGAGCTCCTCGTGGGTGACCTCGCCGTTGGGCCAGTGTCGCCGGGACAGCGGCCGGACCGGAAGCCAGATGTCGCGCGCACAGGCCTGCTGGAGTGCGTGCGTCAACAGCCGGGAAAGCACCAGCGCGTCGTCAAAAGCATCGTGGGCGCGGGTCTGTGGGATGTTCCAATGCCGGGCAAGGGTTTCCAGTCGCAGGTTATCCAGGCCAAGATCGAGCCGGCGGGCGAGTTCCACCGTGCACATGACGTTGTCAACGGGCAATGCGATTCCCGCACGTTCAGCCTCGGCGATCAGAAACGAATAATCGAACGCGGCGTTGTGGGCAACCATGGTGCGGCCGTCCATCAACTCGGCGAGGTCACCCGCAATGTCGCCGAACGTCGGCTGGTCCTCCAGCATCTTTGATGTCAGCCCGTGTACGTGCGTCGGTCCGGGGTCGACACCGGGGTTGAGCAGGCTCACCACCGAGCGTTCGACGTTGCCGTCGTGATTCAGCGCCAGCGCCGCCACGCTGAGGACCCGGGCATGCCCGGGACGGAAGCCCGACGTTTCCACGTCGACGACTACCCAGCCGTCGTCGGACTCACCGGCCGGTCGGCCCCAGGAGTGACTCACAACCGCCAGAATTGCACGCCCCCCCGACAGCGACCGGCACATCGGATCCGTGTCGGGCCGGTTGTGGCCGAGTCGGCATAAACTCCCTCAAATGACTGAGCCGGGGATGACTGAACCGGGGATGACTGAACCGGGGATGGCCGACCCGGGGATGGCCGACCCGGGGATGACGCCGCGGGGACGTGCCGCGCTGGCCTTTGGCTCGACGGCGCGCTGGGCCTCCCGGATCACCGGCCGTGGTGCCGGAGCCATGATCGGCGGCTTGGTCGCGATGACCCTGGACCCCTCGATCCTGAGACAGCTGGGCGCTGGGCGCCGCTGCGCGATCATCACCGGCACCAACGGCAAGTCCACCACCACCGGGATGGTGGCCGCCGCCCTGTCCGCCCTGGGGTCGGTGGCGACCAACGGCGAAGGCGCCAACATGGATGCCGGTCTGGTTGCGGCCCTTTCCGCCGATCGCGGTGCCACCCTGGCGGCTCTCGAGGTGGACGAGATGCACGTGCCGCATGTCTCCGACGCCGTCAATCCGGCCGTCATCGTGCTGCTGAACCTCTCCCGCGACCAACTTGACCGGGTGGGCGAGATCAACCACATCGAGCGCACCCTGCGCACCGGCCTGTCCCGTCATCCGGGCGCCGTCGTCGTGGCCAACTGCGACGACGTGCTGATGTCCTCGGCCGCTTATGACTGCCCCCACGTGGTGTGGGTGGCTGCCGGCGGCGGCTGGTCCGGCGATTCGGTGAGTTGTCCGCGCAGCGGTGAGATGATCGTGCGCGAAGGCCGGAATTGGCACTCCAGCGGAACGAATTTCCGGCGGCCCGCGCCACAGTGGTGGTTCGACGACGAAACGCTCTACGGCCCGAATGGCCTGGCACTGTCGATGCGACTCGCTCTACCCGGATCAGTCAACCGCGGCAACGCCGCACAGGCGGTCGCGGCAGCGGTCGCGATGGGTGCCGACCCGGCGGCGGCGGTCGCCGCGGTCTGCGGGGTCGAAGAGGTCGCCGGTCGCTACCGCACGGTGCGGATCGGCGACAAACACACCGCCCGACTGCTCTTGGCGAAGAATCCGGCGGGCTGGCAAGAAGCCCTGTCGATGGTTAACAAAACTGCTGCGGGAGTGGTCATCGCGGTAAACGGCCAGGTGCCCGACGGCGAGGATCTGTCGTGGCTGTGGGACGTGCGCTTCGAGCACTTCGGCGGGACTGCCGTCGTCGCGGCCGGGGAGCGTGGAACCGACCTCGCGGTCAGGCTCGGCTACGCAGGCGTGGAACACTCACTGGTTCACGACACCGTTGCGGCCGTCGAGTCCTGTTCGCCCGGGCACGTCGAAGTGGTCGCCAACTACACCGCGTTCCTTCAGTTGCAGCGGGCGCTGGGACGCGCGGGTGCCCGGTGACGGACGCGGTGCGCATCGGCCTGGTGCTGCCCGATGTGATGGGCACCTACGGCGACGGTGGCAATGCCGTGGTGCTCCGCCAGCGATTGCTGCTGCGCGGGATCGCCGCTGAGATCATCGAGATCACCCTTGGGGATCCGGTGCCGGAATCACTGGATCTCTACACCCTCGGCGGCGCCGAGGACTACGCCCAGCGTCTGGCCACCACGCATCTGCGGCGCCACCGGGGACTGCAACGCGCGGCGGACCGGGGCGCGCCGGTACTGGCGATCTGCGCGGCGATCCAGGTGCTGGGACATTGGTACGAGACCGCCGCCGGTGAACGAGTCGATGGGGTCGGCCTGCTGGACCTCACCACATCCCCGCAATCGGAGCGCACCATCGGCGAGGTGGTCTCCACCCCGTCGGTCGCGGGACTCACCGAGTCGTTGACCGGATTCGAGAACCATCGCGGAGGAACGGTTCTCGGGCCCGATGCCCGGCCGCTGGCAACAGTCATCAAGGGCGCCGGCAACCGCAAGGGGGACGGTGTCGACGGCGCGGTACAGGGCAGCGTGCTGGCGACCTATCTGCACGGGCCGTGTCTGGCCCGCAACCCCGAGTTGGCCGACCTGCTGTTGACCCGGATCACCGGCCCGCTGCCGCCATTGGAGCTACCCGAAGTGGATCAGTTGCGCCGAGAGCGGCTGGCCGCACCGCGCCGCATGTGACAGCTCGTGTATGTTAGCCGAGCGCTATCTCGCCTTTGCTGGATCCCGGATTTCCGGCCCCGGTGAATGCCGCGCAGCCCAGTCGCCCACCACGAAACGAGTCATCCGTGATCGCCCTCAGCCGCTCCTTGACCGCCGCCGGAACCGCCCTGATGGGCGCGAGCCTGATCGCCACGTCGGCCTCGGCCCCCGTCGAGGTGGCAGTCCCGCAACTCAGCGACGCCGCGATCAGCCTTCAGGCCTCGGTGCTGGATATCTTCACCTTCCCGGCGGTCCAGCAGGCCATTGTCAACGAGGTGGAATACGCCGCACTGTGGGCGG
>Ga0210003_1001720_pt1 | contig 19034 bp, 14 predicted proteins | sample LantaG_FD_182804 | JGI IMG/M metagenome (GOLD analysis project Ga0210003, IMG submission 182804) | Deep subsurface microbial communities from Baltic Sea to uncover new lineages of life (NeLLi) - Landsort_02402 metaG (SPAdes) (version 2) | ecosystem: Environmental > Aquatic > Marine > Oceanic >...
AGATTAAAATCGCATATTGGGAGACTGTATTGGACAAATGGGGACCTAAACTGGATATTGCATTTGAATTGGATGATCTTGGCATGCAGTCCGGTTTGCTTATTTCACCGGAAACATATAAAACCATGATAAAGCCTAGACAGAAGGTGCTGTTTGAATTTATTAAAAAGAAATCTCCACATATAAAAATTTTGTTCCATTCAGATGGTAGTATAAAATCACTGATACCACACTTAATTGAGGCAGGTGTTGATATATTAAATCCTGTGCAATTAAGTGCTTTTGATATGAGTCCTTCGGAGTTAAAAAAAGAATTTGGTAATGATATCACATTTTGGGGCGCCGGAATTGATACTCAGCATACACTCCCTAAAGGTACACCTGACCAGGTTGAATACGAAATTAGAAAGAATTTGGAGATCTTGGCTCCAGGAGGAGGGTATGTTTTCGCAGCGGTGCATAATATACAGGAAGAAGTACCTCCTGAAAACATTGTAAGAATGTGGGAAACGGTATTAAAATATGGAAGATATTGATGTTGGATTATTATGAAAAAGAAATGTAGCATATTATAATGAAGAAAAAAAATATTTTCAATCAGGCTCACACAATTACAGATGAATTGACCACTATATATAGAAAACTTCATTCTCAGCCAGAATTAAGTTTCAAAGAGTATAAAACGTCGAATTATATAAAAACCTACCTTGAAAAATTAGGATTAGTGATAAAAAAAGGATTAGGCAAGACAGGCATTACTGCAGTCCTTGAAGGTGAATTGCCTGGAAAAACTATAACGCTTAGAGCAGGTATGGATGCCTTACCAGTGTATGAAGATACCGGGCTTAGTTATAAGTCTCAAAATGATGGTATTATGCATGCATGTGGACATGATGCACATACCACAATACTTTTGGGAGTGGCAAAACTGTTATGCAGCAACAGGAACAGATTAAAGGGTACTGTAAAATTTATCTTCCAGCCGGCAGAAGAAATATCGCTTGGTGCAAAAGCTATGATAAAGGAAGGTGCACTTAAGGACCCTGATGTAGATAGGGTGTTGGCCTTACATGTAATGCCACATATAAAAAGCGGACATATACAGATTAATGCCGGTCCTATTCTATCGGCTCAGGACGAGTTTGAGATAGATATTATTGGAAAGGGAGGCCATGGAGCAAACCCACAGAATACTATTGATCCCATTGTTACAGGTGCTCAGCTTATTGCTGCACTCCAGACAATTGTTAGCAGAAAGATTGACCCCACACGTCCTGCTGTGGTGAGTGCGTGTCAGTTTATATCTGGAACCAAATCCAATATTATTCCTAAAAAAGCGTATATAAGCGGAACCATTAGAAGTCAAGACAATGAGGTAAGAAAGATTATGTTAGATCAGATAAAAACTATTACCAGGGGGGGGTTGCCTTTCGTTTGGTGCAGATTATAAAGTAAAGATCAACCCACAATTATCTTTTACCATAAATGATAAGGAAATCGTTGATGACTTTATCGATAAATCTTTGGATATAGTTAAAAAGTTCAGCATAGAGATATTAGAAAAACCATATATGTACTGAGAAGATTTCTCATATTTTGGACAGCACGTACCCTCGGTGATGTTTTTTTTAGGAACACAGAATAAAAAAAAGGAATTGTTCATCCTATACATAGCTCCCGTTTTATGATAGATGAAAACATTTTACCTCTTGGAACAGCACTGATTACTAATTTTTGTTTAGAAAGGAAAATTACATAAATATGCTATTGCATTTAGAATTTAGATAAATTCTAAATCACTGGATTAAAAAATATTGATCATGGAGGAAATCAATGCCAATTAATTTTGAAGAAAATTCCTGGCCTCAAATTAGAGAATATGTTAAAAAGAATGCTCTAATTTTAATGCCAATAGGAGCAATTGAGGAACATGGGCCTCATATGCCTGTAAGCACAGATATGACTATATCAAGGAAACTAGCCGAGGAAATAGCTTGCAGTATTAAAGACAAAGTTTCAACACTTATAACACCTGATATGTGGCAGGCATATAATGGAAAAATAATTCAGAAGAAATGGCCGGGATGTCTGGTTATAAGTCAGGATACTCAAAAAAGACTGTTATATGAAATAACAGAGAGTCTTATTAACATGGGCTTTAAAAAGATAATGTATATTAACAGCCATGGACAAAATTTATTCACGATGGAAGCAGTTTGTAGACTGATTGCTGACAATTATGGTATTTACATTCCTTATGCATTTGAGTACAAAATTGCTGCAGATTTTATGACTAAAAACAGGAAGAGTAAAGTAGGTGGCATATGCCATGCTTGTGAGCTTGAAACATCTCTTATGCTTTATCTAACAGATTTAGTGGATATGAATAAAGCAGAAAAAAATATACTTACTTATAATTCCAAATTTAGGAACACTGATGGAATGTATGGAAAAAGTAAAGTATTTTGGTCTACGTGGGGACTGGAAAGTACTGATTCAGGAATTTTAGGAGATCCTACTGTAGCAACAAGAGAATTAGGTGAAAAATTATTTAAATATTTAGTAGATGAAATAAGCCAGTTTGCTTTGGAATATTACAAGTTCAGCAAATAATCATTTAAAACTAAAATAGAGATGTCTTCTACACTTATATTTTTTAAGGAAATATCATTTGTAATGAAGCAACTGCTTTCATTTATAGATGCAGTAGCCAGTAGTATTGCATCTGGTGTTCGCAAATTATTATTAGCTCTTATTTTTGCAGCTCTTTTAGCTATATTATAATCAATATCTTGAATTTTTGTATTTGGAAGAGATTGTATAAAATCTTCAAAAAGTGAAATTTTTTTTATATCTTTCATTCTATATGGTTTTGTTAATAATTCTGCAACTGTGAGAGTAGAAATATAACAGAATATTTCTCCAGCAGCTATTTTTTCCACTAGTATTCGAGTTAATGTATTGTATGGAGATATATCTTCTAGATGATATATAAATATTGAAGTATCAAGGCATACTTCCTTTACTTTATATAATTTATCAAGAAATTGTTTAGCTGTACTTATTTCCATGAACTTCTTTCTTTATTTATATAAGACTCAACTTCTTCTTTTGTTGATCCCCATGTTCTTTTTAGCATCCCGCATGTGTATGATGCATATTTTTCAGGAGTTAATAATATTGTTTCATCTCCTCTCATAAAAATAACTACTTTTTTACCTGATTCTAATCCCATTTTTTCCCTGATTTTTTGAGGGACAACTAACTGCCCTTTTTTACTAAGCTTTACTAATTTTGAAATAGTTACCATAATTATAATAGTGTTACTTATTAATAATAGTTTTACAAATTATTATAATAATAACATAAATATTTTTGTAAAGCCACCAGATAATAATATTTGCTTGATATTTTTCATTTATTTATCTATAATTTTGATAATTGGATAATTGTAAAATTGAATTTTAGGAGTGTTTATAATGTTAGTAGAATTAAAGGACAGATCACAAGTTACAATTCCCAAAATATTTGTAGAAAAGCTTAGAATGAAAAGACATGACTACTTTAAAGTTGAAGAAAAATCCGGCAAATTAATACTTTCACCTGTAGCTGTCGTTCCTAAAGAGCAGGAATGGTATCTGTCTAAAGAATGGAAGAATATAAAAAAGGAAGTGGATGAAGATATAAAAGCTGGGAAAATTAATCAGGCAGAAAATGTTGAGGATTTAATTAAGAAGTTAGAAAGCTAAATAGTGAAATTTTATTTTTCAAATAGATTTAGAAGAGATTACAAAAAACTATCTCCTAAAATAAAAAAGATATTGCAGGCCAAGCTAAAATTAATGTCAGAAAATCCCAAACATCCTTCTCTTAGAGCGAAAAAAGTAAAAAGCGAAAAAGATATTTTTGAGGCAAGCATAAACATGAATATTAGGGTAACATGGCAATATTCTGAAAATAAAATACTTTTAATTTGTATAAGACCTCATGATAAGGTTCTAAAATAGATCTTTCTTTCTAATTTTTTTAATATCAATCATTTCTGGTCAGAAAGTTATGTTTTTAAGTGTTTAGTGCCTGAATTGCAAAATTCTTATTTCAGATGATTTATATAATTTTCTAAATTTGTTAAGATGCAAGCAATTAAAAAAAAGTTTTATATAAAAATGTTATTGAAGAAAAAATACATTGGAAAATAAAAAAATTATATTAGTTGATACAAATAATCTTGCTTATAGAGCTTTTTACGCACTTCCTGACACTATCGCTACATCATCCGGAACTATTACAAATGCAGTTTATGGTTTTACAAGTATGCTTATGAAGTTAATAGAAGACCAGAGACCTGACTCCATTATATGTGCTTTTGACAGTAAAAGTCCTACATTCAGACATAAAATGTTTGAAGAATATAAATCTCAAAGAAAGAAAATGCCGGCAGAACTTTCAAATCAAATTTCATTAATTAAAGAGGTTTTGGACGCTTTTAATATTGAATGTTTGGAAATGGATGGCTATGAGGCAGATGATATAATTGCCAGCATATCAAAATCTACCAGGGACAAATTTGGGGAAACTATTATAGTAACAGGTGATAAAGATATGCTGCAGCTGGTATCAGGCAGCACCAAAATTCTGTCAACAAAAAGAGGAATTACTGATACGGTTATTTATGATAAACAAAAAGTTATAGAAAAGTTTGGTGTAAGCCCGAACAGGATAAATGATCTTTTAGCACTTATGGGAGATAGCTCAGATAATATACCCGGAGTTCCCGGCATAGGTCCTAAAACTGCAGTGGAGTTAATAAGAAAATATGGAGGAGTGGAAGAAATTTACAATCATTTAAATGAGATAAAAAGCAATAGAGTAAAAAATTTGCTGATTGAGAATAAAGAAATTGCTAATTTAAGTAAGAAATTAACTCAGCTAAAATCAGAGCTAAATATAGATGTAGGCAATATACTAAATAAAAGTTTTAAAGATGTCAGCTGTGGCAAGATAGAGCAGCTATTTGACAGTCTTGAATTTAAAACTCTTAAAAGAAAGTTAAAAAAGATATATGTATATTTTAACCTTAATAAAGGCAAAAATGATCCTGAATTAATCTACAATAAGCCCGGGGTAAAGAAAATAAATTTAAAACCTTTAACTGATGATTTAGCGTTTAAAGATTTATACAAGGATATTGATAAAAAAATTTATATAGCTTTTGCCAGGGAAAGCGGCCATCTGGATGATAGTAATTCTGTTTCAGGGATAGTGCTGTATCCTGCGAAAGACTATGCGTATTTTATAGGAAAAGACAGGCTTAGTGATTATAAAATAAGGGAAAAATTAAAAAAAGTACTTGAGAATAATAAAATCGCAAAGTCCGGGTATGATTTCAAGAATATATATAAATTTTTAAAAAGTTTTGGAATATGTCTAAATGGTGAATTTATAGATTACAAAATACTATATTTACTATTAAATCCATTAAAGGCCAATACCAGTGTTGATGAAATTACGAAAGACTTACTTGGTGTAGATATAAAAGAGATGGAATATAGTGATGAGGATTTAAGAGGCAAATTTAGGAGCAGCCAAACAGAAAAAGATTTCAGACAGGCAGGAACAGAAAAAACAGGTCAGTTGAAGTTAGAAGTTGCCAGTGAGGATGAAGAGAGTAAAAGTAACATTTCAGAATATAATATAGGAAAATTTGATCTGCTGCTGAAAAGCATTAGCCTCTACAGCAAACTGGAAAGCACGTTAATAAAAAAAGTAAAAGACGAGGAACTGTATCGGCTGTATTTAAATATAGAAGAACCATTAATAATGGTTTTAGCTGAAATGGAATATGTGGGAGTAAAACTTGATGATAAATATTTAAATGAATTAATTAAAGAATATGATTTAAATATAGAAAAACTCCAGAAAGAGATATTTAGTCTTGGCGGGCAAAAGTTTAACATCAATTCTCCAAAGCAATTATCGGATATTTTGTATAAAAAATTAGGACTTACTGCTGTAAAAAAAATCAAAACAGGTCTTTCTACTAATGCCAGCTCCCTTGCTTCCATATATGACACTCATCCAATTGTTGAAAAAATATTGGAATACAGAGAAAAGGTTAAATTAAAAAATACTTACATAGATGTGCTGCCAAAGCTAATAGACCCTAAAGACATGAGACTTCATACAACTTATAATCAATTGGGAACTTCTACCGGCAGAATTAGCAGCAGCGAGCCAAATTTACAGAACATCCCTATCAGGACCGAACTTGGAAGACAGATCAGGAAAGCTTTTATACCGGGAGAGGGATACGGTCTTCTTATGGCAGCGGATTACTCTCAAATTGAACTAAGGGTTCTGGCGCATTTATCGGAAGATGAAAATCTGATTGATGGTTTTAACAGGGGTGAAGACGTACATACCCGCACTGCATCTGAAATTTTTGGCATTGATTGCAACAGTGTAGATGAAAATTTAAGAAGAAAAGCAAAAGCAATAAATTTTGGTATTGTATATGGTATGACAGAATATGGCTTAAAAAATAGACTCTCAATATCGGAAGAAGAGGCTAAAAGTTATATAAAAATGTATTTTGAAAAATATCCAAAGGTAAGGGAGTATATAAATCATTTAATCAAGTCAGCTCGCAGAAACGGGTATACGACTACTATTTTTGGAAGAAAGCGTTATATAAATGAACTCGGAAGCAGCAACATGAGGGTAAGAAGCTTTGGGGAAAGACTGGCTGTGAATACGCCTATTCAGGGAAGCGCTGCAGATATAATGAAACTCTCAACAATAGTTCTTTATGATAATTTAAAATCTAATAACCTGGATTGCAATATAATGCTGCAGGTACATGATGAATTAGTCCTTGAACTGAAGAACAAAGACTTAGATAGTGTTAGAAAAGTTGTTAAAAGCTCCATGGAAAACTGTGTAAAATTAAAAGTAAAATTAGAAGTTGACATCAAAACTGGCAGAAATTGGTGCATTTAGAGAAATTATTTTATAATATAAAATTATTTTCTAACATATTGATTAAACTTTTATTGCATGGTATCCTTTCTTGACTAAATAAATGGAGGTTGATTTTATAAAATTATGACAAAAGATATTTTTTACAGCATGGTTACGGAAGACAACTGTATGGTTGAAGACGAGAACGGAAAGATGGTTCCCAATTATGACCTGACTATAATTGATTTTGATGAAGGAGATATTTTAAGGGGCAGAGTGGTGAAGATTGATAAGGATGAAGTCCTGGTGGATGTAGGCTTTAAATCAGAAGGAGTCATACCAAGTAACGAACTTTCTATCAGAAACAATGCAAAACCTGAGAATACTCTAGAATTGGGTGCTGTTATAGAAATAATGGTGGTAACAAAGGAAGATCAGGAAGGCCGTTTGATTCTCTCAAGAAGGAGAGCAGAAATTGAGAAAAGCTTTGACATGGTAGAAAAAATATATGAGAGTGACGATACTATTGAGGGAGAGGTTATAGAATACGTTCGCGGCGGACTTATTTTGGATATTGGTCTCAGAGGGTTTCTGCCGGCATCTTTAATAGATGTTAAAAAGGTAAAAGAGCTTTCAGAATACATAGGCGAAAAATGTGTTTGCAAAATCATAGAAGTGGATAGGAACAGAAATAACGTAGTTCTTTCAAGAAAGGCAATAATAGAAGATCAAAGAAAGAATCAAAGAAAAGAAATTTTAGAGAATATCGAAGTAGGCCAGATAAGAAAAGGAATCGTCACAAGTATTGCTGATTTTGGAGCATTTGTAGACGTAGATGGTGTGGATGGCCTGGTACATATTTCCGAACTTTCATGGGATCATGTCAAGCATCCGTCAGAGGTTGTAAAAGTAAATGATGAAGTAAGCGTGGAAATTCTTGCTGTTGATTATGGGAAACAAAGATTGTCTTTAGGTTTAAAACAGACCCAAAAAGATCCATGGGTGGAAAAGATAAAGGAGTACTCTGTAAATGATATAATTCAGGGTAAAGTAACAAGAATAGTCAAATTTGGATTGTTTGTCCAAATTGAAGAAGGCATGGAAGGTTTGGTGCATATATCAGAACTAAGCACAGAGCAAATAAGAAGGCCGGGCGATGTTGCAAAAGTAGGGGATGAATTAGTAGTAAAGATAATTGATATTGACTACGATAAAAGGAGAATGGCTTTAAGCGCAAAGCAGGTCACCAGTCCTTCCAGCGAAGAAGAAAACAGGGAAAAGAAAGAAAAAATTAAAAGCAAGGAAAGCCCTGAAGCAGATACCGAAAAAAGTCCTGAGACAGACACAACAGAGAAAGAACCTTCTGATTCAGACGTGGACTTAGAGAAGAAATTAGATGGTATAAGTCCTGATGAAAAGAAGAAAGCTATAAAGAATTTATTGGAAGAAATGAAAAGCGAGGCTAATATAGAATAGAGCGGCACCATATCCAAAGAAGTGCCGCATATCAGTATTAGCCGAAATTAGTTATAATTCTGCAATAGTAGCTGCAACAAAAGTTCTGTTCTGCGGAAGCTATTAAAAAGTTGCCTGAAATTAAAACTCAGAAATTACCTGAAACCAAAAAACTGCCTAACCTGCAGCCTGGTATCTACCAATATTTTTCTCAATCACGCACTTTTTTACAAGTATATTTTTATTTTCTCTAATATTTTATAATATTAAGGCAGATACTGAATTTCATAAAAACTACTATTAGTTGTAGTATTTTTTAAAAGTTTACATGTGTTAACATGGCTTAAATTATAAAATATGCGGAAGGGAGTTAAAATAATAGTTGTAGGCATTGTTGGAAAAATTGCTTCAGGGAAAAGCACAGTTTGCAGTTACATTGAGAGAATAAGAAAAGAAGTTCTAATTTTAGATTTAGATAAAATTGCCAAGGAGATTTATTGCGAAAACGAGAAAGTTGTACAGGAATTGAAATATCTTTTTGGCAAAGAAATAATTGGCCAAAAAAATAAGATTAAATTTAAAATTCTTGCAAGAAAAGTATTCTCAAATCAAGAGGAATTGAAAAAATTAAACAAAACTATGTTCCCGCTGATTAGAGAAAAAGTAAGAAAAATTATAGGTACTAGCAGTAAGAAAAATTACGTAGTAATAGATGCCGCAATACTTTTTGACTGCAATCTGCACCTTCTGTGCGATCATATAATTCATGTAAAAGCTGAAAGAAATAAAAGAAAAAAATTTTTAAGAAATAAAAATAAAGATATGTCAGAGGAAGATATAAATATGAGATTGGATGGTCAGCACTTAAAAATAAACAACAGCCTTGTTAGTTATGTTATAGAAAATAATGGTTCAAAAATTAATTTATATAAAAAAGTAAAAAGTGTTTTAGATAAAATAGAAAACTCTGGAAATGCAATACAAGACAAGCAATAAATTTAAAATAGTTTCCAGTTACTCTCCCCAGGGAGACCAGGAGAAAGCTATTTATGAGTTATCAAATGGAATTAAAAGTAATTATAAATACCAGACTCTTCTTGGGGTCACAGGCTCTGGAAAGACATATACGGTAGCAAATGTGATACAAAATGTACAGCTTCCTACGCTGGTACTGGCTCCTAATAAAACCCTTGCTGCGCAGCTTTGTAATGAATTCAGTGAATTCTTCCCGGACAATGCTGTTGAATATTTTGTCAGCTATTATGATTATTATCAACCCGAGGCTTACATACCAAGCAAAGATATGTACATCGAAAAGGATACTTCTATTAATGAGGAAATAGAAAAATTAAGACTGTCTACAACAAATGCTCTTTATACCAGAAACGACGTCATTGTTGTTGCAAGTGTTTCCTGTATATATGGACTTGGTTCGCCTTCCGAGTATGGAAAGCAGAGAATAATTTTAAGGGTCGGGGAGGAACATCCCAGAGAAGAATTGATAAGGAAGTTAGTAAATATCAGATACGAAAGGAATGACTATGATTTTAACCATGGTAAATTCAGGGTAAAGGGAGATACGGTTGAAATCTTTCCAGCTTATCAGGATAGAGCAGTAAGAGTTCAGTTATTTGGGGACGATGTGGAAAAAATTGTAGAATTTAATCCAGTGACAGGTGAGTCATATGGGGAAAATCAGGTAATTATAATATCTCCTGCCACTCACTTTCTGACTAATGTGCATTGGGTTGAAAGAGCGCTCAAAAGTATAGAAGAGGAACTTATAGAAAGAGTAAAATATTTTAAAAGCCAGGGGAAGCTGCTTGAGGCTCAAAGATTGGAATCAAGAACAAAATATGACATGGAAATGATTGCTGAAGTAGGATTTTGCGGAGGCATAGAAAATTACTCAAGGCATATTCTTGGAAAAGAGCCCGGAGAAACTCCAAATACTTTGCTGGACTTTTTCCCTGATGATTTTCTTGTAATAATTGATGAATCGCATATTGCTGTTCCGCAAATAAGAGGAATGTACAAGGGAGACCGTTCAAGAAAACAAACCCTTGTGGATTACGGCTTCAGGCTTCCATCTGCTCTTGACAACAGGCCATTGAGGCTTGAAGAATTTAATGAAAAAGTAAAAAGAGTGATTTTTACTACAGCAACTCCCGGGCTGTACGAAAAAAGTATCAGCTCTCAAATAGCAGAGCAGATAATCAGGCCCACAGGCCTGGTTGACCCGGAAGTTGCAATAAGGCCTACCCGGGGACAAATAGACAATCTGGTATCTGAAATTAAAAAAAGGGTAAGAAAAAATGAGAGAGTCCTTATAACTACCCTCACAAAGAGAATGGCTGAAGATTTGTCTGAATATCTGTCTGGCTTGAATATAAGGGTAAGGTATTTGCACTCTACGATAGATACGATAGAAAGAATAAAAATACTAAGAGGTTTAAGATCGGGTGATTTCGATGTACTTGTTGGAATAAATTTACTGCGCGAGGGCTTGGATTTACCTGAAGTGTCGCTCGTAGCTATACTTGATGCAGATAAGGAAGGATTTCTAAGGTCCGAGATTTCACTGATACAGACTATTGGAAGGGCATCAAGAAATGTTGGCGGTATGGTTATAATGTACGCTGATGATATTACAAGCTCTATAAAAAATTCAGTTTACGAAACAAACAGGAGAAGAAACATACAGATGGAGTATAATAAAGTACATAAAATAACTCCTAAAACAATAATTAAGAATGTATCTGACATATTATATACAAGCGGAATAACATCAAGCAAGAAGGGCAGGGATGGCCTTAAGGTTAAAGACAGGCAACTTGATTACAGTGAAGAAAAATTGTTAAATATGGATCCATCTAAGATTGCTGGCATATTAAGTGGATTGGAAGAAGAGATGAGTCTGGCAGCCAGGGAGCTTGATTTTGAAAAGGCAGCTGTCATTAGAGATAAAATAAAGGATATAAAGAATATTACGAGTATAGAATTATAAAAAACAGGATAATGAAAAAAGAGATAGTAATAAAAGGTGCAAGAGAGCACAATTTAAAAAGTATAAATCTAAAAATACCTCGAGATAAGTTCATTGTTTTTACAGGTGTAAGCGGATCAGGCAAGTCTTCTCTTGCATTTGACACTATTTATGGAGAAGGACAGAGAAGATACGTAGAGTCCCTTTCTTCATATGCAAGACAATTTTTAGGGCAAATGAAAAAGCCAGACGTAGATTTAATAGAAGGCCTGTCCCCTGCAGTTTCCATAAACCAGAAAGGTGTTTCCAAAAATCCAAGATCAACTGTTGGAACTATAACTGAGATATATGATTACCTGAGGGTGCTGTATGCAAGAATTGGAAATCCATATTGCTATAAATGTGGAAAACCAATAGCAAGGCAAACTGTGGACCAGATAGTAGATAAGATAATGCAGTTGCCGGAGGGGACAAAGTTTCAAATTTTAGCGCCTGTTGTTAGAGGCAGAAAAGGCGAATACATAAAGACTTTTGAGAGCATTAAAAAAGATGGTTATATAAGGGTTAAAGTAGATGGGAAAATTTATAATTTACAGGATGACTGCGGTGATATAAAACTTGACAGGTATGTGAAACATAATATAGAAATTGTAATTGACAGGCTGAAAATAAAACCTGACATAAAGAAAAGACTTTCGGAGGATGTTGAGATATCTCTCAAGGAAAGTGAAGGTATCGTATATGTTGAGCTAATAGAAACAGGAGAAATTTATAGTTTTTCAGAAAAGTTTACCTGTCTGGATTGCGGCATAAGCTTTGAGGAATTAGCTCCAAGAATGTTTTCTTTTAACAGTCCTTATGGCGCATGCAAGGACTGCGGTGGTCTTGGCATAAAAAAAGAAGCTGATCCTGCACTTATTGTAAGAAATCCGGGTTTAAGCATAAACAATGGCGCTATTCCAATAATAAATATGAATTACTCTAATTACTACTCTCAGCTTATGAGGAGTCTATCAGGGCAGTATGGATTTGATTTGGATATTCCATTTGATAATTTAGATGACGAAATCAAGAAAATCATACTATACGGAACAAATGGGGAAAGAATAAGGCTGAGTTATAGAAACCACAAGGGAAGGCTCAGGCATTATTCTTTGAGATTTGATGGACTTGTAAACAATCTTGGCAAAAGATATTTAGAAACAGAGTCCGATCATCAAAGGAACAAAATTGAGGAAATTATAAGTACGCGCATATGCAGCTCCTGCGGTGGGAAAAGACTCAGACCTGAAAGTCTGGCCATTAAAATTAACTCCATATCAATAGCTGATTTCTGCGATCTGACAATAGAGGAAGCTATATACAGGCTTGAAGCATTAAGTCTGTCAGACAGAGATAAAATGATAGGAGAGAGATTAATTAAAGAAATTATTGAGAGGTTAAAATTTTTAAGTGATGTTGGGATTGGCTACCTGACTTTGAGCAGGCAGGCAAGTACTTTGTCTGGCGGAGAGTCACAGAGGATAAGGCTTGCAACACAAATTGGTTCAGGTTTGGTCGGAGTCCTTTATATTTTAGATGAGCCAAGCATAGGTCTTCACCAGAGAGATAACTGTAAACTGATAGATGCATTAAAAAGGCTCAGGGACCTTGGGAATACAATTATAGTTATAGAGCATGATGAAGAAACTATAAGGCAGGCAGATTTTATAGTAGATATCGGCCCTGGAGCAGGAGTACGTGGAGGGGAGATAGTATTTAGCGGAAAATTAAGCGATATATTGACCTGCAGAAGATCAATAACCGGAAAATATTTGTCCGGGGAAAAATATATCCCGATACCTGAAAAAAGAAGAAAGGGCAATAGTAAATGTATTGTTATAAAAGGAGCCAGGGAACATAATTTAAAAAACATTGATGTTGCTATTCCTCTTGGAAAAATAGTTGCGATAACAGGAGTTTCAGGCTCAGGTAAAAGTACGCTGATAAATGACATACTATATCCTGCGCTTAATAATGCTTTAATGAATACAAACTACAGGGCAGGAGACCATGACTGCATACTTGAGTATGAAAATTTAGACAAGGTAATAGTTGTGGACCAATCACCGATTGGAAGGACTCCCCGTTCCAATCCTGCCACCTATACCGGTGTGTTTACATATATAAGAGAATTATTCTCCAGGACTTCTGATTCTAAAGTAAGAGGATACAAGCAGGGGAGGTTTAGTTTTAATTTAAAAGGCGGCAGATGCGAAGCTTGCAAGGGCGATGGTGAAATTAAAATTGAGATGCATTTCTTGCCGGATGTTTATGTACCCTGTGAGGTTTGCAAAGGCAAAAGGTACAATAGAGAAACTTTGCAAATAAAGTATAAGGACAAAAACATTGATGATGTCTTAAATATGACTGCAGAAGAAGCAATGAGGTTTTTTAAAAACATTCCAAAAATTAGAAACAAGCTCGAACTTATAAACGATGTGGGGCTTGGATATATCAGATTGGGCCAGTCATCAACCACTCTTTCCGGCGGAGAAGCACAAAGGATCAAACTTTCAACTGAAATATCCAAAAAAAGCACAGGCAGTACCCTCTATCTACTGGATGAGCCCACAACCGGTCTTCATTTTGATGATATAAGCAAGTTGTTAAAGATTTTAAACAGGCTTGTAAATTTAGGAAATACAGTGGTAGTGATAGAGCATAATCTTGAGGTAATTAAAACTGCTGATTATATAATAGATCTTGGTCCGGAAGGAGGAAATGAAGGCGGGAAAGTTATTGCACAGGGAACTCCTGAAGAGGTGGCTGGCAATAAATCTTCTTATACGGGAAATTTTTTAAGGATGTACTTAAATAAAATTTTAAGCAATAAAGAGATGGTGCAAATAAAAAGTGAGTAAGCAAGGCAAAATATTAAATAAAAATAAACTTTTTGAAAATGGGCTTGAGAAATCTTTAAGTATTTTACCTAAAAAGGAAGGGGTATATATATTTAAAGATGATAAAGGAAAAATTATTTATATAGGCAAGGCGATAAATCTTTATAACAGGGTGAGGAGCTATTTTCAGGGAAAGAGCGGCTGCGGTAATGCTGCGAAGCTTAATGCACCTCATTTTGCGGATAAAATAAATTCAATTGATTACGTGATAACGGATAATGAAGTTGAAGCTCTGGTGCTGGAGTGCAACTTAATTAAAAAAAATAAACCCCGTTACAATATAGAATTAAAAGATGACAAATCCTACCCCTACATAGCTATAACTGAAAGTCATAAATATCCAAGAGTGTTTATGACAAGAAACAGAAACATTGAAGGGGCAAAATATTTTGGGCCATATACAAGTGTTAAAGCTATTAAGAAAACACTGGAACACCTGCGCAAAATATTTAAGACAAGGGATTGCAAGGGAAACAACCCGGGCACCCGTCTTAAATCTCCCTGCCTTAATTATCATATTGGCTTATGCTCAGCTCCCTGTACTGGCAACATTTCCGAAAGTTCATACAAGGATAGTATTGAATGCATAAAGTTATTTTTAAGAGGTAAAGATAAAACAATTATAAGCAGAATAAAATTAAGGATGGAACAGTATTCCAGAGATAAAAATTTTGAGGAAGCTTCAAAGATGAGAGACATGCTAGCTGCCATAAATAATCTTTTAAAAAATCAAAAAATATACATAGGCGGAGAAGATTCATTGGATTTTATTTCTTTGTACAAAGATATAAAATCAGCTGCCATAAGTGTGTTTTCCTATAGAAGAGGCGGGCTGGATATTATTAATAATTTTACTGCAGGCAATGTTGGACATCTTAAAAATGAGGAAATTTTATCATATTTCATAAAAAAATATTATGTTGATGTTATTAATATCCCATCAAAAATATATATACCTGCGAAAATAGAGGATATGGAATTGCTCTCTGAATGGCTGACGATTGCAAAAAGTAAAAAAGTAGAAATAAAAATCCCAAAAATTGGCAGGAATAAAAAAATAATAGATATGGTTACTAAAAATTCAAGGCTTTATTTAGAGAAAAAAATGTTTGAGAGGGATACTGGATGCAGTAAGATTCATGGGGATATAATAAAATTGAGAGATATGCTGGGGTTAAAAAACATACCAAGAAAAATAGAATGCTACGACGTCTCTAATTTGAAAAATAGTTTTCCGGTTGGTTCAATGGCTGTTTTCGTTGACGGCCATTCATTAAAAAGCAGCTATAGGCATTTTAAAATAAAAACTGTCAGCAGGCAGGATGACTGCAGGATGATAGGGGAAATTCTTTTAAGAAGACTTAAGTATTTGGAAGAATTCAAAATTGATGTTGACGATAGCTTTTGCACAAAACCTGATTTAATAATAATAGATGGAGGAAAGGCTCAATTTAACACTGCAAATGCCTTAATGAAGGAAAAAAATATTTCAGACATAGATTTAATAAGCATTGCAAAGAAAGAGGAAGTCATGTTTTGCAATAAATACAAGGATGGGGTAAAGCTGGATTTAGATAGCAGCTATGTGAGGATTATTATAAAGATAAGAGATGAGGCACACAGGTTTGCTCTAGACTACCACAAGAGATTAAGAAACAGCTACATGACACATTCTGTGTTAGACGAAATTAAAGGAATTGGCAGCAAAAAGAAAAAATACATATATGAAAAATTTGGCACTATTGAGGAACTAAGGAGGAGCAAAATAGAGGACCTGGTTAAGATAAAAGGAGTAAGCCGTAAGGATGCTCTAAATATTTACAATAGTATCTGCACAGGTAAATGAGTATAATGCTGCCGTGTTGCTTGTAAATATTTTAGCTGTATGCTATTTAATATTACTATTAATGCTGATATTCTATATAGATGGCCGGTCTTTTATCAGCAGACTGGATGGAGCCAATTGAAAAAGATAAATAAGGAAAATAAAATTAAAATAGTTATAATAACAGGGTTATCCGGGTCAGGCAAAACAGAAGCTCTTAGATATTTTGAAGATGCCGGCTATTATTGCATTGATAATTTACCATCGCGCCTGCTGCTGAACTTGATTGATTTTTTTTCTGAGAGAAACAGGAATATAAATAAAATAGCACTGGCTATAGACTTGAGAAGCGGATATTTTTTTGATGAAATATATAAAACACTGGATAAGCTAAAAGAAAGAAACATAGAATACAAAATATTGTTTTTGGAGTCATCAAAAAATGTATTAAGGAAAAGATTTTCCCTGACAAGAAGGAGGCATCCGTTAGTTGAAGACGGGGACCTTAATGACGGAATAGAAAAAGAAATTAAAAAAATGCATAAACTAAGGGAAATATCAGATTTTGTATTGGATACTACCCTGCTAAATCCAAAAGATCTCCGAATAGCTATAACCGAGCAGATGATGAGTGATGTTGAAAAAAGCAGGCTCCTTCAGATAGCAGTTACTTCGTTTGGGTATAAGTTTGGAATACCAGAAAACTCGGATATTATTATTGATGTAAGGTTTTTGCCAAATCCATTTTACAATGATGAGTTAAGGGAATTTAATGGAAAAGATAAAGAAATTATGGATTTTGTCTTATCGCGTGACGAAACCAAGAAATTCCTGCTAATATTTGAGGAAATGCTGGATTTTTTAATTCCCAATTATATTACAGAAGGGAAAAGTTATCTGGGGATAGGTGTTGGGTGTACCGGCGGGAGGCACCGCTCTGTAGTAATTGCTGATAAAATATATGATTATTTAAAATTAAAAGGTTATTCTGTAAAAATATTTCACAGAGATATAGATGAGTAAAAAAAGCAACAGATAATAATATAATGCTTTATTATTTATAATAAATTTGTTAAAATTACGATTTTGAATGTGTAACAATTACTAAAATTGGAGGTAAAAGATGTCAATAAAAGTAGGAATTAACGGATTTGGAAGGATAGGGAGGCAGTTTTTCAGGGCAGCATTAAAATATGATAAAAATGCTGACATAGACATCGTAGGCATTAATGATCTGACAGACACAAAAACTCTTTCTCATCTTTTAAAATATGATTCAATATACAGAGTGCTGGAGGAAGATGTAAAAGCCGAAAAAGATGCTGTGATAGTTAATGGGAAAAAGATAAAGGTAACATCAATTAAAGATCCTGCAGAGCTTCCATGGAAGGATTTAGGAGTAGATGTAGTTTTAGAAGCAACCGGTATATTTAGAAGCAGAGAAGGGGCAAAAAAACATTTGGATGCCGGAGCTAAGAAAGTTATAGTTTCTGCCCCAATGAAAGGTGGCGGCGCAGACATCACAATTGTTTTAGGCGTTAATGATGACAAGTATATAAAGGAAGAGCATAACATAATATCAAATGCTTCATGTACCACTAATGCACTTGCTCCTGTATGCAAGGTTTTAAATGATAACTTTGGAATTAAAAGTGGTTTTATGACTACAATACACTCTTATACTAACGACCAAAGGATCCTGGATTTTCCACATTCTGACCTGAGAAGAGCCAGAGCTGCGGCACTTTCAATTATCCCAACCTCAACAGGTGCTGCAAGCGCAATAGGCCTAGTTATACCTGAGATTGACGGCAGGCTAAATGGAATGGCTTTGAGAGTTCCCATGCCGGTAGGCTCTATTGTTGATTTAGTGGTAGATCTGGAAAAAGATGCTGCAGTAGAGGAAGTAAACAATGCATTTAAAGAGGCATCACTGGAAGAAAGATACAAAGGAATACTCCAATACTGTGAGGACCCGATAGTATCAGCTGACATAGTGGGTAATGCTTATTCTTCTATTTTTGATTCATTGTGTACAATGAAAATGGGAAAGATGATCAAGGTATTGGCATGGTATGATAATGAATGGGGATATTCCACCCGAGTTTATGATTTGATTAAATTCATTATGGAATAATTATTAAACACTAATATTAAAAAATAAATAACCGGGGTAAGTTTGCCTCGGTTATTTAATAATTTTAATTGGGGTGAGTAAAATGTTTGAGAAAAAAACAATTGAAGACATAGATGTAAAAAGAAAAAGAGTATTGGTAAGAGTAGACTACAATGTTCCATTAGATAGTGAAGGAAATATTACTGATAATACACGAATCAAGTTATCACTTCCTACTATAAAATCCTTAATTGACAATGAAGCTAAAATTATTTTGATGTCGCATCTTGGAAGGCCGAAGGGCGAGGTTGATGATAAGTTTAGGCTCGATCCTGCCGCTAAAGAACTTGGTAAGTTGTTAGGCAGGGAAGTAAAGAAGTTTGATGACATATTTTCACCAGACATAAAAGAATATGTTGAAAATACAATGAATTATGGAGACATAGTCATGCTTGAAAATTTAAGATTTGACATTGGTGAAAAGTCAAATGACAGGGAATTTGCCAAATCGCTGGCTTCGCTTGCGGAAGTATTCGTAAACGATGCCTTTGGAGCAGCACATAGGGCGCATGCGTCAGTAGTGGGTGTTACTGAATTTCTCCCAGCAGTGGCAGGTTTTTTGATGAAAAAAGAAGTTGAAACACTAACATCCCTGTTGGAGTCTCCGAAAAGACCATTTCTAACTGTTTTAGGCGGAAGCAAAGTCTCTGGCAAAATCATGGTAATTAAAAACTTGCTTGACAAAGTTGA
>Ga0210003_1001721_pt1 | contig 19029 bp, 34 predicted proteins | sample LantaG_FD_182804 | JGI IMG/M metagenome (GOLD analysis project Ga0210003, IMG submission 182804) | Deep subsurface microbial communities from Baltic Sea to uncover new lineages of life (NeLLi) - Landsort_02402 metaG (SPAdes) (version 2) | ecosystem: Environmental > Aquatic > Marine > Oceanic >...
CTGGTCTTGAAGAAGGTTGTGTTGTTTGGATCTGTGAAAATGAAGAAGGTCGTGAATTTAGAGTTCGACCTAAAGGAACCAGAGAAGATCGACGTCAATTATTTATTGACACTGACAAATATATTGGTGAACCTTTAACTGTTCGATTTCAGGAAAGATCTGAAGATAATGTTCCTATCTTTCCAGTCGGCATTGCAATAAGGGATTATGAATAATGATGTGTAATATTGATAAAGCAACTCTATTAAGAACAAAAGAGTTTGTCGAAAAATGGCATGGTAATCAAATGTATGGAGATTTTCCATACATTTCACATTTAATGGACGTATTAATTATTTGTACAAATTATCATTTTGTGATTCAGCAACTTGCATTACTTCATGATGTCCTTGAAGATACAAAAGTAACACAGAAAATTATTGGTGATGAATTTGGAACTTTCATGGGGAAACTTGTTTATCTTGTTTCAGATGAACCAGGTGCAAATCGAAAATTGAAAAAGGAAGCGACCAATAAAAAATTGGCTGCAATTGATGAAGAAAATGAAGATGGTGTTTTTGCTTTGATTGTTAAACCTGCTGATCGACTTGCTAATATGCTTAAATGTTCACAGAATAAAAATCATGGTTTAATGAAGATGTATGTTCGAGAATTCCCTGAATTTAAGAAAGCTGTTTATCGAGAAGACTTATGTGAAGAAATATGGGGTCGATTATTTACTCTGTATGATATGTATAAATAAACATTTTATCATCTTCTTACTATATATATTTCTTTATAAGAGAAACTTATTAATTTTAAGGAGATGATATTATGGCAGATTACGTCGATTCAAATGGGAAAAGTAAGGAATGTTGGCTTTGTAAAAAACCTATGAGATATATGGGTCAGCATGGATATCAAAAATATTGGGATTGTGATGATGATTGTGGTCCTGAATGTGAAGATGTCAGACCAGTTAAATCAACTCCATGTTGGGTTGTAGGGTGCACTGGAAAATTCGATCGCCTTAATGAAAATGCTGACCCACCATATGGTCACAGATGTCCTCAATGTGGTTGCAGTTTAAGGAATCATCCTGAGTATGGAATGGGTGGGAAAAAAGACAGGAGGTGGACAAATGCTTATGTGGGTTAAACCTGAAAACTTGGGAAATATGGCAAAACTTGGCAAAACTCCTCCTCATATTATTCATGGAGATCCCAATCCTAAAACAAGATTAGCATACCCAACTCATACTCATGGATTAGTTACTGTAGATATCCCTGAGATATTAATGCACACCCCTTGTTTTGGGTTGCAGGGAAATGCTTTTATGATCAATATGGTGGTTGGTTCGTTGATGTTAAATCCTGATCATTATAAAGAATTTATGGAGAATTCTTTTATAAAAGGAATAACTGGAATTTATCAATCTATTGATGAAATGACATTATGTCTTCGAAAGGTTGATTCATCATTCCTTGCAGTTAAAAAGGCATATAATGATGATCCTGAAACTAAATTTGGATATGCCCAATTATATGTTGAAGGTGATAATGATGCCTTAACTGATAAATATTACGAATCTATTCCAGATATATTATCTGGCGATCCATGAACTAATTCACTCTGTCAGGGTGGCAGTTAAATTTTATGGGTGTGGTCTTTATATGACACACCTAAAATTTTTTGAGAGGACTTATGACTGATACTGTTAAATGTGAAATATGTGGCAATCCTACCAACATTCCTGATGCAGTAAAATGCAATCGGTGTTGGGAATTATCAAGTAAATCAGATAGTATAATTTCAGAACATCCCGAAATTGCATATCAGTTTTTTCTTGATAGAGCATCTGAAGCATATAAAAAAGTTAAAGGAAAGGGTAAATAATATGGAAATACCTATAACAATGTTTATAGTTGGTATTATATCTCTGGTGACTGCAAAATATTGGAAAAGAAGGGATAAAAACCATAAATGAAATATACAGGACATTTTGATGGGAGTTCAAAAGGAAATCCTGGACCTGCTCAATGTGGTTGGATTATATTTGATGATCAGAAAAAAGAAGTTGCTCGATCAGTTAGGACAGCTAAACATGATCAAACAAATAATGTTGCTGAATATATGGGACTCATTGAGCTTCTTAGATATGTTTTGTTTTCTCCTGACGTTGGAGATATTGAAATCTTTGGGGATTCAAAACTTGTTATCAATCAGGTAAATGGGTTATGGAAATGTAAAGCTCCCAATCTTCAAGTTTATTATAATAAAGCAATTGAGCATATGTATTCATTGAAAGATCATTATGTAAAAGTAAAATTGACTTGGGTGCCAAGAGAGCAGAATACTGAAGCTGATAATCTTGCCCAGAAAGGAGATACTTAATATGGTTAGTGTTGGAGATATGTTAGATAAGATTGTTGGTTATGATAAAATCTTAAAACAATTTAATTTTGAGAAAAATGGGACAGGTAAAAAATCATGGTCTCATTCTCATAAAGATTCTAATGGAGTAGTTATTGATATTCGAAACAGTGAATGGACTATGTATAAAAATGGAGAAGAAATTGTTGGGAATATTCCAGATGAATTACATAAACTTTTATTATCTGATTTGAGTAAAGAACAACTAATTGAATTGTTGATAGGGGAGGGAATCATTAATGGCAAGAAAGAATTACAACAAAAAGAAATACAAGGCAGTTAAGTTTGCTGGAGATGATATTTATTCATGGGCAGTATTCAGGACAGATGATATTCAAGGATTAAGAAGTCCAATCAGTGAATATACAAAAGCAAAACCTGTTTCAACTGGAATGAATATGAGAACTGCTCGAGATTTAGCAAATGAATTGAATGATAAAAGTTTGATTAAAGTTAAATGCATCAAAGCATGGAGTTATCAACCTTCATTACATTTAGATGAAGAATATTTAGTGGTTAATGAATATTTTGATAATGGTGAAAATCATTATACTTTAAAAAATAAACATGGTCATGAATTTGATGCACCATGTGTATTTTTGGAGGAAATAAATGTTATGCAAAAAGTGTGATATGATAGGTTGCTTTGAAATTCATGTTCCTACCAAACCTTTACATGCTCAATGTACTGAATGTGGACATGAACAAGAAGTAACCTGGGAAGAAATTCCTGACTATGGAGATTTAATGACTCTGGATCATTTCATTCAAATGGTTAAATGTGGAGGGTTTATTAATTATGATGGTATGGGAAACTTAGCAACAAAAGATAAAATGAGTTGTCTTGAGATTAGACCGTCAATGATTAAAAGAGACATTATATATCAAGACTCAAGGTTAACCTCAATATACACCCATGTGGTGTGGTTTAATAGGTGATATATGCCAAAGATTGATATGAAAAAATTAAATAGAGTAAGGGATGAGGGGTCAAGTGATTTTGAATTGCAGATTCATAAATTAACAAACGATCTTACAACTCATCTTGACAAATATGAAAAGTGTATTTTAGATTTACTTGAAATAAATAAAAAGTTAACTAATTATTATGAAAAAACTAATAAAGTTACGACACCCAGAATCCCCAGGAATGAACGTAATTGTTTCAAGAAATTGGTTTCAAAGATTAATTCGTTCATCAAACTTTGCTACCCTATCAGAAAGTTTAACATTTAGTAAAAATCATGAAATATTAGAGGAGTTATATAATGAGTTTTCTAACGAACAAGATATTTATTCTAAGAAAACCACCTAAATTGATAAGCAAAGTTGATGAGCATGAAGGATTATGTTGGGTAACCTGGGTAAATAGAAGCGGTATGGATCACAGACTTTCAGGTGGGGTCACTGGATTTTTCAAATTGATGAAAAATAAATTTGGAATCTTATATCAATATGGTGAAGAATTTCATGGCATTATAAGAGGAAATGAAGTTCATACAACGAAGGGAATGACAGGATTATGATTACAGACTTTCATGATAACGAAGTTGATATCACTGATGATGATCTTGTGTCTATGTTCAAACAGACATTTGATGATAAATTATATGCCGAATATGTTGGAGGAAGTTTAACATATGATCATAATGGTCATTTGCTTCTCTTTGCAGTTGGTGATGAAAACTTAAGTGATGAAGCCAATTATTGGTTGGCTAAATTGTATTTAAAACATAAAAATGAAAAATGTTATTATTGGAAACGATCCCAAAACATCATGGCAGAATATAGGAGTAATATATGAAATGTCCTAGATGTAAAAAAGAAGTTGAGTTCAAACATATGCATAATTGTGCACATGGAATTCCTGAAACTCATATGGCAGGGACTGAAAGATTTATTTGTTCTGAATGTGAAAGGCATATTTATAAATATGAAGGTGAAAAATTAGGATTTAAATTTGAATTAGATTAAAGGAGATATATGGTTGCCGCAAATGAAAAACAAATAATGTTATGTTCAAATATTTCAATAACTTTAAATATTCCTTTTGATTTATCAAATGCCACAATTCAATCAGCAGACAAATTTATTGATAAACATTTGGAAGAATTTAATATAAAGAATCGTAAAAATCGTGGGATATCTTCAAACCCAGGAAATTTTGAATACCCTATAACCCTTTGAATTAGATGTTAAAAAATCAATTTGGAACATATTATAAAGGGTAATTAATCAGTAAAAGGATGGCGTTGCCGAAGTTTCCGTACCATTCAAAAAATATATAGTTATATATGGGTGAAGAAATATAATAGGCAGAAACGGAAATGAATTTGTAAATTAGCAACTTACAATACGTTATATTTCCATGCGCTGATTGTTGACGTGCATGTTCTTTCCGGTAAAGATCCAGGTGATTTGCGTATCACCTGGGTCTATTTTAAAATAGGAGGTTTAAATATGACATATATTAAAGATATTCATATTACAAGTGATAGTGAATTTATTGAATGTCAAATATGTAAACAAAAATTAACTAAAATTGATGGCAGACACACTAAAGTTCATAAAATTAGTTTTATTGATTATAAAAAACAATTTCCTGATACACCAACAATAACTATGTGTCAATTAAACAAGGAATTATTGTCAATAAAAATTAGACAAGATAAAAAAGATAACAATAAAACTAAAATTATTAAATGTTGTAATCCTAATTGTAATCAAGAATTTGAGGGAAATATTAATTATTCCAATAAATATACCCTATGTCCTAAATGTAAGAAAACTGGAATTGTAAATCTAAAAGATAAAGAAAAATATGATAAACTTAAAACTGGAATGTTTAAAAAATATGGAAATGAAAATGCAAGTAATGTTAAATCAATTGTTGAACAAAAACAAGTTAATCTGAAAAATAAAATTGAACAAAATCCAGATTATTTTGAAAGAATAGTTAATAAAAGAAAAGATACTATGAAACAAAAATATGGAGAAGATTATACTTTAATAATCAATAAAAAATCTCAACAAGCATTACTTGAAAAATATGGATATAAACATGCATTACAAAATCCTGATTCAATTAAAAAATTTAAAGATACCTATTTTAAACAAACAGGATATGAAACTCCATTTGATAATCCTGATATTATCAAAGAAATTAAACAAACAAATTTAAAAAAATATGGAGTTGAAAATGTTATGCAGGATCCTGATATTTCAAAACGAGCTTCAAAATCTTTAAAAGAAAGTTGGAAGGATCCTAAGGTAATAAAAATTAGAGAACAAGCTTATATTAATAATTTTATTCCAAGACTTTTATTATTTTTAAAAGAAAATGCTAATATCAAAATATTAGAAGAATATCAGAATGCTTTTTTTAGACATGAATGGGAATGTTTAAAATGTAATTATAAATTTAAACAAAATTGGAATGCAATTCAACAAGGATATTTATGTCCTAATTGTAGACCAAACGATAAAGATAAAAGTTTAACAGCAGAAAGTAAACTTGCTAGTTTTATTGAAAGTTTAAATATTGATATTGTTAGAAATAATAGAGAATTAATAAAACCTTATGAATTAGATATAATGATTCCATCTAAAAAAATAGCTGTTGAATATTGTGGTCTTTTTTGGCATACTGAAAAGATTTTAAAAGATACTAGAAAGAAAATTAATGATGTTACTAAATATCATTTATATAAATTTCAACAGTGTCAAGAAAAAGATTATAAATTAATTACTATATTTGAAGATGAATGGTTATTTAAAAAAGATATTGTTAAATCTAGATTAAAACATATATTTGGAGTTGATAAGTCTATAAGAATTCACACAAGAAAATGTGAAATATTTGAATTAACAAGTTTAGCAAAAAATGAATTTCTTGATAAATTTCATATTCAAGGTAAAGATAATTCATCTATAAAATTAGGAGCTTTTTATGAAAATATTTTAGTTGCTATTATGACATTTAGCAAAGGTAATATTGCTAAAGGTTCAAAAATAGAATCAGGTAAATGGGAATTAAATAGATTTTGTTCAGATTCAAATTATCATGCACCAGGAATTGCTTCAAAATTATTAACTCATTTTAAAAGAAATTATGAATGGAATGAAATATTTAGTTACGCAGATCAAAGATGGAGTGATGGAAACTTATATTATAAATTAGGATTTAAATTACAACATATTACACAACCTAATTATTGGTATGTTGATATTAATAAAATAAAAAGATTACATAGATTTGGATTAAGGAAACGTCCAGATGAACCAAAAAATATAACTGAAAGGACTTTAAGAATAAGCGAAGGATATCAAGTTATATGGGATTGTGGTAATTTGAAATTTAATTTAACTAAATAAACGTACGAAAAAATGAGCACCACCTCGTAATTAAGGCAGTGCTCATTGGGTGTTGCACGGGAGACAACGTTTAGTTTATTGTGTAATCTGACAAATTGCTACACCATTTGATCTAACAAGCGTAGTCGCATAACGACTCAAGATTGTTAGAGAAGGTGTTGCACCCAAAGGATACGGGTGTAAAATTGCAGGAACATAAGGTGAATATATGTAAACACACTTCAATTCTTCTTGTGGTTTATAAGTCATCAGCATTGTACCCTGAGGAACAACTGCAGATGTAAATACTTTCCATTTTCCGCCAGATACGGTTGCACTTCTGTAACCAAGATCACCATCATTAACTGATGTTCCAGTGTAATTAAAACCCTGAAGATCTTCGAGAATAACAACATCCAGTGGGTTAGCAAGAATTGTATTTCCTGCGTCCATGTTTGTATCGGTATAAATTTGAGCTGACAGAGTATTGAGATCATAAACAATATTTTCATGCCAGTATTTAATGCCCCAAGTATACCATGCTGGAGGATTCTTAGAGAATGCTCTTGTATGGGAGGCACCGTTCAATCTAGTATTGGCAGTGATTAATGAATTGATGATTTCTCTATCAATATCGAGTGCGATTTGCTGACCAAGAATGTTTACAATTTCAGCTTGCATTGAAATATCAAACAGAGCTCTCATATCTTGCTCCATATTGATAGTCCAGTTTGCACTGATCTGTCTGTCTTTTGCATACATTCTTACTTTGTCAACATAAAGTTTAACTCCAGGATTGACTTTATTTTCTTCAAGAGAACAAGTCACTTCAAATCTGATGTACATAACAACACCAGTTGTATTTGAAATATCAACAGTTCCATTGAGATAATCAACTTTACCTGAAATTACATCTGTGTTTCCGCCAACTGTCACACTCTGAGAGAAGTGACCTTCAACAGCAGGAACAATTGCAACATCAACAAATGCAGTTCCGTCTGAACTAACTGCAGTGATTGTAAAATCTCTTTCAAGATGAGCTTGATCCTTTGTTAATGTAGCAAGACCGAGAACATCAAAGTTGTTGCTTGGGACTGGAATTGCAGCTGCAATTGGAGTACCAATGCTAGGACCTTGAGAAATGTCTTTACTTGTAACAGGAGCATCATATTGATTAGTTGAATTTGATGGGGTAAATTTTGCTTTAATGAATGCTTTGATTGTTTCAGGTTTATCCATTGGAGAAACAGTAATTGCTTCTTTAGCAACTAGTTTCGGATAGAAAACTCTGAGAATCGGCATTGTCAATGTTTCATAAGGATTGATCTGAAACATTGAATTTTCAAGAAGACTTACTCTTGTATTTTCAGCCAGCATCATAAAATCAGATTTATCTTTTTTACTTACAATTGATTCAGCGAGACCAGCTACATATGAATCCCAAGCTGCATCATCGACCAGGACACCTTTCATGTTACCTGGTTTAGAAGGGTCGACACCAGAAATTTTCTTGGTTGTACGATACACTTCAGTTAACATTTCTTTAACATTGTCACTCATAACATATCCTCCATTTAATTAACTGACTTATTTAAGTTAATTGTGTTATTTAAAACGCCTATTAATCATCTTTGTAATTTCATTTAAATGATAATCAATTTTATCATTTGGTAAATTATCGAGTACTTTTAATAAAACAATCATTTCATTTCTGAAACTTGAATCATATCCAAATCCTGAGGATATTAATCGACTTGCTTTATCTAAAAGTTTCTTAATCTTTTTCATTCTCCCCATTTTTACCATAAGTTTTTCTAACTCATCTTTTTTCATTTGAACTTTCTTAGATAGTCCTTGATATTCAACACTTCTATCTTTAAGTTCTCCTGATTTTCCTTGGTAATATTCATCAAGTATTGGGGAAATATTTTCAATTATACGTTCACCGAGTGCAAATTTAGCTTGCTCGATGTTTCCTTTATCAATGTCTGGATATTGAGTTTCAATTATTTTCATATTTCACTTCCTAATATTTCAAGTAACCTGACCTTCATTGTATAATTCTGTTCTTCTAAATTTGTAACAGCTTTAATCATATCTGATTCAATATTTAACGATTTCTGTAACAATTCTTTTTTTCTTTTGATCTTTAATTTTTTGTCCTTCAATTGAAGATCAAGTTGTTTTGTATTATTTTTAGAAGAAAACAATGGGTCAGTCTTACTTATTAGAAAGATCCTATCCAGTACCTCAGAAAGGAAGTCTCCATTTTTTTTATGTTCTCTTTTGTAGTCAGGAACAGTAACATTTATTTTCATAGTGCCTCCAAGATTCGTTCTTCGATTATATGAGATTATTTCTAATACTATACCCAAGCATTCATAATTTTAATTACCTTGGTTTCGACCAATTTATCGAAATAACTGGCGAGATAGCATTTTCCGTCAGGTGTGCATATAGTACCACCTGATTCGGTTATACTTTCAGAAAGGAACCGTTTTGCTTCAAACCTCATCTCGTTAAAATCAATTAACGCTGATTTGTGAGAAGGCAATGAAACAGCATCAAATGTAATTATGGTTAGAGGTCCTTCGACTAAATTATATTGACTTTCTCTTTTTAATGATGCCATGCCTCTCATTGACAAACCAATACCTGATTTATCTTGAATTAACCCAGCAAAAATACGACCATTTCTTGTTGTTGTAGTTTCTAATTCGCCCATCAAATTATTACCTTCCCATTGATAATCACGAATCATATGACTTACATCTTTAAGCATTACAGTTGTTTGTCTTATTTCATCAAATTGATCAACTCCACTGGGACAAGGATGATCTAATTCCCCAAGGAATGATCTCCTTTTCATTCTATCTTTACAACCTTCCATGCCTTCATTCAATACATTTTTAGGGTAAAGTCTTCTATTCTGATTGACTTCATTTGCAGTTTGCATAATCATTCTAAATATAGCTTTTTGAGGACCTATCTTAACAACTTCAGCTTCTTGTAATATACAACCCTCATTTATATAATGTGGCATTATATTGCCCTCCCTTTATTTTCCTCTTCTTCCTCTTTCTCTTTCTTATCATAATACTGAGAAAGAATTATGTATATGAGATCTAAAAATTCATAATATTTTACAATTATTTCATCAACTTTATCTTTATACGAATCAACATTAGCTATAATAACACTGAACAATTCAATTGATTGACTTACATAATTTCTTAATTTTAGTAAATTAACATCACTACTTGTTGCTAAATATGATTCAACTGAAACTAATCTTGCATATATCTTTTTGAGTTCATATGTTTTGCCTAATTCTTCTGGAGTCTTTGATTCTTCTTCTCCCATGCCACCCATACCACCCATGCCATCAATATTAGTAACATCCCCTCCAGTCATATCACCCATGTTACCCATATCCCCATCACCCATATCATCAGGCATTTCAGGTTGAGTTTCAGTTGTTTCTTCTGAAGATGTTTTTGTTATTGTTTCTTCACTAGAATTAGAAGATGAATCTTTATTTGCATCATATGAAGCTTCCTTTAAATGATCTTCTTCCTCATCTGTATTATTATGTTCTTTATCAGGATCATCGGGATATGTTGCTACATCTCCAAGAAAAATTTGAGTGTAATAAGGTGTATCATCCTCAGGTTTTGGAACATCTGCATCTGCTGCATTAGTATCTCTTGAAAACCAATCCCCACCCATTGGCTGACCCCAATTACCTCCAGTGGAAGTTTCTTGTTGTCTTTTCTTTAGAGCGGCATCAATTTTATCGAGTAAATTTTTTCTATAATCTGTAAACATTTAACATCCTCCTAAGGATTAGAATTGAGATATTCCACCCATTCCACCCATTGCATCATCATCTTTTTCAACTGTTCCCAATTCTTTATCAATTGTTTCATCAGTCTTATATTTCTCAACCTCTTGCCAATCAATTGAAGTAAGATATTTCTTCTTACTAAATTCTTTTGGAATGCCAATACGTTCAAGGGTTTCGATAAGATTTGCAAGTTCACTCATATATCGAGCTTCTCTTTCAAATTGTAATGATTTTGGAGCTGGGAATGCAATATTAACATTGTCTAATAAAGTTAATGCTTCTTCTGGATTAATTATATCTAAAACTTTTTGTATTAATTCATTAATATCTTTAGTCAGATATTTTTGATGCGAAATAATTGTTCTAGCGAATAATATATTTTCTTCACTAAGAGCTGATTTATTTGATAAGTTTTCTTCAATATTTAAAAAACTTGCAGGAATTCCAAGAGATGAAACAAGTTGATCCCTTAAGAATTTCATTTCATCAACCTTACTTCTAACATCAACATTTCCTTCATTGAAAGAATCAATTTCGATAAATCGCTTTCCATCTTTCATAGGAATATAAATATCTTCAAATGTTGTAATCATTGAAGGAATGGTATCAATTGATCCAAATGAATCAAGACTAACCTTTCTTTTTCTAAATGCTTCTTTCATTGCTTCAACAGCATTTCTTGCATCTCTTGGGAGTCCAATTTCAACTCCAATTTTTCTCTTTTCAGTTGATCTTGCAAGTCTTTGAATGGCTAATGCTGTTTCAAGTGCCATAAATACTTTAGATGTAAATTGAGTTGAATCAAAAATAGATTCTCCATAAGGATAATATTTACTTGAAGGTCTTCTGAAATGAACCATTTTATCTGGTGGTATATATCTAATATTGACTGCTTTTTGAGGATCAGTTTCAGATAACATTGCAGCAATAATTTCTTTCAATTCTTTATCATTTTGGAATCCTTTTAACTGTGGTATTTTGGATGCCAAATTTTTAATTAATTTTGCACATATATCATTGATTAAATTATCTTGCATTGTAACTTGTGGATTAACTGCAGTTCTTGGGAATATCAAATAACCAAAACACAATGGGAACATATCACTTTGTAATTTAACAACATATCTTGGTTCATGAAAAAGAATATTTAAATTATCTAAAGCTTGTCTTTGCTCTCTTTCTTTCTTTTTATCATCTTTAGTTTCTTTTTCATTTTTTCTTTTCTTTTTCTCTGCTTCAGTAAATGATGTATAATCAATTGTAAATGTATATGTATCTTTTTCTATTGTGCTTGTTATCTTATCTGGTCCTTGCTTGCCCTCAACAAATTGCTCTGCTAATAATGAACGACTTGTCAATGCAGTTTTTGCATCTGCTAACTCTACAAATAAATCTCCATATAATAATGTAGACCTTACAATTATATCGAGTTTATCTTCAATTTTTGTTTTCTTAAGAATCTCTTTAATTATATTTTGTCTTGATTCAGTCGGTACTTCATCTTCAAGATATGACTTTGGTTGAATTTCAAGAGATACTTTTGTAATATCATCAGGTGAAAGAATATTATCTGTTAGTACGCTAAGTGCTCGATAACAATAATTGATATTATCAACAATTGCTTCGTATGTTCTGTATCTGTGTAAACGCCCACTTTGTCCAAACATTGCTGGAGATGTTCCCCCAGGCATATAACCTAAGTTTGCATCAAATTTCATTCCACCTGTTTTTGAAATAAGCGCTCTTACTAAATCAATATATCCATTTCTTCCTGAATTGGATTTGTAAGACATAATGCTTTTGGAAGCGGCATCAAGTTTATTATCAATATCTGACGTACTAACTCCAAGAATAGTTGTCTTCAACTTATTGAATTTATCTTTAAGAACTGGCATATTTATCTCCTAGCTGCACTACGGGTTCGAGGGGAATATTTTTTATGAATGATTGCTCTATATTTATAATAAAGTTCTCTATATTTAACCATTTTTTTATAGGTCGAATCATTTTTCTTTCGTGCCATAGATGTTGCCATGGATGATGTTGCTTGTTTTATTTTTCTTCCTCGACTGCTCACACTCCTTGAAGTTTTTTTGCCCTCAGAAAAAATAGAATCAATTGCTTGATTAATTAATTTATCAACACTCATGATTTATTATCCTCATCAATTAGACTGTCTTTATCCATCATGGATTCAACAGAATCTTTCCTTATCTCATCATCTTCATAACGAGTATTGAAATATTCCATCATATTTAATGTTAAAGCATCTAAACCATATAAAGCTAATATTTCTTCTTTTACAGTATCACCCATAAGTTTAAATACTAAATTTGCATACTCTTTTGATATTATTTCAAATTCACTATCATCAACTTTAACTCCTTCTGCTGAATATATCAAAAGTCTATCTTTATGAATCATGTCATATGCTTTTTCCTGACTGTATTCAAGTGCAACTAAATAATTTGCAAAATTAACCATCATGAATTGTCGTCTCTTAGCATTCATATAACTAAATACTAATACTATTATTGAAAAGAATCCAAAGAGTATACTGAATGTAATTAAATAATTTAATATTTCTTTAATCAGTAATGACATCTTCTTCCTCCTCTTCATCAGGAACAATTATTTCTTTATCAGAATCCAATTTTATTGGTTCTTTAATCTCAGTTGGATCCTCAGAGTAATCAGGAAGTTCAATTATAGTATCATTGACTCTAATTGCAAATATTTTGGATGGTCTTAAAAGAATAGATTGCCCACCAAATACTAAAGTTGTTATATTACTTACTTGAAACAATGCAGAAATTTTTTCACTGTATTCTTCGATTGGTGTATCATCGTAGTCATTAAATGATATTTTTTCTTTATTCTCAAGAATTATTTCTACGCTTTTCATTATTCCTCCGTCCTTATTTGATTAATTCATCTAAAAGTCTTCCTGTTTTCAATTCCTCAATAACAGGTTCAGTTTCTTCCGAATCATCATATAATAGTTCTGGTTTTTTAGCTTTAGCTTCTTCATCTTCATAAATTATTTCATATTCCAAAGATTGTGTTCGACAAAACATTTCATAAAAGTTTAATTGTTCATCATTTACAATGTCGATAATAACAGGAGATCTTGTAGGTTTATTATGCACAACTACCATTTTTCCTGGAGTTTTAACTTTTAATTTCATGATTCACTATTCCTTTTAAAAGTGCGAAAAAATTTTTGGTGAGCATAACTTAATATGCTCACCAAAAATATATATTTAAAATTGATTAGACCTGAACATCTTCATCATCATCAATGTCTACTGAGTCTTCTTCAATTTCTTCTCTGAAAATTTTAAATGCTTCTTCGAGATTTTCATAACTCTCTGCATCATTTGGATGACCTAATGGACCAAGATTTGCTTCTTTTACTGACTCTTCAACATCTTCTTCGCCAGCATCGCCCATTTCATCATCAACATCAAGTTCTTCGTCAGCTTCAATTTCTTCTTCTTTTACTGCTTTTTTAGCTTTTTTAGCTTCTTTTACTGGTTTTTTATCTTCGTCATCATCTTCTTCACTTTCTTCATCTTCATCTTCTTCTTCACCTTCCATTTCAGAAATGAGTCTTTCAATGACAGCTTCTTCCGCTTCACTTAACTCATCACCTTCTTTTACTGACTCTTCAACTTCTTCTTCTGGATCTTCAACTTCTTCCGCTTCTACAATATCTTTTTCCATGTCTTTTTTGGTTTTATTAATATTGTCAGAAGGTTCTGCATCCAATTCGTTTCCAAGTTGACCTTCTCCAATTTGCTCAACACCAAGATCAGTATCTTTAAAATAATATCTTTCAAGGACTGAAGCTGCATCGGAAGTTGTTTTTAATTCACCATCCCCTTTATAACTAAGGATTTGTTTAGTCATTGGACCGGTTGCGTCGATTGTTTTTGTTGTATCAAATTCTGATACGTTGTCTGATAATGCTTCTTTTAATAGAGTTGTATAAGCTACTTTTTTAGTACCCATGATAATTTATCCTCCTAATTAATAATTTATTAAATCAGTATATGAGTCGTTAATTGCCTCAATTTTGGTTTGCTTTTTGTTCTAAAAAATATATAGCAAAGTAATTAGTTCATTTCTCAAAATAGATTATCTGATGAGAATCCAGCAAAATTATATGATTTTGCAGATACATTACTCATTTGTAGAGGCAATCCTGTTGCTGGAGATACTCCGTTACTTTTTGATGATGCATCTTTTTTATCAGGGTTAGCTAATTTAGTACATTTTATAAATCTGAATGTTGTAAAATCAACATCAAATGTCATACCAACATTTGATTTACCAATTCTATTTTTAGCAACTTTACAATGAACTATTTTATCATCAGTTCTATCTTTAACAATTAGAGCAACAAAATCAGCATGCTCAACTTTCTTAATTGATTCAGACATTTGATCAACTTCTAATTGATGTGCACTTTCAACCCTGTATACTGATCGTCCTAATTGAGTTACAGTCACGACTGGTGTATTATAATCAACTGCAATTGATTTAAGTCCTAAAGTGATATCACCGAGTTCAAGGCGATACATATTATCATATTTTGTATCTGATATAAGTAAATCAAGATAATCAACAAAAACTCCTTTAATTGCTGATCGACCATATTCAGATGCAACATCATCCATGACCATTCTGATATCAATACTGGAGATACTTTTTGCAGGGAAATATTTCATAATGATTGTTGAATTTGTTTTATTTAATTCAAACATCATTTTCTTTTTTAAGTCAACACCTTTTGCAATATCAGATAAAACTTCAGTATCAGTCTTCTTAAATAATGATTGATATGATCTTAAAAATGATTCTTCAATTGTATTTTCTAATGTAATATAAACATATACATTTTTTTCATTAGGATTATCTTCTTGTTTAACTGCCATATCAATTGGATTCATTGATAATTCTTTATTAAATGTTGCAGCATTATTTATTAAATTATTTAAAAGAGTTGATTTACCTGAACCTGAACCTCCACCAAATATATAAATCCTTGATGCTTCAAAACCACCCCTTAAAACTTCATGGTCTAAAATATGAAATCCAGTAGGGATTGTATTATGTTTATCATAACTTGCAACAATTTTATCAGTGACTGATGTATAATCATCTTTGAATAAATCAAGAGAACTTGTTGCCTCAATTGATGCCATTCGATTTTCTTCCATCATTCGAGTGTATAATTGTTTAACAACAGTTTCATAATCTAAAATTACATCATCAATTGATTCAAATGTTCCTGTCTTAATTGAACTTAACAGTTTTTCAACATCATCAACATTAATAAATAAATTGCCTAATTTTTTCCTAAGACGTATTTGCCTTATATTATCATTTAATACTTTATCAGTCGGAGTATCGCATAATTTATCATTAATAAATTGTGATATTTTTTCAAATTTTCTGCTTGCCATAATACTATCGACAATATTATCATCTTCCCTATCATCACCTTTCAATTTGCATATCTTAGTGAGGCAATCAATTTTAGATTGCATTATGACAGGAACCTCAACCGTTTTATTATCAAAGAATTTTAATATTTCAAGAATATCTCTGAATAAAGTTTTATCCCTTCGAACTTTAACATTCCTGCACAATAATACAGAAAAGCATGAATTTATAAATGGTTCTGTTATCATTTAACTCCCCTTCTCATTAATTCATCTTGTAACCTTTTCGAAACTTCATTTTTAATATGTTCCTCAATCCAATCCTTCAATTCCTCTTTTATATAATCAAAATCAAGACTTAAAGTTGGATCAGATACTGAAATCGTTGAACTGCACATAGCACTTTGACTTGAATTTACATGATAGCAATTATTATGTTGTACAGTAACACCTGGTCCTCCAACAATACTACCAATTTGTCCTGGTCCTGTTACCCCATGCATATGTGTATGATGACTATGTGAACCACCTGCTCCAGGTATAAAATGATCGTCAGTCAAATCATTTGCTCTATTTGGACCTAAAATATTTGTTACCCAATCAACATATCCCACACCTTTACAATATGAACATCTGCTTTCTAATCCCCAGTTAATATCAAATTTAACCCCATCACACTCAGGACATTTTTCATACCCTTCGGGAACTTTAACTTTTTTAGGTTTTTTAGGTTTCTTTGAATATATTTTTTCAAACATTCCTTTAGGCATAAGTGCCATATCAACCTCTCTTTATTACAAATTCATGATAATCTTTTGGAGTAAAATATAAAACAAAAGATAAATAATTTGGGTCCTTTGCCATTAATTGATAATTTTCAAATTTGAATCCAAAATTTCCAATTGATTCCATTATCATATTCATTTTATTTTTAACTTCTTCAATTTCTAAAGTAACCCCAAAATATTGATGAAGACATACTCTTTCAAAGCATTCTTGAATATATTTAATTAGAGTCCCCATATTTATTTGTCCAGTTTTTTCATATTTAAATGGATCAACAATATTATCCAACCAATTTACAAATCCTGTCCCTTTGCAATTTGAACATTCGCCAAATGGAGTTTCACCAACTCCTGCGCATATATCACAAAGCTGTTTCATTTTAAATCCTTTCAATAAATAGAGGAAGTCCTAAATTAAATCTATGCCCACATCCTGCACAAGTGACATTTTGTGATGCTCCACCACATGGTCCTTCATAAAGTTTTTCTGAACCACAATCAGGACAAGCATTATATTTCAAAAATAATTTCATGACTTCTTTATTATCTTTCTCAACTCTATCACATAAAGCATTACATTCACCCATAGGAAATATAATACAATCTTTACATGGGAATTTTTCATTTTTAATAACTTCAGTCTCCTGTTCAATAACTTCACTGGCTCTATCAAATAATGATTTGATTTTGCTTAACAATTTCATAATTTCTCCCATTCTTTCGGATCTAATTTATATTCTTTACCTGCTTGTATTATTATCCCTTTTGGAATAACAACATTTGAAGTTTTACCTCGTATGTTTTGAATCCAGTCAATTTGACCTTCGCCTCTACAATGAGGACAGCAGGTATCAATTCCTTCAATATATCCTAACCCTGCACAAACATCACAGTCTTCTAATTCTAAATCATCGGACATAATACTGATACTCCATATCTTTCATCAAGCAAATTAAATTCAACCCGCAATTCAAGAGCTCTTTCTGCATCTGAAACATAAGCACCTACACATAAATCTCCAAGATTTGCTTCTCTCATTTTAATTCTAATAAATTCTTCCATTGCAGATCTGTTTGGAGTTGTTTCAGTATCAAGTTGTCTTTGAATTACAAAAGACGCTTCTCGCAATTGTCTTAAAGCATTATCTGCAATTCGTTTAGCTTCAATTGTTTTGAATTTAGTATCTTTGCAACCAACTATTTGTTCAATCCAATCAACATATCCTGCTCCACCGCATATTGGACAAAGATCGTAAAAATGTTCTCCTGAACCTGAACATAATCTACATTTTTCTTTATCTTCATTCATTATTCACCACAAATTTTAAATTTATAAAACGAGCCACTTTAAATAATTGAATATTAACATCAAGTTTTTTAAGGTTATGATTTGTTTTTTCATCAGGATGTAATAAATAATCATCCTTTCCAAGCATATTAATTTGCCATTGATAAATTTGTCTTTTTGATTTACACATATTAAGAAATGATGATATTTGATAATATATATGATGATGTGTTAAATGATCATTTGGTTCAAATATAAAACTTTCAAGTAAATATTCTATATGCTTTTGTATGTATTTTACTTGAGATGATTGACTTAATGTACCGAATCCCCAAGGTTTTTTAGCACCAATGATTGTTTCAATCCAATCAAGTTTTCCTTTGCCATAACAATCAGGACAAATATCAGGAATTTCAATAAGTTCATCTTTATTTAAGAATCCAAGACCTTTACAAGTCATACAAGGTTCATAAGTCTTCATCTGGTTCTCCAAAATATTCTTTTAAATCATCTGCACTTTCAAACTTAAAACATTCTTTTAAATCAGTTGTTGATTCTTTCCCATCACATAATTCAAATCCATCAACGAGCATTTCAGCTAATGAACGATTGGGAACAATCGAACTAAGATCAACTTCTTTTGTATATACACCAGGAGATATATAATTTGATTTAGGTTGCTTACCTACAATTTGCTCAATCCAATCAAGATGTGGAGAACCTTGACACTTAGGACAAATGGAAAATGATTCAACTGTAAGTCCATTATATTCTTTAATAATTCCCTCTGAAATTTGACCTTCGCCTTTACACAATGAACATTTTTCAGTCTTCATTTGCTGCCTCTTTAATACTAAGCATTATATCACAATCAATTGCCATTCTAAGAGAGTCT